>JAABUO010007021.1_pt1 | contig 12887 bp, 10 predicted proteins | sample 5559291 | NCBI WGS metagenome assembly JAABUO01 (sample SAMN10711878, study PRJNA513372) | rock metagenome | isolation source: Antarctica rocks | place: Antarctica: Victoria Land, Finger Mt sud
TGCGTGCGTGCGTGCGTGCGTGCGTGCGTGCGTGCGTGCGTGCGTGCGTGCGTGCCTGCACATGTGCATTTGTGAGTGTAGTAGCCAATCGCGGTCGACCTTTGCGGTGTGCACAAGTGGGGCAAAATCCGTATCCAAGGTCAACATTCTGGCCGGAACAAAACAAAATCAGATTTCCCGTGCTAACCTAGATATTTACTCTTTCAGTATGAGTGCCTCCGTCCACACTGAAAGCAGTCTCCTGCAAGGAGGATCTTCTGGTGCATTATTAGTTTTCTCAGGTGCATAAAACAGACTTTCCAGTGCATACTGTCTAAGTAAAGGGTCAAGCAGGTTTTTGTATAGGAGAAGAGTAACTCAGGTCTGTGTTACTATTGAACAATGAGTAGGGCTAATGTACAAGCAAGGGATGGTTGACAGCGAGTGTGTATGGCAGGAGCACCTGCCTTGTGTAGCTTGCACCTGATATGAATATCTTAGCCAATAGGCACCGATGCCTATTGGCTAAGCCCACATTACTGTTTTTCCTGTTGTTGTTATTGTTATTATTATTATCATGAGTATTTTTGTTGATGTTGTGGCAAGAGCGGACAGCGCTGTGGGTGGCAGCTTTGCACGGACGCACAGCGGTGGTGAAGGTGCTGCTGTCACATGGGGCTCATGTGGACCTTGCAAGGGACAATGAGGTGAGCTGAGTTTCCCACCGATGAAACAATCGTCATGAGTCCCAGCATGCGCTATGTAGCTGTCTGGGACACACAAACGTCACCTTTCATGGAAACAACCCTTTCATGTTTGTAGACAGTCAGACAAGGTCATTTTCGGTCAACCGTAAATTTTCAGCCAGCTGGCTCAGCTCTGCAGTGATGTGCAGTGCAATGCCATCTGTTTTGACTTCCATACTATGTTATAACGCTGTCGTATGCATTGCATTGCAAGGTTTCACATGTTTGATGGGCGCTTGCACAACTGCGATGTGCTTTCGTTCCTGTACCATGTTGTATTACTGCACTGCAGGGCTTCACGTGTTTGATGGGGGTCTGCACAAACAAGGATGCACAGGTGGTGAAGCTTCTGCTGTCCAAGGGTGCAGACATACATGCACGCGACGACACAGAGGTTAGTCAGCATGACTAATCTTTGTCACATAATACTAGAGTGTTTTTACTTTCTTTTTGGGTTCAGTAACTTTAATGAAAGACACCAGATACAGTGTTTCAAGTATATATACTCATACAGTACTTTGGTTTTCACACAAACCTCAGGCGAGCTGGCATTGGATGCTGCTTGATGCCCTTGCTGTATGGTGATGATACACAGGGCTTGTTGCACTGGATGGTTGGTCATCAGCATCACTTGCTGCCTGAAGGGCATCTCCGACTTCCTGTTTGGCTTTGCTGCCTGAAGGGCATCCCCATTTTCCTGTTTGGCTTTACTATGTAACTGCTGCATTGGCAGACAATATTTTGCAGGGTGCAAGACACATGTTTTTGTTTGTGCTCACCTATAGGCCTAGCTAGGCAGCCCTGCCGCAGGTGTAGCATGATGATGATCATGTTGATATCATGTGACGTGTGGTAATTACGGTAATTATAATGGTAATTATAATGGTAATTATAATGGTAATTATAATGGTAACTATAATGCCTGTGATCATGATATGCCTGCTGTCTGACAATCATAGGCCCTTTTTACACATCTGCGCAAAAGATATTTGACAAACCACCGATGGGTTACACATGCGGGGGTTGATTCTGCACAAGTTTTGCAGCACTTCACGTACTGCACACGAAGTTTGTTGGATTTCCATGTTTGGAAACACATCGCATTGATTCGCTTCTGCAAGCAGCAAGAGGTTGCCGTATCCGCATGCAAGGGAGAGGCAAGTGTTACAAGGACGCAAGTGTCAAAAGGGCCATGCATGTGATCATGGTATATGACATATGATCATGCATGCGATGATGATGATGATGATGGTGCAGGGTGTCTCAAAAGGGCAGACACCATTGGTCTGGGCCTGTTTCCATGGTAACAAACATGCTGTCAAGCTTCTGTTGACTAGTGGTGCATCAGTTGCAGATGTGGACCATCAGGTGGGCCTTGATCTCATGTACACACACAGATGGACCAAGTCACTCTGCATTTGCCTGTCTCTGATGTACTAATGATTGTGTCTGTCTGTGCGTGCCTGTGTTCCTCTGGTCATGGATGTTATTTCCTGAACAAGGCCCTGCCTTGCCTGTGCGTTGCTACCTTGTATTGCGTTGCCAACGCAAATGTTGAGGGTTCAAGTATCTTTTTTCCCTTTATATCATAACCATTTACTGCCCTATTGAGTTGCCTGCCAGCCAGTGGTTCCTGCCCTTCTGCCTGCCTGCCTACCCCCCTGCTTGCCTTGTTAGTCTGCAAGCTGTTGTAAGGCTGTATGCCAGTGCATGTTTGCCAGCCTGCCTGCATGTTGAATTGTGCGACTGCTGTGATTCATATGCCGATGAAGTTGTCTGTAGATGATCTCATTTGAAATGGGTGCTAGTTAGCATCTGCATGCTTTTGTGACCGGCTGTCTCTTTGTCTGTTTATCACTGTCCTGATGCTTGCCTAACTCCCACACCAACACCTTTCTGCCTATCTGTCTGTCTGTCCGTGCATCTGTACGGCTATCCCAATGCTTGCCGGACTCCCACTGTTCCAACAAACATTCGCCCCAAGGAGAAAGCATTGGGTCAGCCTGTGGGCCATCCCAACTGCTTGCCACAGCTGCATGCTGCAATGGAGGGACTCGCTTCACCTGAACCGTCATCTTTATATAAGCATATATGCTCTATGCATTTCTTGATTTTTCACGTCACACTGTCAGCAATTTTCGAGTTTCGATTATCGACAGGATTTTTGCATATTGCAGAGGATTGTCAAGCTGACAGCAGTTGCCACACGCTACAGGGGAGATCGGCTCTGTGATTTGCAGCCAACAAGGGACAAATCAACATCGTAGAGCTGCTGCTGTCTCATGGGGCTGATGTCAACGCTGCAGATCAAGAGGTACTCAAGCAATGATCATCCCGTCCTGTTTTGTTGTTGCACCACTACACATGCAGGTCCATGCCATCAGTCTGTCACTGCTGCAGCACTTGGACGATTGAGGTGTAATGCATGACTAGTTGTTGGTAGAGCTGCCTCTGACATGCAAGCGCTTTTACCCATGAAGCGTGAAAGCTGATGCACATGTCCAACGTGTCAGAAAGCTACTGCTAACAGATCTGCTTCCCTGACATGATCAGAAGCAAAAAGAAGTCTGATTACATCGATGATGTGGGCTTGCAATACTCATAGGCTGTTACACAGCTCAGTGTAGCAGCACAACTCTAGACCAAGCAGATAAAGCCTACAACCTGATCATAATTGCATACATATGTGTAGGCTGTCACACCACTCATTGAAGCTTCAAAGGCCTCAGAAAGTGACTCTGTGCAGCTGCTTCTATCCAAAGGTGCTGATGTGGCCGCTCCTGACAACCAGGTGATATGCAGTTGGCTGTAGATTTACAGGCAGTGCCCTGTTTGAGGGCTGTATCAAATATAAATGTTCTGAATCTTGAAATAGATTCTACAACCATGTTGCTGTCCATGGTGTATATTTACACATAGGCTTGCAAGCTGCAGCAGAACAAGCATCAAGCACAGCACTTCTCAGCATGGTACTGGTCTTGGAAAACGCTGACGACAACATAGCAACATCCAATGCTTTGACCAGCAAGCTAGAATCTTGTGAGAACAGCTCCTTTTAAGCACTAAGCATCAGCCTTTTTGCTGCTCATCAGAGGTCGAGATTGGTGTCCCAGGCACCCTGCCTGCCCAATAGCCAGATCCCTGAGAATCCACATTCTCAGTCACTTGAGCGCTACTGGATTGCTGCTCCTGCAGAATTACCGCGGTTCAGCCCATTCGACGGCTGCAAAACTGTGTGTGCAGACAATGCTTGGCACTATGTCTTGAGCCTTGTGCAGTGTACAAGCCTCCGATTTTTACATTATGTGCTTAGCATTGTGTTGTGCAGCTTGTCACCGGTCTTCCCTGCACATCGACGCCTGTGCATAGATGGCAGAACGCTTGTGCATAAGTGGCAGAACGCCTGTGCATAGATGGCAGAACGTTGCACAGAGAGGTCTTAAAAGGAGATGTACGTCCAACACTCAATACGCGCCACACTTTGGATGAAATGCTGTGTTTTACGCATTTATCAGCCCCATTTCAAGACTGCAGCAGGGGCGCAACAGCCTAGTGATCGTTTATTCGTATGTTCATGCATTCAACACGTGTCTTCCCATGGAAGTCAGGTGTTTAGAGACATCTTGCAACTGACAATTTGAGCCAAGATTCCTCAGGTGAGCCAAGTACAAAAGTGTAAAATCTGGTTGAATAATCAAACTTCTGTCTTCAGGCTCAACATCTGATGACAGCTGTAAGCACAACATGACGGTCACCACGGTCACCATACACAGTGATATGCATGTATTGCACTACTGCAATGTTCACATGACTCATATTGATGGTGATTGTATTGCTGTCTGTTCAAGTCAATGCTGCCTTCTGGAATGTGACGACACACCTGAGACATAAGGATGCTGGGGTCAACTCCAGGAGGTGAGTCAGAATCAGGGCTTTGGGGTAGCTGAGGGGGCACCCCGGGGGGAATCAAGTCTCCTGGTACTCCTGGCATCTGATGCTGTGGTATGCTTGGTGCCTGTTCCTGAAGCAAGGCAACAGCACTGAAAGGGAGGCCACATCAACGATCAGCGCAATTACATAGAAAGCAACATGATTCATACAGAAAGCGACATGATTCACACAGAAAGCAACATGATTGCGCATATGCACCGCTGCCGACTGCTCATTCCAAATTGGTGTGTACAACATCGATGTGTAGTGTGGAATGTGTAATGCACCAAAAACCAAGAAGGGCTTACTTCAATGCAAGCTAGTCACTGCTTGCCATGTCTCGCAGCCGTACATGGATCAGACATTCCAGACGCAGCTGTGACAGAAGCAGGGATTAGTCACCTGAGAATCTGACTCGTGTGACTCCTGCAAGGGTGCTTCAGGTGGGCCCCTTGCAGGTATGGGAGCCTCTGTTTGTGGTGGCTTGGCCATCACATACATTCCTCTGTCCCTCTGCAGCTTGCTTGGACCTCCATCATTCTCAGGCAGTGAAGGAGATGATCTGCGCTTTGAAGGATGTTCTTTTGAGGGATGAGGATGATCATGCACTGATCCAGGGATCTCTGGTGGGTCCCAACCACCAGGCTTGTGTGATCCTGTCGCGTGTGCAGTCTGACTTGGTGATATATCTGAGCCAGGAATCTCTGGGTGCAAAATGTCACTGTTGGGATCTGACTTGTCAGAGAGAACAGCTGAGGAACTGAAAGACCCTGCATGCAAGATGGAGTTGAGCAGCCGCTTTTGGCTCTGGCCAAATAGCACCATTTTTGGAGGGTAGGTATGATGATTCTCAGTCAGCATAACTGATCGTGCTTTGTCCGCATATGACACCAGTTTGGACAGAGAACTAGAAAGGAGAATCCCAGCTGGCTAGGGTGGGAGTGCAGCTTCATGACCTGCTTGGCTGTGCTGACATTCCTCAACAGCTTCAGCAACCAGCGGTGTGCTACACAATTGCAAGTTTCAAGACATTAATACATGTCTGAAAGTGTTGTTATAGGGGTTCTTTCTCTTTGACGAATTGCACCGCAGCTGATGACACAAAGATGACAGTGCAAAGTACATTTTACATTAGCAGTGTGTCATGCACATGCTGCACAGACCAGGGGTTCAAGCCCAGCCAGATGTGGAGGCTGACAGGTCTTGCTTTGTGAGGCAAGATGCAGCAGCCAGCAATAAAGTCAGACCACAGGCTGATATGCACACCTGCAAAACTCATGTGCCAGCTGCTTCTAGCTGCCTCAACGTTTCCATTCAAGCCACTCTGCGCTGTTGTTGCCTGGCTGCAAGTCTGCTTTGTTGTTGACGGCCAAGCCAGCACCGCTGCAGAGCTGCTAGGGAGGACTCTGAGGAGTGCAAACACGCTGTGCTGACACCTATATGTAAATACAGCCTGTGTTACACAAGCCACCTGACTTCGCCTGTAAGGCGCTTAGCGATCAGCCTGGCACAAGAAGGGACCTGTTGTACCTTGCAAAGATTGGGTGCCCGTGAGAAAGAGCCATCAGGTAGTTCTTTCAGTTTTTCAGTCAGACTCGTCGTGAGCAGATCATGCGAAGCAGCTGTTGCCCGTATCTTCTAGTGAAATGCGCCGTTCGCCTGCAGAGAGCGTCGGTGATTGGCTGCTGGCGGAGTTGTTCGCTATGATCAAGATGATCTCAAGAGCCTGCCGATGCCGAGTCAGCCAGCCATGTAACGCACATCAGTAACGCATCGCAAAGTCAGGAATCAGGTCAAAAATGGCCTGTCTGCTGAGCAAATCTGCTCGTCCAATTAGTCTCCCTCATTGAACTGTATGCACTCCTCAGGTGATCAACAATAGTCGATGCTTATGTTTTAAAGCTTGCATCTAGTCTTCACAAAATGTGTCTATAGATAAATGTGTCTAGCTAGTCACTGTAGTTTTATGACGCACTGCACACTCCCACATCAATCTCTGAAAGAACCATGCCAGCTGTAATCACAAGGTTGCCAATCAATGAGCTACTTCTTCTTGGCCAAACATTGTGGCAACGTCCTCGGCTCTTTCACACTGCAGCATTATCATCATTCATGCATTTGAGTAGACTAGTAGACGCAGGCACTGCACACACTTGCCTCCCTTCCAACAGAGAACTGCACAATCCCACCGTCGTTTGCTCAGCTTGCACAGTCACATACAACAGGTATGCAAGGTCCGAAAGGTGACTTTCAAACCAAACTGACACCCACATTGGCTGTTTCTTAGCAGGGCTGCTTTTCATACGTCTTGGCACCCTTTGAAGACAAAACATGTGTGATTCAATCAGAACGACACACAGTTTGACTATCAGGACTTGCATCACAGATTGCACCTGTGTACTGCAAGCCATGGCTTGTGAACATGGACTGCATGCACATTGAGACTTTACTAACGTCAACTCCCCACACAAATACTTCAGACACGTTGGCTGAACTGAAAATGTCGCTGAAGCAACCTATTGAGTAATGCTGGTTGACATACACTGGTGACCTGTACATGCACTTTTGACCAGATATGAGCTAGATTGTGAGGCGGACTTGCAGCCAATCGCATGACTCGTCTTCACTAATGTACACACAAGATGCTGTTGTGCAGAGTAATTCAAGCAATATGCGTAGCCACTAACACGCAGTTAGTCTGCTGCATTTCGAACTCTGACTGAGCTTTGTGACATGGTGAGTAATTGCCGTTGCTGAAGAATTGAAGCACCGCTACACTGGGCTTGTATAGCTTGGCAATGAAGTGTAGCCTTCCATAAGCCTGCAAACAAACTCATGCTTGCAAAACTGGCACATTTCATCATGTATGGGCATGCTTGCATGGTAGACTGCAGGCAAGCAGGCATGCGGGGAAGCAGCCTCATACAGACTGTGTATGCTGCATGCTGGCTCATCAACAGCAAGTCACAGAAGAGCCAATGCAGTTTGGGTGGACACATTACCTGGGAGCAGCGTTGTGGTTATCTTTGAACTTGCTCAAAACAGCCCTCAACTGCTCTTCGCTGCTCACCCAGCCATTTGGCAAGCCATCACTGTCATACCACTGTCTAGGAAAATTGAGAATTGCCTCTGGGCCCCAAACACATACAGCTGCTCTATCATACATATGTGCTGCGCTATCTTCTGTTGCAAAATAGCCAAGATGGACAGCCTAGCAGAACAGGAGCGAACATTCTTTAAGGTGCATGAAATACAGAGTGCATTGCTTGACAGCAGGTTGGTGTTCCTTACCCTCCCCAACCAATGTATTCTTGCTCGCCATCGTTTTCCTGACAGGCTCCAATGGCAACTGACACCTCGATGCTTGCTTCCCTGCAAGATGCGAATGCACTGAAACCCAGTGCAAAGCAAGCACACACAAGCAACAGAACAGACTGACAAGCAAACAGATTAGCATTCATACCTGTTGAAGAGCATCAGCTGTTTGATTAGCTGCAATGATCAAATCTGCCATATGGAAGCAGTTTGATGAGCCTCTCTTGCCTGAAACAAGGTAAAACAACTGACTGGTAGCTGACAGTAGTAATGTCACAGCACTGACAATCAAACAGACAAAGACGCACCATATGCCGCAGGCTTGACTGAATGTGGCTGCTTCTCAGGAGTATCTGTCAGTCAGCCACACGTGTCAATCAGCATGTAGTTGTGTCAGGTATCATAGCAGTCACAAGGCAGGTCAAGAGCAGTTGCTCGACAACCTGGTCCATCCAGAGCACTGCTGTTGTATGCCTCTAACAAAGCCTGTACCAGCATGCGTGGCAGCACCGCTTGTTGAGACAGCTCTGACCAGCTTGTTCTTGCCAGTCGGTCTTCACTTGTCAACCCCTGCTTTATCATAGCATCCAAGTGTGCATCTCGGAAGCCAGAGGCTTTGCCATTGAGCCTGTCTTGCAAAAGTTCCCTGAGGTGTGCCCTATCGTGAAGGGAGCAGCTCATTCAGGGTACAAGACGAGATCGGTGTACAAGATGTCCCTGCATAAGCCAAATGTGTAGCTGTGGTATGCAAACAAGGGTGTACTGCACGACTGGCAGTGGTACAAACCCAAACTGCACCAGCTCATATGGTTTTCGCACCGTCAGGTAGGTAGTCACCGCCAGGGGCATTCCGTGCTACAAGAGCATTTGTTTGAGTGTGTCTTGAGCAAAGAGCAATACGCGAAACAACGCTACTTACTTGTGTGAGCGTGCAAGTGAGCAGGCCTTGTCTTGTCAGGCGATTCGCGTTGGGCCTGTAATACAACCGGGCCCTGTATGCGTTTGCTTGTCGAACCCTTACGGTCTTACCTTATAAGTATTTACGGTGACTAATTGTAACTGGGGTCAGGCCAGGAGCACAAGTCGATCTTTACGACAAATGGCCACACTGTCAGCGGTACGCGTTTTAAGCACACACGCTGATCTTTTTTGAGTCTAGCAAGCCCTTCGTACACAAGCGCCGACAATTCAGCCGCGATGGGCTGTTCTGATCAACCGCGCCAACAGACAAAGAATCCTCGTTGCGACATTTATTGCGACAGAAGCTGCATGATCGAGTAGGTCTGCTCAATACGGATCACCTTAAGATTCTGTTGGACAAAGGTCTCAACAGTGAAGAGTTACTTCCAAAGGCGACCTGGAAGGCCTTGGTTGAGGACCCGGCGTTGCCGGATGACCTGATAGTCGAGCTGCTGCAGGCTTATCATGCTGACGAACTGCTGGCATTCAGTAAGCTTCCTTTGTACAAACACTGTTGTCACTTGTATCTAGCCAGCACTTTGCTGGGCCAAGCCCACAAGCCGAGGGAAATGCTTTGGATTGACTTCAGCAGATGCTCAGCACATTGGGCAGGCCAGGTTTTGCTTGTACTCAGAAGATCAACAGCCTTTGCGCACTGCAGACTCCCTTGTATGGTGCACTTGCCAGCTTCTTTGGTTGATGCAGTCCTTTTTCAGTTGAAGATGTATATTTGCCTATTGTTGCGAGCATGTAGGGCTATTTATCAGTCAGCAACGCGAGTACTTGCAATTTGTAGGTTTGCAGGGCTACGAGGCAACCATCTACCGGTACTAGTCACCAACATGCTGCAGCGTGACTCAGCACAGGGTAAGTCAATGAAGGGTAGCCTAGATCATTTTGTTAATTTGTCATATCTCTTTTTGTATGCCACATGCCAGCTTTTGTATGTCGGCTGTCCAATCACTTTGCCGTGTAACATTCCCAAGCATTGAAGAAGCTTGGACGATGTGGCTTTGCACAAGTTTCACTAGCGTCTATAACATTCTAGGGTTAAGTATGCATGACTGTGCATACGTGTGATGAATGAAATTGACACTTTGAGCTCGACAGTTCCAATGTCTCGTGGATATCTGTCATCACTCTCAAGCTTTATTCTGGCCACATGTTTGGCTGCAATGGAGCTGAGGACCTGCAAGCTAGCTAGCCCTATACTGACGCCCGTAACTGAAGAATGCGTAACAATATGGGGAGGTAAGCAACTTATAAGTAATTACTAGTAGTTTAGTTTAGTTACAGAGGCCTTGCTTGTAAACATGTTGTATGTTTAACCCGAGTTTCCTAAAACGCAGCACAAACTGCTACGAGGGACCATCAGTAGCAGGTGATATATGTGAGGGCGTAGGAAAGTGTTGTAACAAATGGACGACTGTCACCCAAACAGTATTGCTGCCTGTGATTTAGGCAACCATGCCTCGTGGTTCAAGCTTGAGCTACCACAAAGATTCCTGCTGCTATACTTATGCAGTTTTATTTGCCAGTTGCAGGCTGCCCTTGGCATGTTAACTTGATTTGTTGCAGGGTTCTTGCACATTTAGCTTTTTGCAGCGAAGCACTTGTTTCCTGAGCTGAGTAACTCCAACAGTTTGTAGGACTGCCTTCCGCGCAACAAACGATGTATTGGATTTGTACAGTTTGAACTATTGCAATATATCAGCTATATAGCTGCAATGACACAATCGATAGCGAGGGAAGGTAGTGCTCCCCGACAAATGCAAACTGGTGGGGAGTAATTCTCCCCAACAATGCAAGCTGGTGGTGAGGCGGTGGCCATGACTACTAAGCTCAAACGTCCTACTTCGAAACGTAAGCACCTTGCAACTATCTGAGCTCGCTGTGCCACAGCTGTCTCAGTGACTCATCGTAACTCTGAACGTGCAGAGTGAGTAACAGGGCTGGCGCAATATTCACCAGCGATCACCTGCGCTCACTTAGCTTGCACATTCCGTTCTAAGGTGACTGGTGATTGTCTCGGGCACAAGGTTAGTTCTAAAATTTGCCCAGGCGCGATTAGCGCAAGTCAACCGCGGCCGATCCGCTGCCTACCCATTGCTGCACTGATATTGCGGTCCTGCGCAGGTGCGTTCGACATAACGCCTCTTGACATCAAATACTGCTCTCGACTTCAGCAGATCAAGCGTTACGCAGTGAGCTTCTGGCAGTCGAGGATCAGATCATGCACAGCTGGCAGCCGCAGCTTCAGAGTCCTCCAGGCTGTCTTGACCCGTTCACTGCAATCCTGGCTGTAAAGCCATGCCGTGCTCGCTGCCGTGTCCATCCGCATCCATCGACCAAGTTGTTGACTTATCTTGCACCTTTGCAGTGCAGGTAGCTCTGCAGGTGGAGAGTACACTTTGCAGCTTACAAGCCTGTACTCTGATGGCTGCGCGTGCTCTGACTGGCTTTGGGGCCCTATACGTTCTTCTTGGTGAGTCTTTGGCTGCTTTTGTACAGTTGCAGCAGTTCATCTTCCAAAGCAGCTTGGGTTCAATGACTGTCCAAGCCCACTCTATCATCAAATGCTTCTTTCGTTTATGGCCCTTCAAGCTTCCGTGTTGGCATTGACACTGATCACACACAGCCATGCATATCACTGCAAGCATTGCATTGAGTAAGAACTTTTCTTGTAAATTCTCAAAACCAAATGTAGCTTCTTTATTTAAAACGCCTTTGATACATCATGTTTCTGAATATTACTGGATTTACATGTAATTTGTCAGTACACCCTATGAGTCAGTAAACACAAGTCAGTTCTGTTAGTGGCGCCATTTGGCCAGCACTTTGTTCTGCTCATCCATCAGGCTGAGGCATGTGGTGTTGTGGTTTGCTGCAGCAATACACTCCAGACTGCGTCACTGGCTACACTCCGGACTGCGTCACTGGCCAATTTGTTGCAGCAGTATTGCGTCGTTGCATGTACAGAAGCAATGCCTCAGGTCTGATTGCGGCTCACTGCACAAGCATAACAGTGCAGGCACTTAGCCCTGTTGTAGCCCCTTGGCCGGCAGACTACTGAATGCTGCACACCTTTGAGAATTCTGGAATACAACCATGCAGCAATGCTGTACGGTGAGTCGGCCCAACTCTCATTTATGGTGCAGGATGATACACAGCAAGAAGTGGGATTAAAAAGTCTATACAGCTCTAATCATGCTGGAATGTATCAGTATGGCAGGGGGCATTGGCACGAAATCTCATGTAGCCCTGAATGTATTCAGACAGTAGCAATGTACTATGATGCACAGGGCAGACTCTCTGTCTTGTTGCAGGCACTGGCTCCTGCTTCAGCAGCGGGATTGGAAGGGGTATTGAATGCTACACAGCCACGCATGTTTTGGATTCTATACAGCCTTGAATGTCTTGAAAGGTATCTAGACAAAACTGTGGTCATGCTTTGTGCAGGCATATCAGCGGGAGCTCCGGCCCTAGCTCCAGCACCAGGTCCTAAAAGTGTTATTGGATGCTACACAGCCTTGAACATCTCCAGCTCATAGTTGCATTCGTGCGGGTGCGGCGCACCCGCATTCGCCGCACCGGGTGCCCGCACCGGCGTACCCGGTTTTCGCCAGGTCGCCTGGGTGGGTGCGGCAGTACTTTTGCAAGTTGCACTCAGCTAGCTGTAACAGCTTGATGCTCGTGTCACACTCACTACTAAGCCTTACTGCAACATCCAGGATACGTTACACAGTTACAGCACTCACAATCAGCCAACTTGCTGAGCCAAGGCTTAATCGTTGTTCATTGTACACATGGTGACAATATGATGGGGTGAACCATACAGTGTACGGGCCGAACACCGAAAGCTTCGGCTGCCGAAAGGCACCGAAAGGCTTTCGGCCCGACCGAGACCAGAGGGCCCCTGTACCGATTGGCCGAATGAAGCCAAGGGTTTCTGGAAAA
>JAABUO010007023.1_pt1 | contig 12885 bp, 12 predicted proteins | sample 5559291 | NCBI WGS metagenome assembly JAABUO01 (sample SAMN10711878, study PRJNA513372) | rock metagenome | isolation source: Antarctica rocks | place: Antarctica: Victoria Land, Finger Mt sud
GGGCTTTGGCCCGGGTGCAAGGGAGGGGGGCTGCAGGGGGCGAGCTTACCCCAAGTCATCAGCTTCACTTGCCACTTATCTCCACTCAGCTCATACACAATCAGACAGCTGGTGCCATCCAGTTGTCTGAGACGCAGAAGGGCCCAGGGTACTTGGCCTGCCACTTGCCAAGATCCTTTGAACCCGGTTTCACCTTGTCCAAAGAGTAAAGTCCAAAAGGCAGTGGCACTCGATTGCGCACAACAGGAGCACCTATTTGGCTCAAGAAGGGCGCCATAGGATCTCTCAGATGCAGGGCATCTTTCAGCTGGTCGAAGAGTGAGTCAGGAATGGCGGGCTGGCCGCTGTTATAGTAGACATCGCTGGCGTGTTGCAAGACTGCCTGCAACTGCTGTGTTGACAGAATTGTGTCCCCAGTGCCTTCTGGACAACTGCTTAGAAGCTGCTCTAGAACAGTCTCTTCCTGCATACATAACTATCTGGTGTGCATTCCTGCATACATAAATATCTGGTGTGCATGCATGCAAGTGTAAGTGAATGTGTATGTCAATGCATGAATGCTTGCTGCCCATGACACATCAAGGCAAGCAAACAATGAATGCCAGCAGTGTATATGCTGAGTGCACTGTGACATGTGCAAGTGGATGCAGCAAATCAATGCTTAGGAAAGGAGAGCATGCAGATCTACCTCATGACATCCTGTTGAAGTGCAGAGATAGTTGGCAGACAATTGACCCTTGATGCATCCAGGTGACATCTTAGCATGTTGACTGCATCAGCTCACAGCATACCTGGAGTTCATTGCTCTTGTTGATCCCTCTAGACAATAGGACTGCTGCTAGCTTGCCGTTGTCCTGCAATCACAGTGGCGGCAACTGGAGCCTGACTCCGCCTTGGCAACCATGAGGACAACTTGTCCAGGACAACTTTGCACATCAATAATTTCCATTCTGATTAAACGAGCACATCCAACTTGGCAAGACGTGCTCATGTCATTGTTCAAGGAGAAGGCACGCAGCACATGCCCTTTTGTGCAGTAAATGCATTGCACATCATGGCCTATGTAAGTGCATGCCCAGGCACCACAATGACTTCCAACCAGGCTGGTACTCTCAGTACAGCCAATTGCATACAAGCTGTCTGGAAACCTGCAAGCCTTTGCTGAGCCATATAAACAGTGCCCAGGTAGAACCGGTCTACAGGTGCAATTCTCATACACAGGATCCTACTGGCAGAGATGCTTAAAGATGTAAAATCGATTGCAGCATTGGAACAGAAGGGTCACCTCAGGTGCATGCTTGCCAACAGGGCCATGAGCCTGCAACAATATGGCCGCAGCAAATCCAACTTTGCCATAAGCTGCAACAAGGTGCAAGCACGTCACTCCCTGCAACACACAGCATTGGTTTCCGCATGCGCACATTGCATGCCTGTGATACCTGGGCACGCATTGGCCCAGCAACAACATTCAACGACCCAGTCAAACATGCAGTGCAAGGAGCAAAGAAACTGATCAATACACAGGCAAGCATACTAGAACAGAATTGCACTCTTGTTGTAAACTGTGGACATGCACCAACAGGTAGTCATAGACACAGCATTTTACCATTCTACACAGGTTGTCTATATCATAACTTGAAGCCAGGAGCACACTGAGATAGTTCATCATCATCTTTGTGTAAACCCTTCTGGAGCAGGTGGAGGTCATCCTGCAAGACAAATCTGCAGTTGCTTTACTCTGTGATTGTAGTATACAAGATAGGCTACCAAAATGCCATAGATGCGGATACCTGACAGCTAATGTGCAACACCGTTGCACCAAACTTGGTTGCTTTGGCTTTGACTGACCGACGCGGCAGGCTTTGAGACCAGGTTAGAAGGTGCGGCAAAACACAAGGTAGCCGATGAAGTTGGGCTTTGAGGTTCGGCTTCAGGCTTGTGAAACAGGTCTTGCAACGACCGTTCCCAGTGTTCACGTAAAGGCTCCTTATTTCAGAGACAGGGTACACATGAACGTGCTGCAAACCAGTCGCCAGCGTTGGAGTGAACGCTATTTTTTGGCTGCCTTGTTTCGCCCTCGGTGGACACTGACACGGCTTTGAAAGCGACAGCTCCGCTGCTGCTGTGATATAGGAGTGCCTGTACTGTAGACATTGGCTTCAGCTACTTTCATGGTGTGATTGAAATTGGGGACGGCAGCCCAGAACTGTCATCATTGAATTACTGTATGGATTGGATGCTTCGCTGGATATGTGAAGGCTTCTTGCATTTTGTTTCAGAGTTACCAGCGCTGTAGTTTTGCTGGATATGCATCGTCCTGCACTCATTAGACTTGTTAACCCTTACCGCTGTGGTGGTCCTGCATTAGTCATGAAGCCCAGGCTTCTAGGACTCGCCAATATGCAGTGATGCAGAGCATAGGATAGCAGGAAGCAGATAGCAAGTCCTATTCAGCACGCCTCATCCACTTGACCTGTGACTAATATCTCGAAGATTGAGGCGGATTTGCTGAGGAATCGACGGAAATTCCGAATCGTGCCAATGAAGGGCTGACGCAGACGCTGGGAGCACCTTTTGCGAATGTGACATACAGCACGTGCAGACGTGACAGCATGAAGAAGATCAGAACTGCTTGAGCGGATGCTGTGATGCCGCATTCATTCAGAGTTCTGTTACTGCTTATGGTGACGAGGGCGTGACGTTTGCATGTAGTTAGTACTTAAGGCCTGTTCTGCACAACGTCACCTCAGCCTGGTGCGCATGCCGTGGACTACGAAGTACTCGGCAGACATACCGCCCATCCGAGATACCTGTTGCAAAAGGTGCGGCAAGATCAGCTTTTGTGTGTGCGTAAGTTCCCTCCGAAGTCGTCGCTGAATTGCTCGAACGCGTATCGTACAAACTTTGAGAGTGTTTTGCCACCATCTGCAGACGCAATGGCTTTTCAAAAGGTATTTTGCCTGTCACTGTCAGGCTTGAACGGTGGTGAATTTGCACAATCCTAGTGCAGGCGCTTACAAGCTTGGCTTTGATTCATCTTGTCAGCTTTGCTCGTGGCTGCATGATGTTGCATGTTTGTGGCTGACGCATGCTTGGCAAACAGCACCTTCGTCCGTGCGCAAGGCGGGACGTCGTGCTGCCAACATGCTTGTCAACAATTTGCACGCATGCTGTTATCCACGACTATGCTCGCTGAGGCCTTCTGCAGCGCCGCAATTTCCGGTTGATCTGGAAGCCTGAGTCGATCTCAATAGGACACTTGCCTGACGTATCTATATTGTGCGCAGGCTCTGCTGTCTCTGGTCACAGTGCTGCTGGTTGGCCAGTGTGCTGCACAAGCTATCACTGACGCAGACATTTACAACTTCGCGTTGAACTTGGAGTATCTTGAGGTAAGGTTAGGGCCCGGCGTCCGGTGTTCTTATTTGTTTCCTGACTATCTCTGCGCGATCGCACTCGGACAGCTCGTTGCCCACTGATCAATTCCATCTGTGCATATACTGTGGCGGGTTCGCGGCTATCAGGCTGCAAATAGCCGTGAAGGTGCCAGATATAGCTGTCCACCACTCGTTTTGCAGGGCTTAGCGGTGTCGTGCCGTTTATTTGCAGGCCAACTTCTATCACTGTGCTGCCTATGGAACTCCCATTACAAACAACCTTGGTGGCCCTGACCCAACTGGTTGCACAATGGGCGCCTACTCACCCGCTACTCACAACCTGTTTGTGGAGCTAGCCATGGAAGAAATGGACCATGTGACTGGCATCCAGACATACCTTGGTAGGTGCATTGAGTTAGTTGCCCAACCTCTTCAGACACCCTTGTGTGCTGCTGGGATTACACATGCTCTCAGGCCTCACAACTGCCCTGCTGTCAGCAACTTTGCACCGACTGGTCTTACATCAAATATTATGCACTGCAGGCTCAGCAGCTGTTGCTCAGCCCCAGATTGACCTGTCAGCATTCACAGCAGCCGCCAACGCTGCCTTTGGTCAGACCCTGTCCCCCCCATTCACTTACCAAGCCAACGACATCACCGGCCTCCTATCCGCTTTCCTCTTTGAGGATGTTGGTGTGACAGCCTACAATGGCGCTGCTCCCCTCATCACCTCCAAGACTCTGCTGGCCCCTGCTGTCGGCATTGGTCTAGTTGAGGGTTACCACGCTGGAATTGTGAGTACCTGCATGTGCTGCGCCCCCTGCGCCTTCTCACAATGTGTTTAGCCTGTTGCATAATGCCCATGGCCACAGCCACCGCATGTTTCTGTAAATGTGTAGGCATGTCTCTTTCTGTGGATGACTGCACCTTTTAAGATGTAAATGCAGCTAACAAGCCCAGATAGTAAGCCTGTTCATGCAGTGTCTGTATGCACCACAAGAGTCCTAATGGACAGCAAGCATGCAGGCTGCCAGGTCACAGCACACACATACATACCTGGGGCCAGCCATCAAACGACAGGCAAACCTATTGCACTCTTGACCAAGGTCTTCTGGCATTGTTGCTCGGTCCCTGTGTTCATTGGTTAGCACCAACATACTTTGTCATGCCTGCAGCTCCGTAAGACTTTGTTCGACATGATGAGCACCCCCACTGGATACGGTGTGGACGTTGGCATGGCGGCCAACACCATCTCATCTCTGCGTGGCAATGTCAGTGCTATGGCCAGCAACACCACCCCACCTAACTACGCTGATGAGGGCATCACCACCGTAAGCAGCCCTCCCAAACAAGTTGTGCTCTTTTCAGTACACAGTTCATGATTAAGCAAGAGTGTCCAGCTCTGTTGTGTTGCAATGTGACAGGTGCATACAGCTTTCGAGTTGCTGAAGGATTCCTTTGGACACCATCGCTTTACATAGCCATGGCCAGATGTTCACATGCTGACAGACGACTGTTGTGTGATGCAGAACGGCGTGGAGACCCTTGTGCCAACTGGTCCATACAACATTGCCTTCTCCCGTACCCCAGCTGAGGTTCTGGCTATTGTCTACCTTGGATCAGCCAGCACACCCGGAGGATTCTTCCCCGCTGGTGTCAACGGTGCCATTCAGGGTTAAGATATGACCATTCCTGCTGGGTTGGATAATGCAAAGATACAAACATCTAGATCTGATCATGACCAGAGGTCCAGGATCTTGACCACTGTTTTGCTATATATACATGATATCAGGGTTTGGTATTGTCTTTGGCAGCCATTAGGGGTGTGGTGGCTGACTTTTTTGATCATAACCATCAATTGATATGAGCTATTGCTTGTAATGGCTATTTTTGTTCTGGTTTCACCGCTTGTCAGCTTCAGCAAATAAACATAAGAAGTTTATCAACCAGGTTAGCTTCTGCAGTGTCTCACAGCTGTGGATTGTCAAGTATGCCATCAGCAAAGTGCTCCACTTCAGTTTGATGAAATAAACTGCTCGCAAGCTGAAGTCATGTCCACATCTGACAGCTCGCTTCAGGTTGGCAAGTGATCTGCTTTTATCATGTGTAACAAATGTACAGGCTGTCTGTGCCAACGGTTTGTCCATAACAGGTTCATACTGCACTTTGAAATGTTGCTGGGTGAACGTCAAATAAGTGCCGAGCCCCTCTTCAATAGCATAGTCGGTAGCAAGCTTGCTCTAACTGCTGTTCAATGAATCGGCATGCCATTATCATGTCAAGTGGCATGCAGCAGCAACAGCATGTGCTAGCAGCAGTACATACACATGTCCAACAGAAAATGGATGCATCCATATGGCAGTTGACAGGAGAACGCCTCTGGCTGCAAATCAGTGCATCCTTGGAACTATGCATCCAATCCATTGGAGAAAGCCTATAGCATTGTTGCTGGAAAGGGAACAGAATTGTCAAATGGCATCTGGCTTGGCTCCTGTGTATGTATCAAGCTAATTAAGCTAAGTAAGCTAAATATTGGCTGGCTGTGCAGACATGTCCCCTCCTGGCATCTTATTGCAATCCCACAATCTTGCCCTGGTTGTCTGGATGGCTCTTGATCCAACAACAGCATGACCTCATCATCATGACAAAGAGTGCTGTTTATCTCATCCAGAACATCACCAGCTGAACATCACTTTGATGGCCCCTGTTTTGGCGGCAGCTGCAGCCGTCTCAAAGCCTTTCAGAATGTCAGCTTGAGAGAAGCCAAACCTGGGGGTGATCAGGGGCTCAGTCTGGATCTTGCCCTCTGCCAGCAAGCTCAGACATAGTGGAAACTGCAAAGAACACAATGCTACGTAAAGATTGAACCCTGAATTGTGTGGTGACCTTCAGCCAAGACTGCACATGAAAAGGTGCACACAGACAACATCCAAAGATCAGACACAAACACACATTACATTACAAGAGAGAGGATGGTTGTGTGTCAACTGGAAGTGTTGCTGCAGGCTGCAAGCATTGCTTCTTGCATGCTCTGCTGCAATATGCTGGAGAAGGACACGCAAATAGGGGCAGGGCAGGATAGGGCAGGGCAGAGCAGAACCAAGTGTGGCAGGGCAGGGCAGGGCAGGGCAAGGCAGGAAGACTGACTATGTTTACGTATCTCCAGCTGCCAGTGAAATGAACCTCCTTGAGGACTGCTTGCATGGCAGGAATACAATATTTATCCTCCCCCAAGCCCCTTTGCACAACAGTGCCACCAGGTGCAACTGACTCCATTGCAGTCTGCAGCAAGCGATTATGCCAGAGTCTGCGTCCGTGCATATCAGGACAGGTAAGCTTCCAGATACTGCATATTTACCTGGCACATGCAGGCCTTATAGTGAGCCTGGCAAATGTTTGAGCATGTGCCTGGACCCTGAGATTATTACCGCTTCCTGTTTTCACCTTCCATACAAGGCCAGTTCCATGTTCTACAGACTTGGTGTGATTGCTCGGGTGGACGTGAGTCACGTGCAAGGAACGCTAGAGCCTGGCACATGCAGATCCTACAGAATGCCTAGTAGGCCCTGGTGAGAGCGTATCATGACATGCAGCCTGAGAGCCCCTTCAAGGCATTTGGTGGGTCCTCTGTTTGAAGCGCGTCGCAATGAGATATTGCCCGGCATGACCTTCACAGGTAAGATGGAGCAACCAGCAAACCTGTGAGAGTGTTGGGTGCAGCAATGATGCCTGCACCGTCAATGGCAGCTTGTACCAGAACAGACACGGTTGTGGTACGCATTTGCCGCAGGTGCATGACTACTTGAGCAATCCAGCCTGGTTTAGTATAGTTCTGCTGGCATAGGTGTTGCTAGTAGGACATGTGCTTTGCATTCAGAAGCAGAGGATCAAGGCTTGTTGCAAAAGCTCCAGTGGCAAACCAGTAACATGTTACTATTCCAAAACTGCCAAAACTGATACGCTGCTCATGCAAATACAGAAATGCATGACACTACTTCTGTCAGATACATCAATGCAGTTGCTGCCAATGTGCAAAGCATCATGACAGAGTCACGAAGCATCAGCAGCCGATGATGACACAGTATGTGACCCTCAAGTGACGTATGGACGCAGCGTACCGTGAGGGTTGAGCTGAGGCCAACACAGTCGATGACAATGTCAGGGCCCTCATGGAACACAGCTCTCAACGACTCCACAGTCTCTGCAGTGCTTTTGGCCTGAGACTGATCCAGAGCATGTGCCGCACCCAGCTGGAGAGCCACTGGCAAGTTGCCTGGTCTGATGTCTGTGATGGCTATGGGCAGCCCGGTATAATACTTGGCTTCTCATTGAATTGACGCCAAAAGGTCTTTTCTTTCCTTTTCTCTGTGATGGCTACACTGCTGGCCGAAAAGGCTTTGGCTGCTGCCAATGCCATCAGGCCTGCGACAATCAAGTTTCTTGTATGAGAGACACTATGTGTCACAAAACCCAATGGCTACATGCGTACATGCGAAACCCAATGGTCGCATGGCTACGTGCGTAACCCAATGGTCATTTCTTTTGACCGGGGAAACCTGGCAAAGCATTGCAATGCTGAACAGAGCGTCAAGCGTGACTCGAGAGTTGTGGCTTGTTTGCTGCCCTGCTTGTACCTGCATCCTGCAGCAATCTGCTTACTATAACACATGATTTGTTGAAGAGCAGTACATGAGCTGCATATGCAACCTGCTTCATGCAAATGCATCCATGCTTGCACCATGCTGTTCAAGGAGATAGTGTGCATTTTCATGACATGCTAGTTCACTGCGCATCCCACTGTCCTATGATCACGTCTGTGTGATTGAAGTACACAATGCAGGCTCGACACATATTTTGCACAGTCAATGTCCTTTGTCCATGCAAGCTACTCAATTTCAAACAACCAAACCTGCAATCAGCAAGTCAGTATCATCACTGCTCTGGAAAAATAGGTAACATGACAAAACACGCGAGCTTGTCTGAGCAGGCAAAGAACAACTGGTCTTACCTATATAGTCAGCCGCGACAATACTCAGTGGGCTGAGGGAAAGAAGGGCCATCACTAATTTTACCTATGGGCCCTGCCCCAAGGACAGCCACCCTTTTGCCTGGCCCCACTCCTGCTCTCTTGCATGCATGCACTGCACCAACATTGCAAACTCTCGACAAGACAAGTCACACCATACTCTCAAGCCGCTTTAGGTATCATACAAAGCTGTGTCAACAAGGAGATGCACAGAGCATGAGTGCTGTGGGTCAACATCTGAGCAGCCTAAATAGACCCGGAAGATGCTCTGGATGTGAACTTGAAAAATATGCCATGCAAATAAACTACAAGAGCGCGGGAAGCTTTGTGAGGCAGAGGTTGCTGCAGCTGTCCCACCAGCCTTTTTGGCTCTGCAATATTGTGTCAATCTTTATTTTACTGCAATCACAACTGTGAGTGCATGGTTGTGATATTGCATGCACGGTAAGGTATCCAGAACATACTGCAATCATGTGTATCACTGCATTATCTTCATATTGTATAGACAACGCTGTACATGAATTCAACGCACGCTCAGAAACGTGTTACACACAGCTGAAATCAGTCAAGATGCCCTCAAATGCTGCGTACAACATCCCAAGCATGGTGTGAGTATGTGAAGCTGACCTGCACAGCTGAGGGGCTCCACCATTGCACCCTGCTCATATGTCAGGGCATGTGCCATCTTGAAGCAAAAGTCTGCAGGATGGTCAACATACTTGGCCAAGGACCCAGGATGTCTGGGTCCAAGTTGTAGCGCCCCTGTCTGCAATTATACAGTCCATCTTGAGGAGCACAATTTGACTGTAGGCTGTTGTCAATAGGCTTCTCACGCAAGTACATATAAGCAGATGGCCTCAGAAAAGGTCTGATTTGGATCTACCAAGTTCAGTTTGCATAGTGTATTGCACATGCAAAGTATGCGCATGGTACAGGCATATGTGATTGCTTATAAGGGTCTCACAAACTCTATGCAATTGCATGTCTTGCTTCCCAAGGCTGATTCTATACATGCATGCTATTCTTGCAAGATCAACATGAACTCTCCAATACTTTGATTGTCAGCAGGCTAGATCCGGAGCACCATGTTGAGCAGTCTCCCTTCAAGTGCCTGAACACACCGCATGTTTCAAGACTGATCACGCATTCTTCGTCTAGACATTGCAGTGCCACAACAGGTGATTACAGTGTAAAAGCTATAAGGAATCACAGAGTGTATCAGAAATCCAACCCTAGGGGTACCTCTGGCTACAGTGGGAACGCATCGACATGCTACAGTGAAAGAGCAGATTTTCAAGTTGATGACTGTCATTGATTTTGACATGTTTGCCATGAATGCTAAGATTTTACTTCAGGTGTTCAACACAGAAACTTTGTTGTGATTGCTGCAGTCTGGAAGACAAAACTCAGAGACACCACAAGGTAGACCTTTGGGCGCATGAAAAGGATTTGCAACATAATGGTAGCTTACCTAGACAACTTGTGGCTCCAGCATGGGATGCCAGGCTCCAGAGCTACTCTATCTCCTGCCTGCAAATTGGTAACTCCTGGTCCTACTTCTACCACCTCTCTGCAAGAAAGGTACGAGTTGAATGCACTGCAAGAGACATAATTGAGACAAACAAATGCAGACTGCACCCTGCGCACTCGTGGCCGATAAACATGGGGGCTTGCACCACGAAATGGCCTAACCGCATCTGCAATGCCATGACATGATCGAAGTGAAGTGTAGAGGTACCTTCGAGCACTCGCAACAATGTTTAAGGTATGCTACAGGGCATCAACATCTGCAGTGCACACAGTTAGGTGGCTCACATGCTTCATGAAATGAATGTCAGACCCGCAAATTCCGACGCTTCTCATCTGGACACGTTTTAAACCTTCTGCAACTTGGTCAGGCAGTGGCATGTCTTCCAAGCGTAAGTCATTGGCGCCGTGTAACACAGCTGCCGAGTTGCGCCAGGAATCGAGGATGTCTGCAGCAGCATGCTTGATGCTGAACAACTGCCGAATTGCCCTGCCCGCGGGATTCAGATTTGACGCTACTTTAGAGTGCATCATCGTTCGCATACAGGATGTCAGGCTGTGCACGCCGGAAGTTTTGATCATCCAGCTTCGAGCACAACTTCACCAGGAAGATTCACGTGATTCATGGTGATGAGTCCTGATCATGATCTTTTCCCGCTTCCTGGGGTGCGACCCGTCTACAAGTCTCACCGACAGGAGCACTCACCACTGCCTGAAGGCCGAATTTCGCAGATGGCGTTTCCCTGAGGCAGACCGGCCTTGTATGTGCTTTCAGACTGCAGGACGCTAAGTAGGCTTGGCCGATCAAGCATATGTCTGCGAGCGCTGAGCAAGCTGGACAGCAAGGTGATATGCTCACATGCACTGACAAATTAATATAAGATATCGTATAATTGGCGCTGCACTCAACGCCAGCTGACCATAACTGACAAGGTTGCTGCAGAGCGAGCTGAAGTGTCGGCGATAACTATGGCGGATTTGCAGTTTTGAAAGCTGCACGCCAGTCGAGTGAGGTGACATTGCGTCTGCTGTAGCGTGAAGCAAGCTTTTTACAAAGTGCACACAGTCCTGTAACAGCTAGTCATGAGCCAGGTCTGAGCTGCGTGCAACACTGATTGATTACTACTATGCGGTTGCTTGCAGGCTGCATCCTCAGGCAGCATGACAGATGACCTGGCGCAGCTGACTGGTTGTCCCATGTCAGCCATTGACTATGTAGACCTTGTCATTCAAGTGCCTCAGCTGATGAGCTGCTTCACCCAAAGATCCAGGAAAGCATTGCTGTCCACCAACAGGCTCTTCCGTACTCAGATTCACAAGCATATCACCAGCATCAGATGCGGAACAACCCATGTCCCATCTGTGATGCGTCAGCACCGGCATACCCTCAAAAGCCTGAACCTCAGCAGCTCAGATCTTGATGAAGAGACCCTACAAGAGCTTGCCAGAGAGCCATGGCCACTCTTGCAGACCCTCGATCTCAGCAGAAATGGCGAGTATCCGGATGTGGACTGGTCAGCCATGAGGGATATCAATTGCCCTATGCTACAGACTGTGGACCTGTCACAGACCAGCCTTCATGATGAGTCATGCCCTATCCTAGCCACTTGTGCCTGGCCACAGCTCAGAAGCTTAGATATCTCTGTAAACAACATAGGCGTTGCCGGGCTCAAGCACCTAGTCACAGCAAACTGGCCCCTGCTTGAAGAGCTGATCCTGTCAGGGCCCATGGATGCACAGTGCATCAGGCTTCTGTGCAATGGGCAGTGGCCACAGCTAAAGAAGCTTGTCATGACCGCATGCGACCTAGATGATGCATCGATTGCGCTTCTTGCTACAGCACATTGGCCACTGCTGGAGTCCTTGAAGCTTGGCCAGGTTCCACAGCTGACCAATCAAGCAGCCAGGCATCTGCTGACAGCAGATTGGCCTCTCATCAAGGATCTGACCATGTGGGGCTTTGCACCAGAGTATGCCAGTTTCATCCTATTGGCGAAAAAGTGGCCACACCTGCAGCAACTAAGTCTTGGGGACCTGAAGCATGGCTGTGGTCAGTTAGTACCCATCAAGTCCTTGATGGAGTATGGGGCAGTGTGGGCAGAACTCAAAGCCTTGCACCTTTTCTGTGCAGGATTAGATAGTGAAGCAGTCAAGCTGCTTGCTACAGGTAAAAGCACATGCCCAATGGTGCCTTTGTCTCATCCCTTCTGCAACCTCACTATCACTCCTGTACTTGCAATGCCCTGCGCTCGCTCGCTTGCTCACCCATTCACCCACCATCCACCCACCCACCCACTCGCTTGCTCGCTCGCTCGCTCGCTCGCTCACTCACTCACTCTCACTCACCCTCTCACTCACTCAACTCCTCAGCTGCAGGCCCATTGGAACAATCTGGAGACCCTAGATCTGAGACACAACAAATTTCATGCTAAAGGCATGAAACAGCTTTTCAAGAAGCAGTGGCAACAGCTACGGCACCTGAGTTTAAGCTGGAATGGTCTAGATCAGGCGGCCATCATGCACCTGGTCCAAGGAGATTACCCAAGGTTGCAGACCCTGAATCTGGCAGGAACCAGGCTCACACAGCCAGCCATGGTCTTCTTAGTAAACGGACGGTGGCCACTGCTGCACAAGCTGGACCTATCCCACAACCACCTTGATGTAGAAGCCTTGGCCCTGCTCATGACGGGTGACTGGCCATTGTTGGAGACACTGGATCTATCTGACAACATCATGGGGTTTGACATGATGACTGCATGGGGCACTGGGCTGACAGGGCCCTGCTGTCAGGAAGCCATCAAGCTGCTTGCTGGCAACTCAAACATTGTCCTGAAGGAAGGGGTGAACAAGCTGGGGCCCTCAGACAAGCTGGGACACAGCTTATGGCCAGGCTTGAAGTTGCTGAATCTGGGCAACCTTATCTGCAGTGATCATGCTTACCAGACACAGTACTCA
>JAABUO010007025.1_pt1 | contig 12884 bp, 16 predicted proteins | sample 5559291 | NCBI WGS metagenome assembly JAABUO01 (sample SAMN10711878, study PRJNA513372) | rock metagenome | isolation source: Antarctica rocks | place: Antarctica: Victoria Land, Finger Mt sud
GCAAACTGGACTGAGAAGAGCTGCTGGAAGCTTCCATGTCATACTTGTTGTGACATGCCAATTCGTGTGGAAGCAGAGCAGGCCTGTTTCTGACTTCTGACTTGTTCTGGTTCATGGCGTGTTGTAGCTGCGCGCCTGCAGCTTCCGGACACTTCTGCTCACAACTCCCAATCAATTGACTGGCGCGCCTTTACAGGCTGTGGTGCGCGTTGTCCTGAACGCCAGGCCAGTTGTTAGGTACAGTGATCAGCAAAGCAAGTTTGTGATCTGGAAAAGAGGAGCTTATACGTGTTTGCCATCACTTGCTGTGCCCACCAGAGAAGAGCATTTGAACATTGGCATGTCCTTGCCCATACTCCTGCTTGTAGCAACAGCAGCAGCTGTTGCTGACCCGTTTGCATGCTGAGCTTGTGGGTTAGTAACCAGCTGTGAACTCATGTCTTCATCTTCTTCCGTTCATGGCAGACTCTTGAACGGCATCAATGCCGCTCGAACTGTCTTGTAGCCGGCACAGAAGCCGTTCTTTGTGTTTCACGATCTGATTTTGCGTCCGTATCCTTATCAATGTCCCTTCAGCTTCATTCTGGCCTGACCAGTAATGCAGTATGCTTATCAAGCTGGCAGCCACTTCGTGTTCAGGCACCCGCTCAGCAGTTTCAGCGCCACACCAAGGCCCGCGTGCGGGGCAAAGGATGTTGCACGTATGCAGCCCAGAATACGATTGACGCGCTTGGTGGCAAAGGCCAGACCCCACAGAGAGCTTGGTGGAACGATCAAAAAGAGCTTTGGGCAGCTGTCCATACACCGCAGGAACTGGACTCTGAGCTCAAAGGCAATGGCAAGGAGCTTGTGGTGGTAGGTAAGGCCTTTGACACCAAGCAAAGTCAGCACTCAAGCAGCACTGTAACATCACTACAACGGTGAGCTGTTCTGCAGATTTTTATGGAACTTGGTGCGTTGGCTGTGCAAAGGTGTACCCTGAAATCTGCCGTGTGGCTGCTGATCCAGAGCTTCGTCAGAAGTGTCATTTTGTCAAGGTAAATGAATTTCTTGCAAGCTTGACAAGGCATAGCTTCTTGCGGCCATTCACACAACAGCAATATGGCTTTGTCAATTGGCAGATGCGGAATCAACAATGCTCCCTTTTTCAGGTCTGCGTGGACAGTTTGAAGGACCGCATGAAAGCTGATGGTGTCCGGTCTCTTCCTTATCTGGCTTTCTACCACCCAATAGAGGGCAAGATGCTGGGATATGTGAATCTGCCAAGCAGGTCGCGGCTTCTACGCAGCAACATCGACAAGATGCTTAAAAACAGCGGTGCCAAATTTGCACTAGATCCAAACGGCTTTGTGATTGTGACTGAAGCAGCTCAGTCCAGAGCGCTCAATACAGAGGAGGAAATGGAGGTCAACCTGCAGGAGATGGAGAAAGAACGGGAAGAACTGTTCTCTGCATCAAATCTGCCTGTCTTCAGCACAATGATGAACTGGATGCAAAAGGTGACCATGTCAGGGGAGGAGCAGTCCCGATGATTGTGACCATCTGCTGCAGTACATAGTTGATGAGACAGCAGTCATAAGCCTTTGTCATCAATAGTGTTAGTACTATTCAGGCCTCATCATTTCGTAGCAGCTAGCCCAGCAGTTTGCGAAGCCTTCTTGTACATTCAGAAGTAGTGAGTCTATTAGGTACACTGCATTTCATTCATTTGTTTTTCAAAAAATCGATGCTCAACATTGTAGAACAGGTGAGGTGTTACAGCAGAATTGTTGCTTTTGGTTCCACATCTAGCAATAGCAAATAAATGTTCAGTGTAGTAGCCAATGGCAGCAGAGTACCTCGTGCACGCTCAAACCCACAAGTCAGTCGGCAATCCTGAATCTGGACCTGAAGCACTTCTTGAATGAGAGCAGCTAGTGTACAGTTGTTTCGAGTTGTGATGTAGGTCTGAATATCCACTGCTGATGTCAGCTTTTTGCTAGGTGCATTCAGAGCTAAGATCTTAGTTAGGTCACTCTGACTTTGCAATCATCCACTTGCATGACACAGCCTGAATGACAAAAGACGTGATTGCCTTGTTCTCACAAGATACCTCCTGCATGATTCACGTGGTAGGACTTTCCTTGACAAATGAGACATCACTGCATGTCTCAAGCAAACGCCTGGACTGTTCAAACAAACTTTGCTTGAAGCTGATCAGTGTGGGACCCAGTAGATTCATTGGAAGCCCATCAACTGCCAAGGCATATCCAATTCTCTCACAGGAAGCTTGTCAGGCAGTGGGCCTCTGACAAACAGCCAGGACTGACTCCTCCTGTCCTCCAGCTCTGACAACACCTTTCCGTCCTTATCCTTCACCTGAACAATCACAGCTTTATGCACTCTGCAAGTTGATTTACCGCATGGTGCTGCTTTTGATTGCAATACAGGTGCAAGCTGTCTGGTTGCAATACATGCCCTGATGAAACAGAAAACAAGGGTGACAGCTAAAAATTAGCATAAGCAAACAAGCATGTGACTTCATATTATTGCTGCCACTGCGTCACCAGTCCCACAACACAAAAGGTGAGTGCTGCTTACTTCAACCAACCACGTCGCCAAGCCTCACTGAAGCTTGCAAATCTTTGTCACTTGACTGTGCCTTACCAAAGCTAGTAGACCGCATTACTCCTAGCAGCACCTTGATTGCACACTGCTTGTGCAGCTGCTTACAGGCTAACAACTCCTCATACAAGAGTGATGAGGGCACTTACCAGCTGCTTGTTGAGGCAGCCTGTGAAGCGCACCCACATGGCCACGGATGAGCCCCCCAGGGCATCCTTGGCAGCCTTCAGGGCCCACTGGCTCCAGTGAGCCTCACGCGGGCCTGCATTGCCTGCTTGTGGTGCAGCCACAGCTGCGCTTCCTTTGCTTTCTGCTGCTCTGCAGTCAATGCTACAGCAAGTCTGCAACTTGCCTGCTAGCCATTGGGATTGCTGTGCAGCAAGGTGTTGCGTAAAGTCATGATGTGGCCTCAGGGCAAGTCAATCCCGAAGCATGAAGCAGAGCAAAGCCACAGCAGTCCTACACACCCAAGTAACAACAAAAGCAGCATATACAGCTTTGAGGCAAATTCTAGGAGACACAGGGGTTTGGCTAGCACCAGCAAAAGCTGAGAAGCATACACAGTGGGAGCGTCAGGAAGAAGGAAACTGGCCCCCAAAACCTGTGCGTGCTGCACCTCCACATCTGTCACCTCAAAGAACCTGCCCTGTGAGCTCTGCTGTGACAGCACTTCCCTGCAGCACAAGGACCAGAACACGCAAACCCTCAGGCCATCACACAAGCGCTTGGATTTGAGCACATGAGAATGCTGAAACAGACACATACTGAGGTTGCAGGGACAGATACATACTGAGGTTGCAGGGCAGAAGCAAATCAACCAAAAGTGCCTGATATGCTCAAGCTACTTGTGCAGTGCTGCAAGACACAAGAGCACGCAGAAGAAATCAGCAACTGACAGCGCTTTGCACACAGAGGTTTGTTGGTGTCCATGTGGCATTTCTAACCTGAACATGGTCATCAACGTAGGAGTACACATCTCTGCCAGTTTATCGTAATCCTTCTCATTCATGCACTGGTTGACTGCAAGAAAGAAAGCAATCAGAATATCCGGCCTTGTTTTTGCCTCCTGATCTCTGTCTATCGCATGGAAGCAAGAAACTGTTGCACATTGTATAGCAGGCAGGCTGTACACTCAAGCTTTGATCAGTTGTAGTGCTCGTCACAAGCCTGCACCTTGCCCTGTATTACGCTGATGCGACGTGCTGCAGCAATGGCAAAGCAGGTGGTTCTGCAGATCAGATGCAGCATGCATCTTACTATGTCAATGCGCTGCACAGGGCAGCTGCGGTAAACAGGCTCACAGATGTGCCAATTTTCCTATTGGCATGCAGACACGTACCTGCACACCAGGCGTCTTTGGCTCCCTCCAGAAACTCCTTCTCATCAAATGTTGTTTCAACTCGATTTTGCATGGCCCATACTGCCAGATTGCCCTGCAGGGACATTTAGCATATCTATTTTGACTAGCCACAGATGACTGCTGCTGCTTCTTATGCAAATACCCAAAGTGTACCCTTAAGCTGCGAAAGGGTTCACTGAAAAAACTGAGAAGGTCTGTTGGGTCTTGAAGTATTGTTTTCTCTGGAGCGCTTGCTGTGCCTGCGTATAGAAAAGTGCAAGTATACACGGCCTGCATCTCAAGCTGCTTTCTGACCAGCAACCCATTCTTCACGGACAAGAACCAACCTGCTGACGCTTCAAATCCTGCCTGTTGAGGCTTGTCAGGACTAGGCTGTTTTGAATTTGCTGCCTGATCCTGTGTTGCAGCATGTGGCCTACCCTGCTTGTCGTCGCTGCTAAACATCTTTCGGTGGTCTGTGGTACTTTGTCGATGCCATGCCAACAAACTAGTGATCCCTGCAGGCTGGACCCAGTGGCTCACAAGCACACTAGAGGCAACACTCGCCTGTGCCAGCCGATGCATGCTTCCGGCCGAGCGCATCAGAGCGTATGCCATGCTTGTGTGATAAGAGCAGACGAAACGAGTACCACAGGATTGCACTGCTATGTAAAGTCAGTCTTGAGGCCAAACCTGCTCAGCTGCAGAGCTGACGTCACGGGACCATAGGGCTTTGGTTCTGGGAAAACGCCAGCATCCCGAAACGCCAGCAGTTGGAAATTTGAGTGCTTTGTGGCTGCTCGTCTTCAACACAATCAACAGACTTACAATGTGTTCGCGTGTGTGTGGTATCGACCACCCTTTCGCGATTACTTCGACGCCTTGTTGTACGACCCAATGTCAAGCGACGGTGTGGGGTCGCCTTCCGAAGGATTCGAATGCCTCAGTTTGGCTGCTGTCCGCAGCGTATTGCTGTCGGTCATGGTCGCCTTATCACAACAAGATCGAATGCTATGCGACCAAAGTCACGTTTGTGATCAACAGGCAACAGGCCCCTTGTGACGTCTCGACTACCAATACCGGTGTTGATCTTGCGAGCAGACTGTCCTCAACGTGCAAACTCGTCGTTGAGGCAGATCGCAACACAGAGGCCTGTGCCCTTAAGCCGTCATTTTGATCAGCTGGACCATGAGCGACGCTTCGCCAGAACTGCTTGGGTCGCTGAGTTTTCTAGAGGACATAACTGAGGAGGAAGGCTTGGACGTTTCTCTGATGGAGGCGGACGGTAGTATCCGCATCACGGTCCAGGGCATGCCTGACACAGATTCGCAGCTCGGCTTCAGCAGTCTCAAAGACCTAGTCCGGAGCGCCACTGGTAGTTTTGAACAGTATTTGGCAAATTCAACACCACAAAGCAGTGCAGTTAATGGTCAGCCTGGCGCACATGATATCTTGGCCACAGAGACCATTGCGGGCCAGCCAAGCGATACACATGATGGCATGGTTGTTAGCCATGCGACCACCATACCTGATATGCTGCACGAGCCCATGGCAGGTGGGCATGCAGCTGAGCAGCATGCTGCGAACGCCGGCTACTTGTGCAATATGTCCGACGAGGCAGGTGACATCAGCAGCGCATGGCCAATGCCTGGCTGTGGTGCTTATCTGGTACGTCATTTTGCGATCTCAGCATTATCAATACATTGCTATGAGTTCATAGCCTGAGAGCAAGCTTATCACGCGCTGCACAGTAGTCCAGCTAATCAGCATAAAGCAAACTAGCTTGTGTAACAGGAAGCTGGCTCAAGGTCACCACGATCTTGGATGATGTTGTGAGTGTGTGTTGCAGGCAGTGGAAGCAGATGCTTCGGAAAAGGCCCAGGCTGAATGGGGCAGCAAAGGCACACATGCAGCAATTAGCAATGAGCAAGAAGAGTCAATGCTATGGGATCCTCAACAGCAAGCCAGCTCTTGGGATAGTGATGCACCTGGATCTTCCAGTGACACAGGGTACCATACCAGGCCATCCACAAGCACCAGCATGTACAGTACCTCGGCGCCAGTCAACTCATCTGAGCCTGTAGGTGAGCTGAGCAACCCCCTGAGCATCACATCAGCTTGATATTGTTGTGCCACCACCTCTGTTGTGTTGCCAAATCAGAATGCCTGATGACTCACAAATGGCTCTTCACCTAAGGCCTATAAAGCGTTCAAGTAATTGAGCATATTCTGTGATTTTACGGGAGTTGGTCAAAATGCAGGCTCAGACTAAACCACTGTCAGCAGCAGCTATGGCTGCATTGGGTGCCTTGCACTACACACAATGCAATGCCTTGCGCAATCCCAGAGCCTATGCTCAACATTGACCCCCCTGAGATCACGTCCTACGGTCAAGTTGGGTTGTAAACGAATCAGAGCCATCATATGCATCGTCCGCATGCATACAACAGAGCTCACAGCCTCCAACACAAATGATGTCATTTTCTGTCTTGCATGGCAGGCATCCCACAGAGTGCAGGTGCACAGCAGATGGTCTTGGCAGAAGATGCCATGAACCAAGAGATATCCTCTCTCATGGTCTGTCTGGGGCAAATGGGTGCCTCCTACCCTCAGAACTGGCCTCACATCATTGCTTCTCATGGCCACTCACTTGCAGGTCAGCTGCAACACTCTTAGTAAGCCTCCAGTGATTTTCTGCAGTGCCTGCCTGTTGCATCAGCATTTCTGGCTGATTTGAATAAAATACTGACTCGCTGTGTCTTTAAAGATGCAAGCAACTGCAGCTTGCTCTGCGGCAAGACAACATAGCAAAGTTGCCTGACAAAAAAACTCACCATCACAAAGTTGTTGATATTTCACGGTTTCAAGCCCAACACCATTAAGCATTATGTCAACCTCTAACAATGTGCTGATTCTGACCAGCAGCCAGTCACTCTGCTGCTGCACACATGACAAGTGTAGAAACACTCACTCTGTATGAATATGCAAGCTTCTTTTGACAACTTTACATGGCAAGTATTGGCGCGTCAAGAACGTGTTGCATGATGGGCAGTCTTTGCCACAGCTGCAGTGACAATTGCTCAATGTCTCACAGAGGGATTTTCAATTCAGGCTGTGTCAGACTGCAGCATGTCTGTGATGTGTGCGCAACACTGTCACAAGTCAGATGTGGTAGCAGCCTGCTGTCAAATGTGTCAAGTGTTTGGTGGTGAAACTATGACTGAGTTCTTTGCAGCACATCAGATAGTCACCACTTGTGTGACAGACTGACCCATCTCACAACTCAACCTATCATATTGCAAATTGACAATGGAAATCGCCATCAAGGGTCGCTTTGTCCAGATTCTCTTTCTAGCACATTCTGAGTTGATTCTCAGATAGTTCAGGGTTCACGCTGGCATGCAGCAAATGAGATGGGCGATCAAGCAGGCAGAATGTGCCCTGAGGTGCTGGCTGAGGTACTGAAAGGCCTGCTCATATTCCGTGATGCTCTAGTTAGCATACTTCTGAAGAATGCCATAGCCATGTCACAGGAAGAGTACCCAATGCAATATGACAAGGTACAATGCTCTACCTGTTTGTATGCGAGAGTGAATCATGCAGCACTCTGTAACATTTACTTGGAAGCAATGCTCAAGGAGATTGCACCTGACTGTACCACATGCGTCAGCGCCTAATGACATGCAACACAGTGCTGAGAATACAAAGCCTTGCCTTGACATCATGCCATGCAGCACAATCAGGTTTGAGTTGTACAGCTGGCTATGCTAGGGCATTTGCCAGAATGACAGCAACATCGATAGAGCTTCAATGATGTCACACGCTGCGTTGTCTGCCTGTTGACTGGGGTGACTTGCCTTTGCCTCAACTGGCCAGTAGCTCTGCAAACTGCAGCCAAGTGTGCCACTTTGACAGGAAGACACGGTGCATGTGCAGGAGACAGGACTGCGCAGGCTGCAGTTCAAGCAGGCTATGAGCAACATGCTGCAGGAATGTGTGCCCTTGAGAGCAATGCTTTGCAATCGGTTTGCAACAGTGCTCAGGTATGCATGATAGCCTGCCCTCTACTGGCTGACCTTCAGACGACTGCTTTGCAAATAGGTCTGCAATCATGCTAAGCTGTGCAAGCCAGAATTTGCTACTGGCTTGTTGTGAAGAAGCATCCCATTGGTAACATGATCACAGACATGGGCAGCAGATGAATGCTGGTGGGATTGCCTGCTGCATTGCATTGTTGTAGCCTTTTCCACCCATCGGCAGTCACAAGAGCCGTCATGACAGCAATCAACAGCATTCAGTGAACATGCATCCATTGGGTGACCTCAGCCAAAGACTTCTGTTGGAGTCCCTGAGCACTACCAGAAAAAGCTGAGGGAGATCAGTTGTTTTGTGAAGCGCATTCACAGGCAGATGGAACAGTCCCCATGCCCTCTCCAACAGCTTGGTGGCCCACAGCCTGCCATTGCTGTCAAACCTGCCAAGACTGTTGCGTCTGTGCAGAGAGCAAGCGCTGGACATGTATTTTAAGATTTACGTATGGCACCCATACATCACCCATAACAAGGATAGGCAGAGGGCACTGGCTAGTTATACACACCTGACTCAACAGCAGGTACCAAGATTGTTGCTTTTCTGTTCTGTTGTTCTGTTTCTGTTTTCAAAACAAGCTTCTGCAATAGAAAACATGCATGATGTCAAACTGTCTGGTCCAACACAATATCATACTCGCACAGAGTGTGCCATGACCTGACAGTTCAATGCATGCTTGCATGCTATGCAGCAAGGTCTGGTTGCACAATATATCCTGGCGATACTAAGCCCACACACTATTATTTTTACGCACATCATGACAACTACAGATGCACAGACCATCAATGCATGCTCAAGAGTCCTCTGGAACTTGACGCTTGGGGTGCAAATGTGTCACAGGTGCTGCAGAAGTTCACCAATTACAGGGCAAGGCATATGGCAGATGACCACAAAAAGATCCTAGGAATTGTGTGCAGGCGCAAATTTCGTGCAGCAGTTTGGGCTGTGGTGGCTGTGGTTAGGTGGCAGAATGTTCGTGCATGCCGAGCTGCATCTGTGCCTCTCTGGGTTCCTGCACACCTTGAGCTGCCTAGTGAGATGGACATTGACACCCAGCTGAATGCCGCACATGACACTGCCACATGGCTGGACATGGCGTTTGAAAATGAAGTGGGTTGGGGAGGCAAATTGAGCTGACGCGCTCTGTATGTTTGTTATGGGCGGTATGGAGCTTGCAAATATTTTGCATGTAAGACAAGAGGAAGAAACGCATGAATTTGACATTATAGCCTGATCTTTGCGCATGTCAATGCACCATGCGCTCAAAATCCTAGAAGCTCATGATGCTCTCTGGATTTTGATGTATGCTACTTATAGGCAAGATGTCGGATGCACAGAACCCAAGCAATGCTGCTGCACTACCTTTCCACCACTCCTCCCCATGCACTCCCCCCTGCTCCTGGCTTTTGCAGCTCTGCAGACTAGAGTTGTAACACTAGCGCGACCCGCATAGCGCAAAAACGGGGTGGTGGACTGCGCATCTCCGCCTGCGTGCGCGTGCGTGCAGTGCAGATCTTTGTGTGCAGCTCTGTGTGTTTGGGCCTCAGCTTGTCTGGCTTGATCTTGACTACAATCGAGCAGACAGCTCCGCTTCAGTCAGCTCAAGTGTCGCCGGTCGCAACAGAAATCTGCTTGCTCAGCTTGATAGTTCCTCTCCTTGGGCTTGGTCGGTCCAGCACACGCTTCCAGTTATTGTCCACCTATCACTCTGAGGAGCGTCTCGACGGGCCGGCGTCGTGATCTGCTGCGATCTCCGCATAAGCGCTGTTCTAGGGCTGCAGCAGTTGATAGTCATCCTGTACTTTTTACTTTGGCCACATGACTAGGGCTCTCAACAGGCTGTGCTTGTCTGGGCAGCTACAACTTCTGGCCCTCAGCAGTGTGCAGCTCAGCAACAGTCATCACATTGTTTTGTTGCTGTGCCTTGGGCATCTGCTATCAACTTTGTTGCTAATGCTGAAACCTTTGCACCTCGTTTATGTGTACTGACAGCTTGGCAAGTTCCGCTGTCTTTGCCTGCTCACCTTTGCAGTAGCATTGACCAGGTGGTGCTTCTGTTTGGTATTGCACCTCCAGATTGAATGTGCCTTGCAGGTGACTACAGTGGCATGCCAACCAATACTTGGTGGATCACATGTGGATGAATTTGACCGTAGTGCTTATGAGCAAGAGGCAATTTGTGCAGCTGCACACCAGCGTCTATCACATGGTGGCTGCAGCTGTGATGACAGTGAAGAGCTTGCTGGTTTGGATGGAGACATTGACATGGAGGATGATGCTGTTGACACAACACCAGAGAAAGCCTAGCTTTGCTTGTACTGCCTTTTTCTTGCTTACATGCATTTTGTAGCATCTTCAAACCAGCAGTAAGACCACAGCCAATTGTTCTCTTCATCCAGATGGTTGACCATCTCTTGCTGCTTGCTTGTATTACTTTGTGCATTCTTACAAATAGTCCTTTCCACAATTGTAAGCTCGCTCAATTGCAAGCTCGACTTCACATGATGCGCACTGATGTGCCAATAGACCACGACTGTTTCTCTACTACTTACCGTCAGCTAGCCAATGGCAGCAGGTGTAGTGATTGCAGCCACTGGCTTCAGCCATATATATATGGTTATACAACACTCCTGGTGTATTGACTCATCAGTGTGTTGCAGAACTCTTGTTGTTCAGTTAAAACATTTGCCACACATGGGTCAGGCTTATGAGGTATTGCAGCTGCCTTTGCAAATCGGCATACTGCTTAGGATGCACACGTGTGGAAGTGTATACTCCAACATCGATGCATCCATTGATGTATGTTGCTCTGGGCTGATCAAGACAGTTCCATGCGTCTACCTCGCATCTCAATGGGCTTGTACTGTGCATTGCTGAGTTCCTGTTCTCTGACAGTGAATTGGTTTCGGAGCTATATTGATCAGATGACTGCTTCGGCCTGTTTGAATTGCGGGGTGTGAGGCCGGAGCTACGTGTTTATACCTGGTTCCCGTCATCTAGCGTTTGAACTCACTGGCTTTGCTAAGCGAGGTGGGGTGCTGTTAATAGCAATGCCAACGAGCATGCCCAGACCCTCGCACATAATCCACAGCTGCAGACACGCATGCTGCGAAACAGGTGGGCAACGGTGAATGACTGCTTACCACATATGCTTGCAGAAGCTTGCAGCGATTCCGGCTTGTGCGTCGTGCAGGCCAACCTGTTCTCCGGCAACAGTCTTGTAAGTCTTTCAGTCTGTCTTTGGCGCAGCAACGGTTGCGGAAGCAACCGTTTTACAAATTCAAGCAACCGGTGCATACCAAAGCAGCCAGCAACACGCCAAGTTCGGTCAACTCAGCAATTGCTCGCAACCAAGAAGCCTCTGCACCTGCTGTAGCAGCAGCTAGTCAACAAGCACAGCAAAATTCCAAACAACCCCAAGAAGGCATGTCAAGTTCTGCCCCTGCCGCAACTTTTCTTCCTGCAGTTATTGGTTTTGCAAATCCTGTGTGCATGCTGCCTCGTTCCTGCTGTATTTATTTGAAGTTCAGTTGATAGTTGCTGCAGCAGCTGCAACTGCCAAATCTGAGATCACAGCTGTGCTGGATGAGTCAAAGCTAAGGAGAGAGTCACATGGGCTGCATCAGGTGAGCTTGCTGCCACTTGACTGCTTCAATGCCACCTTGCCTGTCCTCATATCAGCGCAGATACCACACCAGCACATGGCAGAGCACTGAGTTCACAGTGCAAAATGTATTTTAGCAGACAATGTCATCCACCAGCTGTGCATGAGCATGAGTGAGACTCTAACCTTGGGCGACATATCACCGGCCGCTGCTGTCAGCTGCTGACTGCATTGAACCATCCTATGCCAAACAGAGCTGCGCTTGTTTGCTAGCATCCCACCTCACCTGAAGACAGCACCCTGCAGCCATTTGTGCATGCAGGCAGTACCGACGAAGAGCAATGCCGTTGGGCAATACCTGGACACTCACAAAGGCGCAAGAATTGGACTGTATGGGGCAGCTATTGTTCTGGGTGGGACCCTGCTTGTGGCAGCCTTCCGTGTGTTCCGCAAGTACAACACTCCACAGAATAAGCGTAAGCGCAATGTCAGCAAGAACAAGGTGTGGTGCTTCCCGACCTACTAACCACATGTGCTACTGATGCGTGGCGTGTTAATTGGTTGGCTGCTTTATGACCCATCTAGACATATTCTTCCTCTCGTGCCATGTTGCTGACGTGACTACACGCAAGTGACTGCATCATCTTGCTCACATACCTGTGAGTTTGGAGGAGTTGGTAGCACACAGTGCATTTTCAAGAACCACTTTATTGTTAAACATTGGTGAGCTGTCAGCACAAGCTGCATTACTGTGTCATTGTTGCTGTCAAAAGTACAGCTTGCTTGCGTGATGCAGTTGGTGGTGGAGTCGCTGCAGGAGTTCCTGCCACACAAGCGGTCTGCCCTCACGCCAAGTAAGCACTGTGCTTGTGTGGCGGCATGAGGACACAATACATGTTGCACCTTATTTTGGACATACTTTTGGAGCCTCCCATCCAAGTCGCCATCGGAATGCACTGTGGTGATATCACTTATCGCATATGCAAGTGAGCATGGCAAAGGGAGGCCTGATGGTCATGAAGGGGCTGTCACAAATCAATTGTGCTTAAGATAGTGCACAGGCACTCATGTTCATTGACACCATCAGTGCGCTCAACCTGTGTCACTCATGCTCATCTCACCTTTCTTGCTCTGAAGCATCTTCTGTTGTCACCTGCTTACTGCACCTATGGACAGCTGAGCTCCTGAGGCAGTGCAGCCTGCAGACAGCTGCAGAGCCCTGGTGAGGGCACCCATTCACAGGTATGT
>JAABUO010007026.1_pt1 | contig 12883 bp, 7 predicted proteins | sample 5559291 | NCBI WGS metagenome assembly JAABUO01 (sample SAMN10711878, study PRJNA513372) | rock metagenome | isolation source: Antarctica rocks | place: Antarctica: Victoria Land, Finger Mt sud
CATTCCATAGCCCACCCCAACGTTCAAAAACCCGCTTTGTCAGATATATTGACCCCCAGTACACAAAGAACCACGACCGAAATGCGATGGTTCCCAGGAAACCTTTATACAGTTTCCCTTGACGAAGAAGCTCCTTTGCACAATGAACGGGTCCTGTATATATGCGCGACTTCGAATTGTATTGGATTTGTAGCCGGCTCTTGACATGCTCAATCGGGGTAGCCACAACGCTGACCGTCCAGCCAGCAAACATTCCAGAAAAGGAATGCCCTGCAAGATTCAAATTTCCGTGCTTATCGTTCATAAGGCTCACTTGGGAGAGTAGAGCGCGATATCTGTGCATGCTACCCAGCATCAGACTGTCCATAAACATCCATCCACATAGAGGCGGTGTTATACCTTTCATGAAGCCTCTGATCCCTTCATTCCTAAAGGTCTTCTTCACTGCATCTATTGGCCCCGTAAATCGATCTGACGTCTGAAGTCGCACCTTGATCGTGTCAAAGGGATGCCCAATCACGCACTTTGTGATACCTGAAAACACCCCAGCCACGAAGGCGTCCATCTTCCGTCTTTACTACCTTATTTCTGTTGCCAATATCGGCCACTCATTGAAAGTCATAATTGCGGACATCATGATCGCGTGGTTCTAGCCGTCATTAAGCGAGGATGTGTCAATATTTCAGACTTCACTCAGCAAGCAGTCTGTGAGACTACTCATCGCTCCTATTCTATTCTACAGTTACGCTTTGATGACGCCCTTGATCACTCGCTCGACTTCCTCCCAATCCTCGGTGGGCACACGCGTCATTTCAACCCCAAAGTAATCCTGGATGGCAATCATCTCGTTCAGCGAACGGTTATCGTGAACAAAAGATATACTGACACCGACTCGCCCAAATCTACCAGTCCGGCCGATGCGGTGCAGGTAGGTCTGGAAGTCGGGCTCTCTTGTTTCATAGACGGTGGGTATGTCGTAGTTGACTACCATAGAGACTGTGGCAATGTCAATGCCTCGAGCAAGAACATTGGTGGTTATGAGCACTTTACTGCGACCGCTTCGGAAATCGTCGATGACCTCGTCACGCTCCTGTGGGAATTGCTCCCCATGGAGTCGCGAAACCTGATGCCCATCCTCGATCATCATTTCTTGAATTCGTTCCGCGTCTGCACGAGAGCGCACAAAGATGATGGAAGATCCAATTGTGAGTAAGGAATAGAGAGCGACAAGCACCTCATATTTGTGCTCGCGATTTTGACAATCCATGTAAAACTGTTTGATGCCTTCCACGGATAATTCCTCCCGCTTTAGAGAGATCTCGTTCGCATCAGGCGCGAATTTCTGCGCATATTCACGGACAACGTCTGGAAATGTGGCGCTAAACAAAAGCACTTGCGCATCTTCAGGCACTTCTCGTCCAACACGGGTACATTGCTCGCCCAAACCCTGTTGATCTAACATATTGTCTGCTTCGTCAATGACAAAAACCTTTATGTTGTCGACATGCAATCGTTGTCTTCGAATCACATCCAGGACAGTGCCAGGAGTTCCAACAATGATGTGCTCGGTCATGGCGGCCCCAGCGCGCATGGTATCCTTGATCGCATAGCCTGCTTTCACATTTGTGTACTTTCCCATTGCTTGAACGACATCCATAATTTGCCGCGCAAGCTCACGGGAAGGTGCAAGACAAAGAGCTTGGACCGTGTCGACGGATGGGTCCACGCGAGACAACATCGTCAAGACAAAAGCTGCGGTTTTGCCGGTACCAGACTGGGATTGACCAATCATATTCCTGGGCGGGTTCGCTAGTAGTAGTGGCAAGGCGCGCTCCTGAATCTTACTCGGCTTTTGAAATTTCATGGCGTAGATGCCCTTTAGCAATTCCTCAGAGAGTCCAAGGTCTTCAAATTTTTGAACAGAATACAAAGGCGAATTAGGGTCTGCTTGCAAATCAGCCAGTTTCACGGTCACGTCGTAGCTGGCTGGCGCAGGTTCGCCGCCGCCTCCATTGGCTTCGCCATCCTCACCGTTTGCCCTAGCTAGGACTGCTTGCGGGCTAGGATTTACGCTATCGTCTCCCTGCGCCGTCTGGCCATCACTGCCCCAGGAGTCAGTGTTGAGGCCCGATACCCCATTTCTCATGCTGTCCACGTTCCTCTCGTCTGCCCAGCTGCCGGACGCTGAAGGGGGATGTTGCTCCTCTGCCATCTTGCGTTTTCTTTTATTCCCCAACTGCGGGGGCCAAAGTAATTAGACGTAGAGCTACCCTCCAGCAAACAAGATTCAGTAACGCACGCAATTGACGGTTTGTAAGTGGCTTCATCCCCCCGGCCACTGGCGTAAACACGAATGACTTCCGCTGCCGACTTGCGGACAAAATTTGGCGTGGAGCTGAAGGATGCCTTCAAGCCGGTTGACAATTGGGTCGGCCAGGGGATTAAATGGCTCGAAGACATACAGCAGTTTTACAAAGAACGCAGCTCCATAGAGAAGGATTACGCGAAGCAGCTGCTGGCACTAAGTAAACGTTACCATGACAGGAAGGCCAAAAAAAGCGCAGCCCTTAGTGTCGGTGACAGCCCGCAGGTCACTCCAGGTTCACTCGAAGCCGCAAGCTTGGTCACTTGGACTGGGATACTGAACGAGACCGAGAATCTTGCCCGAGAGCGTGACCGACTGGGTGCTGATCTCGATGCTAGAGTGGCAGGACAGTGTCAAGCTGTGTCCTCTGTCGAAGAGGAGCTGCGAAAGAGATGCAGCCAGCAAAACGACAAGCTCGTCGAAGATCGCGACCGTGTCTATGGGGACTTGAAGAAAACGAAGAAGAAGTATGACGATTCTTGCTCTACGCTTGAATCCTCACGGAAGAGACAAGCTAGTTCACATGACAGCTCAAAGTCAGAAAAGCACTACCGCCAACACATGCTGGACATGAACAATGCCAAAAACACATACTTAATATCCATTAACGTTGCTAACGCGCACAAGCAAAAGTACTATCATCAAGACATCCCAGAACTATTGAATTCATTGCAAGACTTGAATGAGTCCAGAGTGCGCAAGTTGAACGGTTTGTGGGCCCTTTCTGCCGATCTAGAAACTCAGACTATCGATCGTTGCAAAAACCACCTACAGCAGCTTACCATAGCTGTTTCTCAAAATGTCCCCAATCTCGACTCCTCTATGTTTGTCCAGCATAATGCTAGCGGCTGGTCAGAGCCCACTGATTTCCAATTTGAAGCAAGCCCTATTTGGCATGATGACGAGCGACTTATCACAGACGAAGCAGCAAAAGTTTTCCTTCGCAACAAAGTTTCCAAGTCGCGGCGCTCATTAGGCGAGCTCACTGCTACCGTTGATTCTAAAAAGAAGGAAGTCGAAGGGCTGAAGAACATGGCTACCGCCTACGGAGACGACCCTTCCCTCGGCAGTCAGGATGAAGTATTGAACAATCTCATCAATGCTATTTCGGACGCCGCACTGTGTGATAATAAAAAGCTGGCACTAGCCATTGAAGTCCTTACAATAACGAAAGAAGTTGGGGATATTGATGCTGGTACTCAGCCCCATAGCTTCAAGTCTGCTTCTTTCACAATCCCCACAACATGTGACTTCTGTCAAAGCACCATCTGGGGGTTGTCAAAGCAAGGTTTCTCATGTCGCGAGTGTGGGTATAACTGTCACACCAAGTGCGAGATGAAAGTTCCAGCTTCATGCACTGGTGTTATGGCCAAGAAATCTAGAAGGAAAAACGGCGATTTCGACGAGGCAGACGACACACTTACCTTATCGCGATCCGATACCCAAGCTAGCTTTAATTCGGGGTCGAGCACAACTCCCTATGGCCTACCAAAGTCTCCCACAGTGAAGACAGACAAGCGCAAATCATTTATTGGTAGCTTCCGGCGGCACCATGCGTCGAAATCCCCGGACCGGATGGCAACACCTTCACCACCTCTTGTTCGAAAGGCACGCGCTTTATATGACTACCAACCTGTGGGAGACGACGAATTGGACGTTGGGGAAGGCGATGAAATTGAAGTAGTCGAACCGGACGACGGTAGTGGTTGGATGCGAGCCAGTATATATGGCCGGGATGGGCTCATACCCGCAAGCTATATCGAACTGATTGCTGCTCCACCCGTAGCACGTCCTGCGAGTATGACGAGCAGTGTAGCCAGCAGCAAGAAAAAAGGACCGGCCGTGGCTCCGAAACGCGGGGCAAAGAAGCTCAAGTACGTCGTGGCACTGTATGACTATGCGGGCCGTTCCGAGCTCGAACTGACAATACACGAGGGCGACCGAATCATCAAAACGGGGGACGACACTGGCGACGGGTGGATGGAAGGAGAGCTGGATGGGAACTCAGGAAGCTTCCCGTCAAACTACGTGGAGGCGGCATAACGGCTACATACGGTGAGTGTCTGGAGATATCTGTACATACAAGTCCAAGATGTTGATAAATTCATATCTTTCCCTGCGCCAACTCTGCGTTCTGCTCCGCGAATCGCTGTCCCACTCTTTCACTGTGTTTGAGGAACTTGTCGCTGCACTTGAGGATGCAGGATTCTTCCTTTGACGTGAGTGATTTCGATGTAAAGTCATTCACACAGTCCGCGAAGCAGCGCTGCACCAGATTGGAGTAGAGGCGCATGAAGTCTTTCATCTGTTTGCCTTCGATAAGCCGCTGAAACTGCATCTGCTCGGCTGAGTTCAGGCTCTCCATGGTTGGCTGTGTCGCGGATTTCTGGGCCCCACCATTCCCAAGATGGGTCTATTCCAAGGCGCCTGGCTGACTTTAACGCAGAGGTACTCGGCGGAGCAGATCACACTGGCCGGCACTGCAGCCTCGCAGTTCCTCGTGTGGTGGCCATGCTGTATCTTCTATACCCTTGTGGGCTACATGCTTCCAGCCTTCTCCGCCGAGCAGAAGATACAGGCCAAGAACGAGCTCGACAGGAAGAACATCGTCCTGTGTGCAAAGACGGTTTTAATCAATCAGATTTTGGCCATTGGCCTGCATGCATTACTACTCCGGTACAGTGACTTCAAAGCTCGGGTTGATCCCCTCCTCCCCTCTTGGCAAGAACTCACTCGCCATTTCGTCTTGTGCTTCGTTGCACGGGAGGTGCTCTTCTACATACTCCATCGCATGCTTCACCATCCGCGAGCCTACAAATATATACACAAGAAGCATCATCAATTCACAGCTCCGATTGCGCTCGCCTCCCAGTACGCTCATCCAGTGGAGCACCTGCTTGCAAATGTGGCCCCCATTGCCATCCCAGCCGGGCTCCTGCATGTGCACATTATGACATTCTGGGTGTTTCTGACCTACGAGATGTTGGAGACAGCGACATTACATTCCGGCTATAATGTCGGCCCGTTGACGAGGCGGCATGACTTGCATCACGAAAAGTTTGACCTCAACTACGGTGTCATTGGATTGATGGATGGGCTCTTTGGTACGGACCAGTTGCGGAGAAGGAAAAAGAACGGCATGACGTAGTCCCCTTTCGTGCTGAATATAGGACGGGGGTGATGGACTGTGGGATGGTGTCGTTGTGTATATATGGGACAGGTGGAAAGGGTACAATCGTAAAGTAGGTGGATTCGAGCATAGTCTTCCTCATGCACATACATATATTTCCCCATCCCCTACTTGCCAGTGGGTGACGCTCGGCATCCCACATCAGCAATGTACATCTGTGGTCGCCTTGCTGTTCATGAGCAGCGCGACAATCAGCCCGTACAGGCCGAGGACTTCTGCGAAAATAAGGATCAAGATCATGCCGACAAAGAGACGTGGCTGCTGCGCGGTCCCTCGGACCCCGGCATCCCCCACTATCCCGATGGCGAACCCAGCGGCCAAGCCTGAAAGACCTACGGAAAGGCCGGCCCCAAGCTGGATGAAGCCCGTGTATAATGACTGCTGTTGACGTAATCCTTCAGAGATGAGAACAGACACGACCAGCCCGTAGATGGCAATAATACCAGCCATCACGACGGGGACGACATTTCTGACAATCAGATCGGGGCGCAGAACGCCCATCGCGGAGATTCCCACCCCGCTCCTGGCCGTCCCAAAGGCGGCGCCAAACGAGGTGAACACGATGGCCGCTGTGCAGCCCATGGCCCCGAAGAAGGGCGCGTAAACAGGACAAAGCTCGCCCATCTGTCTGTCTCTTTCTTGTGGTTGGTGGCTTCTGTTCTGTGGCTGTGGCGGTGGCGGTGGGGCTGAGTGAGAGAGGTCGCTGGGAGAATTCGATGGTGGTGAGTTGGAAGGGGCCTTTTTGAAGAACCAGCAGCAGCAAAGAAAGAGCGCAGTGAACCACTCCCATCGGCGAGCGCATTCAACTCGACAGAAACGGGGGAAATGAGCAATCCAAAGGCCTTCCCACTGGCAGACACCAACCTCGCGACCAAGATCCTGGACGTCGTGCAGCAGGCCTCACATTACCGCCAGCTGAAGAAGGGCGCAAACGAAGCTACAAAGACGCTCAACCGAGGAATCGCGGAGTTCATCATCATGGCGGCGGATGCGGAGCCCATTGAGATTGTCCTGCACCTGCCGCTGCTGTGCGAAGACAAGAACGTCCCCTACGTCTTCGTCCCCAGCAAGATCGCGCTGGGACGGGCGTGCGGCGTCAGTCGCGCCGTGGTGGCTGCCAGCGTGACCTCCAACGAAGGCAGCGAACTGAGGAGTGTCATCCAGTCCATAAAGCAAGGCATCGAGCAGCTCCTCGTGTAAATTTACTTGTAGACGTGTCTTTCTTACTAAACAATAATGTTCGGCCTCGCAGCCATCTCGTCCGCCATTGGGCTGGCAGCCATGGGCCTGATGTCGTTCTTCACGGGGGACGACGAGTACGCACTTCGACTGAATCAGATCTTGCTCGATGCGCCAATCATTGATGGCCATAACGACTTCCCCTACCAACTGCGCCGCAACCTTGGCAATAAGCTACGCGATCCCAGGTTCACCTTTGAGAGGGGCCTGCTCTCCCACACCGACCTCCGCAAGCTTCGAAAGGGCCGTCTTGGAGGCCAGTTCTGGTCCGTGTACGCGGAATGCAATCAGCCCAATGAGACAGGCTTGGGCGTGCGAGACACGCTCGAGCAGATTGACGTGATGAAGAGGGTCATCCAGACCTTCAACACAACCTTCAAGTACGTGACAGACTCCAATGGCGCCATGGAAGCTTACAAGGCAGGGTTCATCGCCAGCATGCTCGGCGCGGAAGGCCTCCATCAGACGGGCAACTCACTAGCTGTCATTCGACAATTCTACGAGCTCGGGGTGCGATACATCACCCTCAACCACAATTGTGACAATGCATTCTCGACGGCAGCTTCAACTGTAGCAGCGGGCTGGCCAGATCTCGGGCTCACGGAATATGGAAGACATGCTATCTATGAGATGAACAGGCTAGGCATGCTTGTGGATCTGGCTCATGTCAGTCACAAAACCATGGAAGATGTCATTGACGTGACGAAGGCACCCGTCATGTTTTCCCACTCGAGCGCATATGCAAAATGCCCAGTGTTGCGAAATGTTCCCGATCACGTTTTGCGTCGCGTCGCTGAAAACAATGGGGTTGTGATGATCGCCTTTGTCTCCATGTTTATCCGCAATGACGGTGGTCGAGCGACTATCGACCAGGTTGCGGATCACATCTTCCACGTTGCCGAGGTTGCTGGCTGGTCTCATGTTGGGCTGGGCTCCGACTATGATGGGATGTCTATTGGGCCATTGGGATTGGAGGACGTGTCGGGTTACGGCAGCCTGCTCAAATTGGTCATGAAGAGAGGCGCAACGGACGACCAAGTCAGGGGCTTGATGGGTGCAAATATCTTGCGCGTCTGGAGGGCGACGGAAGAGATCTCTCGAATGATGGCAACAGATGTAGCAGATGAAACGACGGAACCTGGCCGTGTCTTTGATGACTACGACCTCCACCTGGACGTCAGTTATAGCCTACTTAAAATGTTCTAAAAAACCATGCTACATCATCTGTACATCTTCGTCATTATTACCTGCCGCCTGCTCCGTATCTGCTTTGGTTTGTAGTTTCACGTCAAACTCTTGGTCGATTCCAACATAGGAATCACTCATAAAGTACAGCTTCAACTCATGCTCCCCAGCCCCAGGAGCTTCAAACTCAAGCTCTACAGCTCTTCGTCGCTCAAAGGCTATTCGTTTTATTGCCAAGAGCTGCTTTGTGGATGGATTCCCAAGGACAATCCACCAATTCTCAGTTTTGATGGCGGGGAAAAACGGCGCTTCCACTGTTGAATCGACTGGCTCATCTTCATCAACCTCTCGCTCCAAATTCACTGATAGTGTTGTTGACTCCCCGGCTGTCATGTCACCTTCTTGTATCTCAAAGGAGATATCAATACTCGGATATTTGTTTACAAATCTTGCAACCTGGCTCATCTGCTTCTGGTCAAAGTTCAGAAGGGCATCACGCTTTCCGTCTTCCATATCCATGATATCAAGCACACTTTCGATCCCTTCCTTCTTGCATTCCTCAATTATGTCCGATGTGAAGTATGGGATCTGCTTTAGTGGAGAGTCATTATTCCACATCGCCTGGACACACATCTGCGACATATCCATTGCAAGCATCGCATTGAGATGACCATCAGATGACAGAACATCGACTGCCGCTGACAAGAGATTTGCGATTCTTTGCAATATAAGTCTCATGTCTACGGCAAGATCGGCCGGAAGCGACACGCGTGAGAAATGCGCCTGCAGTAGAATGAACGTCTTGAATGCCGGTGACTCAAAGTTGACTTCACTCGGCTTTACCGGAACCCTCTCCAATATCCTAGAAAGCAGAGAGTTTTCATGACGGCGAATTGGAATATCCTCAAATTCTGCTGACGAAGAAACCACCTCTAGTAATCCACGTAATTTTGTACGTCCGGAGAGGGACAGAATATATGTCTGCATAGTGACAAACGAGATATTGTAGTAAGCAGCAATCATAGCTCCGTTCAATGGTGTGACTAGGTCATTTACATCATCAACTTCAATTATTTTAGCATCAGAAAGTTCTTTGAAAGAAGTTTCAACTAAATCCGACAAAAACTCCGACAAGCCTTGATGACTAACGTCTTGAACTCCGTAGAAGGAAGGATTTGCAAGCAAGCGTCGGTAGAAAAATGTAAAAGTCGTCCAATCCACTGCATCCTGCCTTGACTCAATAGTTTTCGTGGAGACTTCTGTGACAAATGCATCCGCCAAGTAGTGACTCAATTGCGACTCAATTGGCAAAGCCTCAACGAGAAATCTTTGGTAATAGGGCTTTTTTACATCGTTAGTCATCAGAATAGCTCTCGTCGACGACATCCCCGATCGCGAGGTTTTTCCAATCATCTCCAGCACTTCACTCAAAGGATAGTCGACATATCGGTGCTCCTTGCCTTCAAAGAATTGGGTGCCCATAACAATCACAACACTAGCTGTGCATTGGACTTGCCAACACATTTCACGGCTGACGAGCAGAACCCGGATGATGTCCTCTTTAAACATTCGCATCACCAGTCTCCTATCATGGTCATCCAAAGCTTCATGATATGTCGCAATTCCATCTGACAAACTGTCTTTGAGTGCATCATCATGGATTTGAAGGACGAATTTCTCAAGTTCATCTTTTTCCACATACACAAAAGACTTGTCCAACCCCTCAGATGCAAAGTAACTTACCAGCTCCACAGCTGTTGTGCGACAGTACTTCCGACTCGGTAGAAAAACCATAACTTGTTCCGTAGGGGAGACCATACGAAGAGTGACATATAAAGGTTTTGTCATTGCCAGCAAGAGTGACGGAAAGTGAGTATTATTAAAAGATTGCACATGTATCTCCAGTGGGATAGGTCGTTCCTTAGGACTGAAATTGTAGATTGCATTCGAGTTGGCTCCGAGCCATTCACCTAAATCGCTAGCATTCGCCAACGAGACACTAAGACCAATCATCCTGACAGATTTTTCGATCTGCACAGCCATGTAGCGCATACGCGACACCACTACCTCATAAGTGGAGCCCAAATGGCCACCAATCATGTGTATATCATCCGCAATAAAAAGACCAACGTCTTGGACATTACGTCTCTGCCTCCATCTTCGAGAGACATTGTCCCATTGTACAGGCGTAGCCAAAATCATATTTCCAGCTGCTACGAGCTTGAGGTCTGCCGTGATTTCTCCAGTTAAGGAAACCATTCGGACACCGTCTCCTAGTCCTCGAAATTTCTGTTGCCATTGTTCCTTTCGAAAGTCGACTGTTTCCTGGAACGGAGCAATATATACTGCTCGACCAGCATTCTCTTTTGACCAATGCCGTAATAAGGCAAATTCGGCGCAAATGATTTTCTCCTGACCCGAAGGTGATCCTATAAAGAAACTCGCATCTGTCGAAAATAATGAGTTGAATGTTTGTGTATGAATCTTATCGAAACCAGTCCCATTTTCGTAAATGGCCATATATTCAGGACTTTGGAGAGCAGAAAGTGGCAGCTCTTGTAAATCGAGCAAGGTTGTATGCGGGGGAAATTTGTCAGGGAGCAAAAGATTGTGAAATGACACGGGGATCTTTGATTCAGAAGCCATCCAACGATCCGAAACCACTGAAACGAAGTAATTTGGTGGAACTGGTTCGGAAATTGCGACCGTAAACTCGACAACATGTTCCTCATTAACATAGCGGGGCCTCACCACAAAGCGATCGTGGAACAAAATATTCTCACCATCGCCATCCTCTACGATGATCCAGAAGCTTTCTGATACACCATGTACCAAATCATTCCATTCGAATATTGGCGTGAGAACAACTTCCATTCGCAGAATAGATCGCGTAATTGGTTGAATACTGGCAGAGATGTCAATCCGCGGGAATTGTCGAAGTAGCGAATGAATGAAGCGGCCGTCTTTTTGGGATTTCAGATCTTCACCAAGCTCTGCAGGATCTAAATCAAAGTACCTCGTGAAAGGGAGAGAACTGCGTTCGATCCGCCGAATGATGTCTGCCTGACATTCAGGGAACTGTCGCAGCGGCGTCATTGTGGGCCACATCCTTCGCTCCACCATTTTACACATTTCTAGTGCCACCTTGGTAATATAAGACCATCCACGTTTCAAACAAATTTCGAATATGGCACGCATTAAGCGACCTGCAGATTGTGTAATATAGACCATATCACTCACTAGTGCAAAGCCTTCCATAGTTAAACGTGATATGTATGATTGCAGAAGAACATTAATTTTGGCTGGGGATTCCTCTACACCCTCTTTGATTGGAATTGGAACGCGTTCAAGAAGCTTCTGTAACTCCATTTTCTCCTCATCACGAACAGGTATATTTTTGAATTCTTCCGACAACGCAAATACTCGGAAAAGATCTATTCTGTTCATATTGGGACCAAGATTGGTGTTATAAGTAGTCATCGACTTGTGCGTAATGTAATAATGAGATGAAATGCGTCCAAGTTCAGTGGGTTGCAATTTTCCGGTCAAGGCATCATACGTGATAAGCTTTGATCGTTCTAAAACAACAGCTGCGGAGTGCACCAGATCTAAGCGTTTCTGAATCAGCTCATCATCGTCTCCATATTCAGCGCCAACCTTGTACAAAGCAGGAGCGCTTATCATCCTCACGTACAAATATGTATAACCTAGCCAGGTAACTGCATCATCTCGGCTTCTTATTGTACCTAGCACGATTTCTGCGTTTAGATTATCTGCAAGTTTACGCATGAATTGTGACTCAATTGGAAGCTGCTGGTTGATCAGCGACAGATAGTATTCCATTTCGGTATTATTTGTTATTAATGTACCCTCACCAAACGTGTCATACTGTGGCCTGCCAGCTCTTCCAAGCATCTGCAATACATCTTGTGGAGACAGTTCTACCCATTCTCCTTTTTCAGGAGAATAAATTTGAGTTCCTTTGATAATAACTGCATGAGCGGGTAAATTTACTCCCCAAGCTAGAGTAGCCGTAGATACCAGTACCTGCACATGTCCATCCGCGAATAGATCTTCAGCGAGAGACCTATCCTCACGAGAAAGGCCGGCGTGGTGTATTGCAAACCCATGAGGAAGCAAATCAGCTAATTTTCTGTCGGCTACATTGGCAGCTTCACGAGTAAGAATTTCACGTGAGCCTTCATTTCTTTGTATGTTGATAATTGTTTCCAACTCTATTGCTCTATCTCGAATAAACTTTGCAGTTCTGGCAGTTTCCTTTCGGGAATGAACGAATACAAGAGTTTGGTTTTTGCCTGCCTGCTCCATAACTTTTTCATATGCGCATTCATTCATTGCAGTGAATCTCTTTAAAGCTTTCTTTTCTGTTATACCCACATACTTCATTTGCAGAGGACAGGGTCGATAAGAAGGGTCAAAATAGAATAACGCCTGTTTTTCGACACGCAAGAAAGTCGCCACATCATTGTAATTCGGCAAAGTAGCGGAAAGTCCAACCATTCGAACGTAATCACCCATTTCTTCAATGCGCCGGAATGTACGAGCCACAATACTTTCAATGACTGGGCCGCGATCATCATGCAATAGGTGTATTTCATCAAAGATAACAAGTCGCACAAGGTTTGTGTAGCTTGTCTCAGTTGCCTTTCTTGTAATCACGTCCCATTTCTCGGGAGTGGTGACTATAATCTGCGTGTCGGAGATTTGTTGCTTTGTGAGATTCTGATCGCCTGTCAATTCCGCGACTCGCATTCCATATGTGGATGTTAAACGCGACGAAAAGTTGAGCACCATTTCCTGCACTAAAGCTTTCAGCGGAGCAACGTACACTATTTTGAATTCATCGAGCCGTATTTTTCCAGTTGCCGAATCACGGAATTTCA
>JAABUO010007029.1_pt1 | contig 12881 bp, 12 predicted proteins | sample 5559291 | NCBI WGS metagenome assembly JAABUO01 (sample SAMN10711878, study PRJNA513372) | rock metagenome | isolation source: Antarctica rocks | place: Antarctica: Victoria Land, Finger Mt sud
TTCAATAGATTGTAGGCGTCGTAGTTAATCAATCGAAGGATCTTATCGCGAGGGTACGATTTGGTGCGCCGCTCGCTTGGGTGCGCCGCTCGCTTGGGGACCACGTTATGGAAAATGATCAATAATAAACTAAAGCAAATATGTCAATAACCAAAACAATTTCTTGTTTACTTGTAATTTTTCCGACGGGCAAAAGGAATTTGGAGATGCCGAGAGTCGAACTTGGTGTCTAATGGACCCAATTCGATATCTTGACACCCCAGCATGAGCGACCACAGAGCCCAACAAGCCCATCTGTGAGGTCGTTCGAAGATAGGCTGCGTCGTGACATACAGTAGGTGACCCAAGGGTCAGACTTGGATGCTTACTTAACGCGGGCATTGTCCTCGGCCAATCTGGATCGACGAATTGTGTCTTGAATTGGTGGAGAGATCACAAGTCGAGGACAAGACAATGGCTTAGGTGGCCCGGGCAGACCTCGCGATTTTTTGTCGTTCTGCTTCGGTGGAGCTGTTATTTAACGGCGGAAAGGATATGTATGATTAGCCTGCGTCGATACTCACTCCGTGGTAAAACCTTTCGAATTTTGATGTTTCTCAAATGGCCGTACGCATAATTCTTAGGTGCTTAGTCGGAAAAGAACCATATGTCGTCCATAATATTTCATACCTGACCCTTAGGCTTTTGTTGGGACCGTCTGCTCCTTCATCTGCAGATACTCTGCAGAAAGTATATTAAAAGAGCAGAGCAGATATCATATTGATATATCAGGTAGCAGAGCAGATAATTGTCATATCTGCTCTACTCTGCTCTGCGCGGAGCCCTAATCTAAGTACTTCCGTCGCTCTCAACTATCCCACACTTCAGATCCCGATAAATCACTAAAAGTGGGCACAGATCCGGGCGCTCCTGTCACGTCCTCGATTTCCATTCTCATTTCCTGTTCTGCAGCTACTCTCGTTATTCCAGAGGTCCCGGTCTTCTTCCGATTGTTGCTCGTTGTCGATGCCGGCATCTGTTCGAAGTGCTTTGACTCGATTTCAGGTCCGATTCACTACAAAGCTTTCAATTCGCTAAGAAGTTGAACCTCTGATTTACTTTTCAATGTGGGCGCTTGGAAGCTTTCCTTAACTCCCAAACACATTTCTTCGTATACAGTATCTTCACATTTCTTCCTCTAGATCCGGAGCAAGGGACTGGTCGTTCTTCTCTGCTCCAGTGCTGCCGGAACCGCTGTCGCCACTCGCATCGAAAATATCGAAAGCGCCACTCGATGTACAATACCAGGATCGTACACGGCGTGTAGCATATTGGAAAGGGTCTAACCGCAGCCCCGAACTGGGTGCCGAGGATTTTTTTACGACATTATAGCCCCAGACGCGGCATCCCACCAATGAACCCTGAAGTCTCATTTAGCGTAGAAACATGCTTATGTAACTTGCTAAAATGCTGATCACGGGTCTTAAATGTCACTGGTTTGAGGACATTGAGGGCTTTTCGGAGATTAGCTTCTCAGTGATCTCTCACCACGCGATCGGGTTAAAGCCGCTCGCGCACCTATTGCTCTTCACGATGTGTCGCCTTAGTAGTTTAGCGAAACGGGCGTTCAATTGGATCGGTCCATGATGCGCGTGTTTCTTGTGCCATAGCTTTCCGTTAGTGTTGTTCAGGAGAGATTTCCGGGGTAACCTTGAATCGCAATTTTATATACTTTGGCGGATTATAGAATATTTGGTGGTTTCGTTCCGAACCCTTTCTTTCACATTATTTGTTATTAAAAGGTGGGTCGAAAAAGAACATTTCCACTTTTCGAACACCATTTGACTTTGACGCGAGGCCGGCTGAATCAAATGTCTGCGTACTGTAAGCCGATGCCACAGAGCAAACAGTACTGTACAGTAGGTAGTAAGACATTTCATTACATTAGTGACCGCGGTATCCTGGTTTTCGTAAGTAGGCCTGTCGGCATTTCTCGGTATTGAGATACTGCAACACAGCTTCTCCGCTTTTAGCTTCTTTTCTTGCAAAGTGATGCTTAAGGCTAATATGTTTGACTCGTCCGCGCTACGACTGATATTTTGCAAACTTGGTACAGCTTTGATTGTCAACGCAAATCGACGTTGCTTGTGACTCTCCTTTCCCATGTAATTCCGGCATAAATCCGAGACAAATCAGTTCCTGTATAGCATTGCTAAGCGACATGTATTCTGCTTCTAGAGTTAACTGAGCTACAGTTGCAAATCAAACAGTCGTCAAATCGAGCAGTTGCCTCCCTTAAAAGGCACGATACAGGAAGGAGAAAAGTAACACGCGCCAAAGCGTAAGCTGGTTCCACCACCTGAAAAGCACTTCGCCCTTTCAGACGGCCAGGGTTGCTTCCATTTCCGCCAACATGTGCTTCGTATCTTGGACCCTGCGTCCCTCACTGGTAAACGATTCATACACGTAGTCGCAAGCACTGTAGCTGTTAGACTGATTACAGGCCGCTTTCCCTTGAAATTGCATTGGCTCTCGTTAAAGAGCCGATCGTCGCTTGCTGGTCGATTTGCAAAGGGAAAAGGAATTATCGATGCATTGACTGTCAAACCTACAGCCATCGACGAGAGCAAACTGCCTCTTAGGTCAAACAGCTCCTCCCGGAGCTCACGTCGCTCTCATTCCAATATTCCCAATATGGGTCTGTTTTAATTTAAAACATCCATTGATAATTGTCAGAGAGCAGGAGTATCATCTTCTGGACAGCCGCTTTCTCTGTTTCCTGCCGCCACTTTCCATACGTGGTGCGAAACACATTGCAAAAGGAGGTGAAATGCATGCCCTTGGTGTATTGAAGCTGACTGGACTGGATGCGTACCGGTCCCTGACTTTCAATCGCACTGGATCCACATCTTAACTTCAGCTTTTCCGCCGCGTCATGCGCTGTGGTATAAGGTTCTATAAGATTTTTGCCTGAAGACTTACAGGTAAGCGCTATAAGCCCTAGCGCCTGCTCAACCTTCTCTTCCCCAATTTTGTCACGGGGAGCTTGGGTGACGACCACCTTCCACAAAGTCTCGCTGCGGAGTAATACGCCAATTCCAATTGCCTTTGATAAAATGTTTCTCCAGATAACTTGGTCCCATAGATAGAACAGTAGCAGCTTGTTTACCGAGACGCCAAGGTCGGGTCGAATCCGAAGCATCAGATACATGAGCGAGCCGGCTACTTGCTAGTAGGGTCTGTAATTTACCAGCCGTTGACTATCGTTTAGTAAGTTCAAATCGACTCCTGTCACGGTAGGTGTGATCACTGGCCTGGCGTCTTTCATGCTGAATTTTGCTTTAATATTCTAGCAGAACACTGTCTGCGAGAGAACCATCGGTCATCTACGCTACCCCTTGCCATTGCGATACCGAGCAGACAGCCAAGCCTCCCCAAGACTTGCAATTTCAATTTGCCATGCAGATAGGATTTTTGGCCTCCACCCTATTTCCCTGATGATCCGATCCGTTGGGTTAGTGGTGCTGTCCGAATTTCGCGATCTTGCGAGGTTGACGACTGCCACAACCAACAACCTAATCTACGTGCGACGCAACCATGGAAGCGCAGGCTGAAGAGTACTCCGGCGAGTCTGATTGTGTACTCAGCTGGAACGTCTGGCCCTCGTCTCGACTAGAGGCCAACCGACTGGTGGTACCAATTGGCGCATTATATACGCCGCTTAAAGAACGGCCTGATCTCCCTCCACTACAATATGAACCCGTTACATGTAAGCAGCCATGCCGAGCTGTCTTAAATCCGTATTGGTTGGATCTTGTTTGAAACTGCTAATCTCAAAGTCAAGTTGACATGCGTGGGAAGATTTGGATCTGTCCTTTCTGTCTCACTCGCAATCAACTCCCAGCAAACTACAAAGACATTTCTCCATCAAGTCTTCCTCACGAACTGCTTCCAAAGTACTCAACAGTGGAATATGTACTTGCGAGACCTGCGTCAGTACCTCCTATTTTCCTCTTCGTAGTTGACACCTGCTTAGATGAAGACAACCTACAAGCTCTCAAAGATTCCCTCATAGTGAGTCTTTCACTGCTTCCGCAACACGCTCTTGTCGGTCTAATAACTTTTGGTACTATGGCACACGTCCACGAACTTGGTTATAGCCAATGTGCTAAATCATATGTTTTTCGCGGCCAAAAGGACTACAGCGCAAAGCAGATACAAGAAATGCTTGGCCTCTCTGCTATAGGTACCAGAGTTCCACAACAATCAACCGGTAGAGCAGGATCCCAGCTCACGGGTGCGTCCTACAGGTATAACATTTAAGGGACCGAAACTAAACCAAAGATTCTTGCTTCCGTTGCATCAGTGTGAATTTCAGCTAACTAACGCAATCGAGCAGCTGCAGAAGGATCCGTGGCCTGTTGCAAATGATCGACGACCGCTTCGATGTACTGGAGTAGCTCTAAGTGTGGCTGTAGGCATCCTCGAGGTTCAAAAACAAGATCTATTTCTAATATCTAGAGCGCCTTCCCTAATACTGGGGCCCGTGTTATGCTTTTCTCTGGTGGCCCAAGCACAGAGGGCCCAGGTATGGTAGTAGCTCCTGAACTAAGGGAGCCTATACGCTCGCATCATGATATCGAGAGGGATCAAGCTAGATTTCACAAAAAAGCAACAAAGGTTGGTTGGTAAGGTTCAGCTTCTAAACAAGTTTTATGATAATTTGACGAAACGTGTCACCAGTAACGGTCATGTTGTCGATGTGTTTGCCGGCTGTCTAGACCAGATCGGGATGCTTGAAATGAAGTCTCTAGTCAATTCATCTGGAGGCTACATGATATTGTCTGATTCCTTCACGACATCCATTTTCAAACAAAGCTTTCAGAGAATATTTGCACAAGACCAAGACGGATATCTCCAAATGGGTTTCAATGCAACCTTGGAAGTACTCACAACAAAGGAAGTGAAGGTGTCCGGATTGATTGGTCATGCAGTCTCTACGGGCAAAAAAAGCAATTCCGTCGGCGAAACGGAGATCGGCATCGGTAATACATCAGCATGGAAGATCTGCGGCGTGACTCCAAACACTTCAGTAGCCACGTACTTTGAAATTTCTACTCAGGACAGATCCGCGCAACCACAACAGGGAAGATCGCGAGGAATCATTCAATTTCTTACATATTACCAACATTCTTCTGGAGTTTTCCGATTAAGAGTCACTACCGTCGCCAGAATGTTAATGGAAGGTGGCGATCCGGCAATTGCAAGAAGTTTTGATCAGGAGACGGCGGCCGTGCTAATGGCAAGAATCGCCGTCTTCAAGGCGGAAATTGATGATGGACCCGACATCCTTCGGTGGACAGATCGAATGCTGATCAGATTGTGTCAAAAGTTCGCCGATTACCGCAAAGATGACCCATTGTCTTTCAGGCTCGCAAACGACTTCTCGTTGTATCCGCAATTCATGTATCACCTACGTCGTAGCCAATTCTTGCAGGTTTTCAATAACTCTCCTGATGAGACGGCGTTTTATCGCCATGTATTGAACAAGGAAGATGCCAACAATTCTTTGATCATGATATCTCCAACACTTACGTCTTACACCTTTGACGAAGCCCCTCAGCCTGTTATTCTCGACTCTGCGTCGATCAAAGCTGATGTAATACTCCTCTTGGACACCTTTTTTCATATTCTCATCTTCCACGGAGAAACAATTGCTCAATGGCGAAAAGCAGGCTACCAGGACCAGAGCGGGTACGAGAATTTCAAAGAACTACTGGAGGCCCCACGACAAGACGCGTCCGAACTACTCATTGACCGCTTCCCTTTACCACGGTTTGTTGTCTGCGATGCTGGTGGAAGCCAAGCCAGATTCTTGCTTTCAAAACTGAATCCTTCCACCACTCAAGATTCTGGTCGTTATGGTCCGGTTCAGACTTCCCAGACTATTTTCACAGACGATGTCAGCTTGCAAGTGTTTATGGATTATCTCAAAAAGTAATGCTACATTGACTGAGTAAGCTAATATACAGACTGGCTGTGAGTGGCTCAACCTAAGAACCAGAGACCTTCTCGATCCAACGCTTCATATTTTTCATCGCTGGCGGGTAGATAGACCGTATGATCTCCTACCACTGCTCGTAGGCCACCCAACGTTATCGAGAATAATTTGAGAGTGTGCATCTTTACTCCCCCATTGTTGTCTCGTCCGCATTGCCTTTCCGCGCATCCCCGGTTCCTTTGAACGAAAATTGCGCAAGAATGGCAATATGACTGCAGTTAGTGTATACATAAACAATCCTCACTCGCTGGGAAAATGAGCATTTGGGAAACCGACAACGTGCTCGAGATAGTTCTTATCGATATCCCCCAGAACAGCTTTTACATCTAGAAGTTTATCAGAATGCCAGATGTAATCCAGGACTCCGCAAAAGTGGGGCACGAAATTGGTGAATTGTAGCTCATTGATGTGTGCATACGCTGACCTTAGATTGAAGTTGTGAGACATGCCTTGCTCACTGAACTTTCCATATACACGTCCAGCTAAATCAGGATGATCAAATGCGACTTCGCCATTAGATAAAAGGTCGTATACACCACTTGACTGAACCGAATTATAATCTCCACAAACAATGACGGACGTATCTGGTTCCATGCTTTTTGTCATTATTGTTAACTCTTCCATCAACAGAGCGACTTGTACGAGTTTCACGTCTTTGAATGCCGTGTCCCAATGAATATGTGCATTCGCAACAAGCAAACTACTCCCAGATTTCTTGCTTTTGAGACGACAGACCACAGCGATATGATCTTTATTCATTACACGATTGAATATGTCTTGGGTCTTCTTGAAGTCATCCCTCCGCAATGCGCTTTGACTGAATTCGATAATTGCTTTATCAACGAGGACGAAGCTCGCAGTCTTATAAAATGTCGCGCATCCATCAACAGTTCGGCGTTCCGTTTCGTTCATTGTTTTCGCACGGGATTTTGGCCAAAATATCCCTTTGTATGCATGATAAGCAAGCTGAGGTGAAAAATATTCCTCAAAATTTTCTACATCAACTTCTTGCAAACAAATTACATCTGCATCGTACAAAAGCAGCTCTTGGAGAACAAGCTGCTTGCGATAAGCCCAAGACAACGCCCAAGATGGTGTATAACCATACATCTGTGGTGTGGCAGCCCTTTCGCACAAGATGTTGTAAGACAATACCGAGAAGGTGTCATCAGAATCGGACTCTGCTCGATTGATGACGATCCAATCCCTCTCTGGTGGAGGTAGAGGGACCGGACAGCTGTCACGTAAATGAGCTATCAAAGCGCGTGGCCCATCCTTCATTATAGTTCCTTTGAATGGCTCAGCTAAAGGATTGCCCTCGATTCCTAAAATGTCCAATTGATGCAATGTACCGAGCTCAGCAGGAAGGTTGGTGATTTGGTTATCGAAAAGAAGCAGGTTTCTGAGCTTGGTAAGCATTCCTATTTCAGCAGGAATGCTCGTTAAATTGTTGCTTGATATATCTAGGACGGACAATAATTTCAGTTGTGCGATTGACGAGGATATACTCGTTAGGCCGTTATGATTAAGGTAAAGCTTCTCCAGAAAGCCATAAGCAAATAACTCGCACCCAAGATTGCGAATTCCTAAACCACCCATGTCCAATGCAGCCCATTCCTGGCCCCTGGATTCACTGTGAGGGCTGCGCTGACTTTCGCCGTCTTCAAATTCCGGCCCATCTTTTCGATGTAATACATTGAAAGCAGGTTTCGTCGGGTCGTTCGGATCGGTAATCGTGATCGTGTTGGAGGAAGACCGGATACGCGCCGCGACGGCTCGTGCCTGGTAATGTGGAGAACCGCTAGATCGTGAGATAGTCGCTAGCTGCAATTGCTGCTCTGCATAATTCGATCCAGAACTCATAACGGTTGAAGGAGAAAAGCTCAAATTTAAAGGTCCGTGTGAAATGATAGTACCATGAGGCTGTCCATTCATCCCAGTCCCCTGGGTGTACTCCCCTTTGATTTTAGGCAGTTGGTTTGGCCGCCTTACATGGATGGATTTGTGCCTGTCCAGTGAGAGTGTAGCAAGCAGACAGGCGCGACGAATGAACAGCCATGACTCACGGATTGGTGCTAGCATCCCGCCACTCGAGAACCATGCAGTCAGTGTTTCACTACCGACATGGGAAGCCAATGTAGCGTATGAAGAAGGCGAGAGCTGGGTAATCGACAGGCTGGAGGCTGGGTACCCAAGGTAAGTTGATCTGGCATTTGGTCTCATGCGGCAGATTTATGATTCACAAAGCCATTCAGATTCTTTCGACCATATTAATGGGATCTATAGAAGAAGGAGAGAAATCCTGTTATCTTTTTCCTTCCCAGAAAGTCGCTGCACGTTGCGTAGAGTTCATTACGTCCAAGGCAGAGGAGCTAGACACAAAGCCACACATCGAAACCTACAGTCGAGTCGCGCTAGGCGAGGAACTGATGTCCAAGGAGCTGCCGCTTTACGCTGTGCTCTGTGCACGCAAGCACGACATTTATGCCAAGGCCTATTGGCAACATACGGGAGAGGGCATATCAAGCAGACTTGCAGAGCAACACCTGCAGTATTTCTCGTACGCAAGGGCTGCTGAATCTACTCCAGAGGCTCAAGGCGACACACGCTCGCCATTTTACTACGAGCGCTATTCTCAAAAAGCGCCGTTAAATGTTGCTTCCAACAAACCAGCATTGGTGGAATTAGAGGAGCCTGGAACGTTTCTCGATGAGAGGTTTGGGAGAAATCTGGATTCTCAATTTGGGGAGCGTGCGAAAACGGCTCTGCGTCGTAGAATCAGTAATATTCTGCAGTCGGCCCACAATCCTCAAGTGCTCGAAGAGAGACGAGACTCAGAGGCTCAAGGAAAGGCCAGTGACTCGAATGTAGGACCGTCTGACATATACCTGTGTCCAACGGGAATGAGTAGTATATTCAATGCGCATCGAGCACTTCTACACTTAATGGGCAACATGAAAAGCATCTGCTTTGGGTGAGTAGCTTGTAAGTGTCTGCTGACGTTTCAGTTTTCCATATGTTGACACACTAAAAATCCTAGAGAAGTTTGGGCCTGGTTGCCATTTCTATGGTGATGGAGATGACAAAGATTTAGATGCTGTTGAAATCTTGCTAAATGGTGGCGAGCAGGTCTTGGCACTATTCTGCGAGTTTCCTTCTAACCCTCTTTTGCGCAGCCCGGATTTGCTGAGAATCGCGTCTTTAGCACAAAGGTATCACTTCGCAGTAGTTGTGGATGAAACAATAGGCAATTTTGTGAATGTGAGCACATTACAATACGCTGATATCATTGTATCGAGCCTGACGAAGGTTTTCAGCGGCGATTGCAATGTAATGGGCGGAAGTCTTGTCCTCAACCCAAACGGTAGGTACCATTCGGGAATCCAACTGTCGATGAAAAGTACATTTGAAGACTTATATTGGACCGAGGATTGTATATTTATGGAACGTAATAGCAGAGATTTTTTGCACCGAGTTTCGCGGGTCAATTCTAATGCAGAAGCGGTCTGTCAGGTCTTACTGAGCAGCCCAAAAGGTAAACATTTCTCATTTCTCAAACGAAGTTAAATTACAGTCAAAGTTGTGTACTACCCAAAATTTAATAAGTCCAAAAAAAACTACGAGGTGTGCCGAACTCAAAAAGGCGGTTATGGCGGTCTTTTGTCAATAAAATTTTGGACACTTGAACAAGCGAAGACATTTTATAATTCAATAAAGATAGCAAAGGGACCGAGCTTGGGGACTAATTTCACTTTATGGCATGGACCTCTCGTAGCCGTGCTAATTCTAGTTCGCCTTATACTCTTCTTGCTCACTATAACGAGCTACAATGGGCTGCACGTTTTGGAGCTACAATCGACTTGATACGTGTGAGTATTGGCCTGGAAGATACTTTAGAATTGATAATGGAGTTCACAAGGGCTCTAGTGGCCATTGACACACCTAACACATGATGACGGACTTCAACAGCATTGTCCTTCGTAGGTAGATGTCTCAGATGTTTGGTGCATATTGACCACTGCAGTTTGTGCTCATTGCTGCATTTCGGTGTCCGGCAAAAGCTTCACAATCAGCCATAATTTCACCACTTCGAAAATGCTTTCCTCTTCCCAAATTTCCTCGAGCGACATCAAACTCTAGCTGCACCAGCACACTATATGACCATTCGAATGAGGTGTGTTGAGATGGGCTGATCGTGCTAAAAGGCTTTAGCGGTTTGCGCATCTCATGAAAGGCGCATGTCACTGACTAGATTTTACGGCAGTCTCGTATAGCTGACGGGAGTTCTTGGACGAATGCATAGATATAATTGATATTATTACAACATAAGAAATTTTCAATTGTTCCTCTGGGGATCAAGAAGCCGAAATATACGGACGTCATCAGATTGTTGGTGCTGCATATCTTGAGGGGTAATGAAAATTGTCTGCTTCTCTGGCGCGTCGCTTGCGGCTAAAATCATAATATTCATGCTAATGACCCTGTTGACTGCATCCATGTAGACGTCAAATTCATCTAGGCAACGAATTGGGCTACCCATTCCTTCCCATAATGCCAGAAGTAAGCAGACTTGAGCGTATGATTTTTCGCCTCCGGACAGAGTTTTTGGCCCCCCTTTACTTGCCTCTGAGCCTTCTGTTGGCGTAATTTCCAATCTCAAAGTCTCCTGCTTATGATCTAATTTTAATTCTCCCGAAAAGCCTCGAATAGCAAGGTTGTATTGAAAAGAAAGCCGGGCCCGTAAACTCACGTACAAACGGAATGTTTTCCATCTCTTACACCGCTCTTCCCACGCCCTTTGTAATGCAGATATTAGGGAGAAAAGAATTTTTATACTTCGTTCGGCTTCCTCCCTCGCCAGTCTTGCTCCGTTATAAGCTTCATTCATCTGGTCGACATTGCCAACCTCTTGCTGTGCTTGCCGTAAGCGATTATTGAGCCTGTCAATTTTCTTGACCATGTCTTTAGCTGTAACACTTGGGTCCAGAACTACTTTCTCACCAATCTGCTCTGCCAAGCGCTTAAAAGTTCCGACCGACTCGATCTGAGATTTTTCTTCCTCTTCTAAGGTTTTAGAATGTTCTTCACGATTTTTTAGCTTGGTCGCCCAGTGATCTCGTGAAATGACACTCTGCTGACGTCCAGAAGTCGCTGACTCGAGCTCGCTTTGAGCCTGCTCCGAAATTATTCCCAATTGCTTTAATTCCAGATCTTTGGTCCGCTTTACTCTGTCCAGCTCATTGCAATCCTCTCTTGTAGCATTTCTTCTGAGGATAAGTTGCTCGAATTGCATCTTGATAATGCTACGTCGCTGAATAATTTCATTGTGTCGCTCTTTCAATTCTTGTAATCGCACAGCTGACCCATCTTGTAAGTTAATTTGAATAGTTTCTAGTTTTGCTTCATATTCATCCTTTTGTTTATTGAGAGCAGTAATCTGCTGACGAAGATGTTCAAGCTTTTCTCGGAAATCTTGGCTAGAAAACTTCGATTGCTGCTGTTTCTCACGAGCTTGTCGCTGTTTGTTTACCAGGGAGAGTCTTTCGTCCTCCAATATTTTCAGGATTGACCTGCGATCCCCTCGTATTCTGTATCGACCACGATACGCACGGAATGGTGCAGTTCCTGAGCCTCCTTGCCTGCCGCCGACTCGAAATCCATCCCCCGAACCATCAGATTTGAGAGAGAAGCACGCTTTGACCTTCTCCGGTTTGTTGTACATAGTTTTATCTGCATCGGCACGATTTTCGATAAGAATTGTAGACTCTATTTTATGCAAGTCTATTAGTACTCGCTTGACGAAGTCGTTTTCAAATCTCAGACTTCGCAAAATTGTAGAGTAAGACTGGTTTGGTTCTCCACTTTGAAAATTGAAATCAATGTCCTGGACAATGTGGACCGCTTTTTGAAAACCTAATCTCTTCATAAGACTGCGTAACAGGCGAGCATCCTCTTGAGTGGTCACTAGAAATGAATCAAGTGATGTACCAAAAAAACTTTCAAACAACCCAGTCCATTTCTCGTCTGTGATATGAATATATAGCCCCAAAGGACCAGTCGGTCTCGTCGAAAAGTGTGACTCCTTCGAGATAGCATTAAGAAGCTGTTTCATTTGAGGTCCATATGGTTCTAACTGATCGTTTGAACTTTGATGCTGGATCCTTTGCTGAACCATAGAGGCTTGCTCTTCGAATTTTCTTAGATCCTTCTCGACTTGTTCGAAGTTCTTGGCTTCTTGTTCTAAGTGTTGCTCAATCTCGCGGCGGTCCAATGTTTTGGACTTGATTTGGTCTCCCAGTTGCGACACAAGTCCAGAAGTGTTCTCTTCTTCTTGACGTAATAGAGACTGTGTAGATTCAGCCTGTTTTTCCATAAAATCCCGGGTTATCTCCACTTCTGCGCTTACATCTTTGAGTTCTATTTCGATTAGCTGCAAGGCTTCTCTTTGACTTCGTTCAGCATGCTGCTCCTCTTTCAGACTATCCAATTTTAGGCTCAAATTATTCTGAGCATCCTTCACTTTGGCTTCTGCTAATTTCAATTTCGCTTGTTTATGGCCGTACTCTTCGGATTTATCACTTAGTTTGTTTTCGAAATGTGTATAGACTTCTAAGGCCTGACGATGCTCACTTTTGTAATCTTCAATGTACGCTTGATTCTCCTCGATTTTTTCGCGAACCTCATCTAGTTTTGTTTCCTGATCTCGAGTTTGAAGCCACGCAAATTTTAATCTGGCACTTTGAATTTGATCCTGAATGGTTCTTTGATCTCGACACCGTTGCAGACTATGACGCGCTTTTTGCTCCGCGTCTAAAAGAACTTGCAGGCTCTCCTTTTGCAG
>JAABUO010007030.1_pt1 | contig 12879 bp, 10 predicted proteins | sample 5559291 | NCBI WGS metagenome assembly JAABUO01 (sample SAMN10711878, study PRJNA513372) | rock metagenome | isolation source: Antarctica rocks | place: Antarctica: Victoria Land, Finger Mt sud
GCCGACCGCCATGGTCACCGACAGCACGGTCGGCATGGCCACCGGGATGGCCGCGACGGTGAGGACCAGGGCGAACTGCAACGTGGTCAGGACCGGGTCGCCACGCAGGATCGCCACCACCACGATCACGGTGACCAGCGCGACCGCCAGGATGATGAGGTAGTTACCGATCTTCAGGACGGCCTTCTGGAAATGGCTGACCGTGTGCGCACCCTGCACGAGTTCGGCGGTTCTCCCGAAATAGGTATGGGTGCCGGTGCCGTAGACCAGGGCGTCGATCTCGCCGCGGCGGACGACCGAGCCCGAGAACACCGCGTCCCCGGGATTGGCGGTCGCGGGGAGCGACTCCCCGGTGAGCGCGGACTGATCCAGTTCGATCTCGTCGCCGTCCAACAACCGGGCGTCGGCGGGCACGATGTCACCCAGCCGTAACCGGATCACATCCCCGGGCACCAACTCACGGGCCGCCGGCGTGGTCCAGTCGCCATCGCGCCGGACGCGGGCATTGATCGCCAATTTGGCCTTCAACGCGTCGATGGCGTTACCGGCCTGGCGTTCCTCGGTGTAGCCGACCACGGCATTTGCCAGCAGCAGGAGCAGGATGATGAAGAAGTCCGGCCAGTGACCCACGGCGCCCGACAGGATCACCGCAACCTCGATCATCCACGGGATGGGCCCCCAGAAGTAGGACAGGAATTTCAGCAGCGGGTTGGTCTTGTGCTCGGTGATCTCGTTCGGGCCGTACTGCACCAGCCGCTTCGCGGCCTCGACCTGACTCAGCCCGTCCGGTGAACTCCCGAGCTGCGTCTGCACCTGCGCCATCGGGAGGGTCTTCAGGTCATCCTGCGCACCCGGCTGCGCGTGGGCGGCAGCGGCAGTCTCGGTGGGCTTCTCCTGGGTGGTCATCAGGCGGCTTTTTCGGTCCGACGTGGTCACGGCGCTGGCGTCCAGGTCCAGTCGCGGATCTCGGGGAGGTCCTGGCCGTGCTTGTTGATGTAGAGGTTGTGCTCGACCAGCTTGTCGGCCATCGTCTGGTTGAGGTAATCGGCGGTCGCACCGAGTTGTGGGAGGCGGGCGATGACGTCCTGGACGAGGTGGAACCGGTCGAGCCGGTTCTGCACGCGCATGTCGAACGGGGTGGTGATGGTGCCTTCTTCGTTGTAGCCGCGCACGTGCAGGTTGCGGTTGGTCCGCCGGTAGGTCAGTCGATGGATCAGGGTGGGATAGCCGTGGAACGCGAAGATGATGTGCTTGTCCCGGGTGAACAGCGCGTCGTAGTCGCCGTCGGACAGCCCGTGCGGGTGCTCGCTGGCCGACTGCAGCTTCATCAGGTCCACCACATTACCGACCCGGATCTTCAGCTCGGGCAGATGTTCTCGCAAGATCGACACCGCTGCCAGCACCTCGAGGGTGGGGGTGTCACCGCAGCAGGCCAACACCACGTCGGGCTCGGTACCGCGGTCGTTGCCGGCCCATTCCCAGATCCCGATCCCTTCGGTGCAGTGGATCTCCGCTTCGGCCATGGACAACCACTGCGGCATGGCGTGCTTGCCGGCCACGATCACGTTGACGTAGTGCCGGCTGCGCAGGCAGTGATCGGCGACCGAGAGCAGGCAATTGGCGTCCGGCGGGAGATAGACCCGGACGATGTCGGCTTTCTTGTTGACCACGTGGTCGAGGAACCCGGGATCCTGGTGGGTGAAGCCGTTGTGGTCCTGCTGCCACACGTGCGAGGCGAGCAGGTAGTTCAGCGAGGAGATGTCGCGCCGCCACGGCAACGTCTTGGTCACCTTGAGCCATTTGGCGTGCTGGTTGAACATCGAATCGACGATGTGGATGAAGGCCTCGTAGCAGTTGAACAGTCCGTGCCGGCCGGTGAGCAGATATCCTTCCAGCCAGCCTTCGGACTGGTGCTCGGACAGCATCGAATCCAGCACCCGCCCGGCCGGGGCAAGGAATTCATCGTGCGGGGCGGTATGGGCTTCCCACTGCCGGTCGGTGGCCTCGAACACCGCGCCGAGCAGGTTCGACAGAGTTTCGTCCGGGCCGAAGATCCGGAAGTTCCGTTGCTCCTGGTTCAGCGTGACCACATCGCGGAGGAACTCCCCGAGCACGAGGGTGTCTTGTGCCCGCACCCCGCCGGGGGTGGGGACGGCGACGGCGTGGGTGCGGAAGTCGGGCATGTGCAGGTCGCGGAGCAGCAGGCCGCCGTTGGTGTGCGGGTTGGCCCCCATCCGCCGGTTTCCCTGCGGGGCCAGCGAAGCCAGCTCGGCCAGCAGCCGGCCATCCTCGTCGAACAGCTCGTCGGGTCGGTAGCTGCGCATCCAGGCGTCGAGCTGCTCGACGTGTCCGGGATGGGCGTCGTCCACCAACAGCGGGACCTGGTGAGCCCGGAAGGTCCCCTCGATCTGCAGGCCGTCCACCACTTCGGGGCCGGTCCAACCCTTCGGGGAACGCAGCACGATCATCGGCCACCGCGGCCGGGTCGTGTTGCCGCCGCTGCGGGCATCGGCCTGGACAGCTCGGATGGCCTCGATCGTGTCGTCCAGCACCGACGCCATCAGTTCGTGCATCGTCTAGGGGTCGTCGCCCTCGACATAGCGCGGCTCCCAGCCGCAGCCGCGCAGGAACTGATCCAGTTCCTCGTGCTCGATGCGGGCCAGCACGGTGGGGTTGCTGATCTTGTAGCCATTGAGGTGCAGGATCGGCAGCACCGCCCCGTCGTTGACCGGGTTGAGGAACTTCGTGGAGTGCCAGGCGGTGGCCAGCGGCCCGGTCTCGGCCTCCCCATCGCCGATCACGCAGGCCACGACCAGGTCAGGGTTGTCGAACGCCGCACCGAAGGCATGGCTCGGGGAATAGCCGAGCTCACCGCCTTCGTGGATGGAGCCCGGCGTGGTCGGGGCGACGTGGCTGGAGATTCCGCCCGGGAACGAGAACTGCGTGAACAGCTTCTTCATCCCGGCCTCGTCCTGGCTGATATCGGGGTAGATCTCGCTGTAGCTGCCTTCGAGGTAGGTGTGGCCGACCAACGCCGGACCACCGTGACGCGGGCCGGCGATGTAGAACATGTCCAGGTCGTACTGGGTGATCACCCGGTTCAGATGGACATAGATGAAGTTCTGCCCCGGAGTGGTCCCCCAGTGCCCCACCACCAGCGGCTTCACGTCCGCCAACGCCAGTGGCCGGGTCAACAACGGATTGTCGTACAGATAGATCTGACCGACGGACAAATAGTTCGCCGCCCGCCAGTACGCATTCATCCGGCGCAGTAGCTCCGGGTCCAGCGTTCGGGTTTTCTCCACCGTGTGGGTCATCGTGTTCGTCATGGTGCGGGTGATGGTGTTGGTCATGGTCATGGTCCTGCTCCTTGGTCGTTGTCCTGCCGGTCACGCCGGGCCGCTCTGTCTCCGACGGTGGTGATGGTCCCGGCTGTTCCGGATCGACCGCGAACGCCGATACCCCGCGGTGGTCACCCGGGATCGCTCCTTCGAGCACATCAGCCGAGGGGTGACCGCGAAGCACCGACCAGGGATGGGAATCGACCTCAGCCGTCGTGCGCCGACCGGCGACGCGATGTGTCTCGAGGGCCCGGGTGGGTTCTGGGCGCGGTGAGCGTGCGCTCACGCCACCGTGGCGATGGGCGACGGCGACGGTCCCAGACCGGCAGCGATACTGCACCTACGAGTGCACGCTCCACAACCATCAAAGTCAAATGGTTCAGGTTGCTAAATCCCACGACGCCGGGGCGACGGGTGGCGCGTGGCGGGTGTGGAACCGGATGGTGACCGATGCGGGGTCCACTGCGTCATCGGGCTCGCCACGGTGATGAGCCGAATTCTGAGCCGGCCACCCGGGTGTAGCGTCGAAGATGCTGAATCATTCAGCCCGTCCGCTACGAAGTCGGCTGTCCGCTGCTGATTTCTACGAGCACTCCGCTCCCCGCCGGACGATCCGGTCGAGTTCTCGCGCCTGTGCGCGGTCTCCGCCGACCAGGCCCCATCGACTCCCGAGACGATCCCGGCGCGGCTCGTCTTCCCCTCGCACCATCGATTGCGGCGCATGCCGCGTGGAGTCGTCTCATGCCAGCCCTGCTGACTGTCGTGATCATTCTCGGCATCGTCGCGCTGATCCTGGGCGCGGCGTCGGTCCGCGTCATCAAACAGTACGAGAACGGTGTGCTTTTTCGGCTGGGCATGAAACGGGCCATGGCCCGTCAGGCCGAGGCCGAACGGGAGAAGCGGGCGAAGATCATGAGCACGATCTCCGAGCGTGGCAACTTTCTGGCCGGCGAGGCGGCGGCAGCCGACCAGCCGCCCGATTCCCGGCCGGCCCCCGTGCCCTCCCCGCAACCTGCCTCGGCGATACCGACCAACGGCCGACACGATCTGGCCAAGCGATGAGCGAATCCTCCGGCCCCTCCGCCGGTCACCGCATCGTGGTGGGAACAGACGGATCCGCATCGTCGACGGACGCCCTGCGGTGGGCTGCGCGGATCGCCGCAGACACCGGAGCGCACATCGATGCCGTCACCTGCTGGCAGTACCCACGGAACTACGGCATGTTGGTGGGAGCATCGGGATGGGACCCCGCCGCCGACGCCGCCAAGATCGTGGCCGACTCGATCACCACCGTCTTCGGCGACCACCACCCCGACGGATTGCGCACCTACGTCCGCGAGGGGCATCCCGCCCAGGTACTCATCGACGCCGCCGACGGCGCTGACATGCTGGTCCTGGGCAGTCGCGGCCACGGCGGCTTCGTCGGACTGTTGCTCGGCTCGGTCTCCGCCTACTGCGCGGAGCACGGCCGGTGTCCGGTCGTCGTCGTGCCACCGGCGCACCCGACCGCCGATTGAGCCCCTCTCGTCGCGAGTACCGTAATCGTGGCGGGTCCCGGCCGGCATGGTCGGCGGCGCCCATTTCGTGACGATCGCACAGCAGTAACGAGCTGGCGTCTCTCGCACTATGGTGAGTTGACCATGGGCGCAGGGGAGCGGAAATGACTGACGATCCGCACGACACCACTCCAGACTTGCTGGTGAATCGGGTGTCCCCGCAGCCCTCCGATGTCGACGCCGACGGCCTGCAGACCAGTCTGACCGACCTGGCGGCGCTGGTCACCGGCGCCCACCGCCTGAGCGAGTTGCTCGTCCAGGTGGCGATCTATGCGGCCAACGCGATTCCCGGCGCGGACGGGGCGGGGGTGACGCTGCTGCATGTGGATCGCGTGGATAACCGGGTGGAGGCGTTGGCGGCCAGCCATCCTTTCGTGGCCGAGATCGATGAGATCCAGTACAAGACGGTGAACGAGGGTCCGTGCATCACCGCGGCGTTGACCCGACGCACGGTGCGTTCGGGTTCGTTGGGCGGGGAGAAGTTGTGGCCTCATTTCGGCCCCCGCGTCGGCCGCCTCGGCATCCACAGCGCGCTGTCACTCCCGCTATTGCTACCCGGTCAGGTCGTCGGGGCCATCAATGTCTATGCCCGGGGCAAGGATGTTTTCGGCGACCACGCGCAACATCTCGGCGAGCTGTTCGCCGCTCCGGCGGCCGTTGCCGTGCACAATGCGCATACCTTGTCCCAGGCGCTCGCGCTCACCCACCAGCTGCAGATGGCGATGACCACCAGGCCGGTCATCGACGAGGCCGTCGGCTTGATCCGCGGCCGCACCGGCGCCACCTCCCAGGAAGCCCGTGGACGGTTGCGGGAAATGAGCCAGCGCGACCACGTGAAATTGATTGAGGTCGCGCAGCACCTGGTGGACGAAGCGGTACGTCGCGCCCGCGCCCGCCACGCCGACAGCTGACCAAAGCGCTGCCCGCGCCGGAAAGCGGCGAAAAAATGGGCTGACGCGGGCGTTGCCGTAGGGTAAACCCGGGACGTGCGCCGAGGGACGGATCCTGAATTTTTCCCATGCACACCCACCGTGCTGCGATATCTCGTCGTGGCCGGCGCCAGGCTGGTGAGTTCCGCGCCCGGGAGCGCCCATCGGAGCGCATGCCGCATGGACGTCACGGCCATTCTGGCTGCCGATCTCGCGCTGCTCACCGCCGCCCTTGATGACCCGAGCGGGGACGGGAGGACCGATGTCGCGAACACGGTCCAGGTACTCGCAGCGGATGCGCGCCTGGCGGTGCGGTCCTTCGTCGGGCTGACTGTCACCGTCACCATCGCCGGGCCCACTCGCGATGCGGCCGACCGGGTCGCGTTGCGCTTCACACTGCTCGACGATCACGTCGATCCACGCGATATCGAGACCTCCCTGCGGCTGCCACAACTGATAGACGGGGCAGATCGGCCGGGTATCCAGACGGTTCTCTACGCCACCACACCGGGCGCCTTCGTCGACATGGCCGCCGACATCGCCTTCCTGACCGGCCGCGAGTTCACTACCGTCGACCTCGATCAGCACCGTGGCCTGGCCGGCGAATCCGACATCACCGGTCTGCTCCAGGACCGGACGGCGGTGGATGAGGCGATCGGGGTGCTCATCGGCCGCGGACGCACCCGCGAACAGGCCTCCGCCGAACTCGACACTCTCGCCGACACAGCGCACACCGACCGGGCTACCGAGGGAGCCCGAATCCTGACCGCCCTGACCCGCAACGGCCCTGACGGCGGGCTTGCCGCAGCGCTGGGCGCCGATCTCGCCTGAGTACCCGAAACAGTCAACCACCGGTGATGAAAAAAGCGGCTCACGGGACGGGAGCGCCGGCGGATCGCATGGCTGGCCGGCCGCAGAGATCGTCGCGCCTCCCTGTCATTTCCGCCTACGAAGTGCGTCCACTCATGGCCGTTTTCTTTTGCCGTGCGTCGCGCGTAGGCTTGAAATTGGCTGTCTCGCAGCCAGCCTGGATCTCGCGGTTCACCCCCCGGTCGCCACGAAGAGCCTTCACTCACAGCCAGGCACATTTGGTGGTTGACCTACGGACGCGTTCCTCGCACAGCGATGACCCTTCCGCGACATGCGAGCCCACCATGACCTCCGCTCACCTGGTTCGGTCTGATCTCCACCGGCAAGACCTGGGCCCGACCCAGTCGTCAGAAGGCGACCGAACCCACCCAACTCTTGACCACCTCCGCTCCGCCGGCCGGCGGGGAATAGCACCAACTCATGACCGGGGCCGAATGTTCACTTCTGGTCTCGGTATCGCGGCCGACGGCTCGTGCACCAACCGCTTCTCATCAACAAGTCAACAAGTCAACGAGGAGACGATTCATCATGACAAGCAATGACACCCCGAACCTGCGCATCCTGGGTGATCACGGTCAGACGGTGGACGGGTCGGCCAACGATGTCCGTGGCCGCGAGGTGAAGGACAAGAACGGTGCGGGTATCGGAAAGGTGGCCGATCTTCTCGTCGACGATCGAGAAAACAAGATCCGGTTCCTGCTCGTCGAACACGGTGGATTTCTCGGCTTCGACCAGAAGAAAACCCTGATACCCGTCGACGCGGTGACCAAGGTCAGCGAGGACGAGGTGGTCGTCGACCAGTCCAGTGAGCGGATCGCGGCGGCACCCGGCTACGACCCGAAACTTGTCGACGACCGGCCCTACCACGCGAGCATCTACCACCACTACGGGTACACGCCGTACTGGATCGCGGGTTATATGAATGAGCTCCTTGGCTCTCACCTCCCCGTGGGCCTGGGGCTGAGGGATGGAACGTCCTGGCGGCGCTGCGGTTGCGGTGGGAGTGGGTGGGTCGGTCGGGTTACCGGCGGCGACGCGGGCGTGCCTGTTCGATCTGGACGGTGTCCTCACCGATACGGCCAAGGTGCATGCGGCGGCGTGGCAGCAGATGTTCGACGGTTATCTCCAGGCCCGGGCCAGGCAGACGGGGACGGCGTTCGTACCCTTCGACGTGGTGACCGATTACGACACCTATGTGGATGGCAAGAGCAGGGCAGACGGAACCCGCTCGTTCCTGCGGTCGCGCGGCATCGAGCTGCCGACCGGCGTTTCGGGCGACCGGGCCGGGGCGCCGACGATCACCGGGCTCGGTGCGGCCAAGAACGCGATCGTGATGCACCGGATCCGCCATGACGGGGTCGAGCCCTACCCCGGGTCGCTGCGCTATCTCCGGGCGGTGGGAGCGGCGGGTCTGGCCATGGCGGTGGTGTCCTCCAGCGCCAACTGCGCCGAGGTGTTGCGCGCCGCCGGGATCGCTGACCTGTTCGATACGCGCATCGACGGAACCAGTGTGGCCGAGCAGCATCTGGCCGGCAAGCCGGCGCCGGATACCTACCTGGCCGCTGCGAAGGCGTTGGGTGTGGCGCCGGCCGAGGCGGCGGTGTTCGAGGATGCCCTGTCCGGGGTGGCCGCGGGCCGGGCGGGCAAGTTCGGGTTCGTGGTCGGTGTCGACCGGGTCGGACAGGCTGCAGATCTGCTGGCCCATGGAGCTGACCGAACCGTGACCGACCTCGCCCAACTGTTGGATCCGGTCAATTGGGAATGATCATCCACCCGGCCTACGCGGTGGAGCCGTGGTGTCTGCGCGAGACGAGCCTGGATCTGAGCGTGCTGGCGCAGAGCGAATCGGTGTTCGCGTTGTCCAACGGTCACATCGGGTGGCGCGGGAATCTCGATGAGGGCGAGCCGCACGGCCTGCCCGGCAGCTACCTGAACGGTGTGTTCGAGGCGCGGCCGCTGCCCTACGCCGAGGCGGGCTACGGCTACCCCGAGGCGGGGCAGACGGTGATCAACGTGACCAACGGCAAACTGATCCGGCTGCTCGTCGATGATCAACCCTTCGACGTCCGCTACGGACAGCTGGTCGCGCACGAGCGGGTGCTGGATTTCCGCACCGGGGTCCTGCGCCGCCAGGTCGAGTGGGTGTCACCTGGAGGGCAGGGCCTTTGGGTCCGCTCGGCCCGGTTGGTCTCGCTGGTGCAGCGGTCGGTGGCCGCGGTCTGCTACGAGGTCGAACCCCAGGACACGGCGGTGCGGGTGGTGCTGCAGTCGGAGCTGGCGGCCAACGAGAGCTTGCCGCCTTCCCGCGGTGACCCGCGGGAAGCAGCCGCGCTGCTGGCCCCGCTGCGGTCAGAGGCATTTGCCGGCAACGGGACCGGGGCGTCACTGCTGCACCGGACCGCGGTCAGTGGTCTACGGGTCGGTGCGGCGATGGAGCATCACCTCGACGCGCCACCGACGGTGGAGGTGTCGAACGAGAGCTCTCCCGACCTGGGCCGGGTCACGATCACGGCGACGCTGGAACCCGGGCAGCGCCTGCGATTGGTCAAGTTCGTCGCCTACGGCTGGTCCGCGGTCCGCTCGCCACCGGCGGTCGCCGATCAGGTCGCGGCCGCGCTCACCGCAGCAGTCCAGACCGGCTGGGACGGGCTGGTCCACGAACACGGCGCCTACCTGGATGATTTCTGGGCCCGCGCCGATGTCGAGGTCGACGGCGACCCACAGGTCCAGCAGGCGGTGCGGTTCGCGTTGTTCCACGTCCTGCAGGCCGGGGCCCGGGCCGAGGGGCGGGCCATCGCCGCGAAGGGGTTGACCGGGCCGGGCTATGACGGGCATGCCTTCTGGGACACGGAGACCTTTGTGCTGCCGGTACTGACCTACACCGCACCGCGGGCGGCGGCCGACGCGCTCACCTGGCGGCACTCGATCCTGCCAAAGGCAGAAATCCGCGCCGCGCAACTGGGGCTCAAGGGTGCGGTGTTTCCGTGGCGGACGATCGCCGGCCACGAGTGCTCCGGATACTGGCCGGCCGGTACCGCTGCGTTCCATGTCGGGGCGGATATCGCGGACGCGGTGGTCCGCTACGTCACCGTCACCGGCGACGAGCCCTTCGAACGGGATATCGGCGTTGAGTTGCTGGCCAAGACCGCCCGGCTGTGGTGCTCACTGGGCCACCACGACGTGACGGGCGGATTCCGCATCGACGGGGTCACCGGCCCCGACGAATACTCCGCCGTCGCGGACAACAACGTCTACACCAATCTGATGGCCCAGCACAATCTCCGCAGCGCGGCCGATGCCGCGCAACGCCACCCCGACCGGGCCCGGGAGCTCGACATCGGTACCAATGAGATCGACGCCTGGCGCGACGGGGCCAAAGCCATGGTCGTCCCCTACGACCAGGCGCTCGGAGTCCACAGCCAGGCCGAGGGGTTCACCCGCCACGAGATCTGGGACTTCGACGCCACCACCGACCAACGATATCCATTGCTGTTGCATTTTCCGTATTTCGATCTCTATCGCAAACAGGTGGTCAAGCAAGCAGACCTGGTCTTGGCGATGCACCTGCGGGGTGACGCTTTCAGCGCAGCGGAAAAAGTTCGGAACTTCGCCTACTACGAAGCTCTGACCGTACGTGATTCCTCCCTGTCGGCGTGCACCCAGTCCGTCATCGCCGCCGAAACGGGCCACCTGGACCTGGCCTACGACTACCTGACCGAGGCCGCGCTGATGGACCTGGAAGATATCGAGCACAACACCCGCGACGGCCTGCATCTCGCCTCTCTGGCCGGGACCTGGCTCGCTCTCGTTCCTGGTCTGGCCGGCCTGCGCGAACGGGCAGGCCGGATCAGCTTCGCCCCGAACCTACCGGCCGGCATCACCCGGCTGTCCACCATCCTCTGCCTCCGCGGCAGCCGGCTGAAGGTCGAGATCACCGCGCGGACCACGACGTACCGCGTTCTCGACGGGCCAGCACTGTCACTGCTGCACAACGGGAAACATCTGACCGTGCCCGCCACCGGTCCGGTCAGCGTGCCCAATCGGAGGCCGCCGACCCACCCGCCGCCAACCCAGCCCCGCAACCGGGCCCCCCGCCCCCACCGAGCAGCTACGTAAGAAACGCGAGCCCGTCCCCAGGGCCGATGTGCTGGTCATCTTCGGCATACCGTGGGTGAAGCGCCTGCGGTAAGGCACCGGCTGCGTCGAGTTCCTCGACGCCAGCGGCGGACTATTCTCGCGCGATGAGCATCCTGGAGTACTGGATCGGTGACGCCGGTGCGGCCCTGGGCCTGGCCCCGGACCAGGTCCCGGTCGGGCTGCGGGACGAGTTGCTCGACCTGACCCGAGATGTCGCCCACGGGGTGGCCCGGATAGCCGGGCCGCTGACCTGCTATCTGATCGGGGTGGCCGTGGGCCGGGGCATGGATCCGGGGGAAGCCACCGCCGCTGTGGGCCGGCTGCTCGCCACCCGACCGGCCGACGACGATGACGTGCCGCAATCATGAACCGGGAAGCGCAGAGTATCATCGAGATCAGCTGGCGGGGCACGTTCGGCAACGACGGAAACCAACCTGCTCCACGCAGGCGTTCGATACCAAGCTGTCCGACGCCGGCGAGTGGGACTGGGAGACGCTGTTGGCCCGACACAGTTTGGGCTGGGTGACCGCGCGGGCGGACGGAGAGCTGGTCGGCTTCGTCAACGTGCCCTGGGACGGTTTGGTGCATGCCTGGATCCAGGACGTGATGGTCGCCGCCGACCACCGCCGGTGCGGGGTGGGCCGGGCGCTGGTCGACGCCGCTGCCCAAGGTGCCCGGGAGGCGGGCTGCGAATGGCTGCACGTCGATTTCGAGGGCCGCCTGGAACCGTTCTACTTCGACGCCTGTGGTTTCACCCCGACCGCGGCCGGGCTACGCCGGCTCTGAGCTCCGGTAGTTCAGCCGAGCCGTCGATCAGCCGGCCGGCATCCCGCTCCGTGGGTCCGATCCGCACCCTGGCCGCTCAGCCCACCCGGCCCGGGGCCGAGACGCTCGGCTGCCCGAACAGTTCGGCCCGGACGGTCCGCAGCGCCACCTCGAGGGCTCCGGACAGCACCCCGTCGGCGGTCAGCGTAGAGGTGACCACATCGGTCTTGACGAAGCTGATCTGACCGAGCTGGGCCAGCACCCGGTCGCGCAATCCGGCCCCGCCGGCCAAGGCGACCGGCCCGGCCAGCACGACCAGGCCCGGGTCGAGCAGCGACGTCACCGCGGCCACCCCCAGCGCGACCCCGGCGGCCAGGTCGGCCAGCAGGTCGGCTCCTCCGGCCGACCCGGCCACCGCGGCCCCGACGATGCCGGCCGGGTCGCGGCCACGGATCCCGTGTTTGCGGGCCAGCGCCCGGATACCCTGGCCCCCTACGAGTTGCTGGAAGGCTCCGGTCCCGCCCCGATCGGCCCGAGGCGCCTCGATTCCCGGCACGCCGAGGTAGCCGATCTCACCGGCCCCGCCGTGCGCCCCGGTCCGTAACGCACCGTCCAGCACCAGCCCCAGGCCGACACCCTGACCCATCCACAGCAGCGCGTAGTCGTCCCGGTCCCGCGCGGCCCCCCGCGCCCCCTCGGCCACTGCAGCCAGATTGACGTCATTGCCATGACTGACCGGGATGCCCAGCGACTCGGTGATCGCCTCGATCAGGCCCGGCGCCTCCCACCCCCGGATGTGCCGCGCATGCCGCAGGTGTCCGGTGACCGGATCGATCACCCCCGGGGTGGCCACCACCAGCCGGTGGATCCGGGCGCGGGGCAGGTTCGCCGCGCCGAGCACCCCGTCCACGGCGGCGGAGATCTCCCCCAGCGGGCTGCCGGCCCGCCGCGCGGCCACCGACACGCGATGGGTGGCCAGCACCGTCCCGGTCAGGGTGGCCGCCGCCGCGGTGGCGCCGCCCTGTTCGACGTGCACCCCGATGACGTGGGCGGCCCCGGGATCCACGGCGTATAACCGCGCATTCGGACCTGGCCCGCCCTCGACCACCCCGAGTTCGGTGATCAGCCCGCGCTGCTGGAGCCGGCTGAGCAGCGAGGACACGGTCGGCTTGGACAGCCCGGTCAGCTCGCCGACCCGACCTCGGGTCAGCGGGCCGCGCTCCAGTAGCACCGTGAGTACGACCTGGTCGTTGATCTCGCGCAGCACCCGCGGCGAATCAG
>JAABUO010007031.1_pt1 | contig 12878 bp, 13 predicted proteins | sample 5559291 | NCBI WGS metagenome assembly JAABUO01 (sample SAMN10711878, study PRJNA513372) | rock metagenome | isolation source: Antarctica rocks | place: Antarctica: Victoria Land, Finger Mt sud
GTTGAGTGATTCTATTGCAAAGTTGCTGGTCATACATGGCTGTGGTTTTTTCAAATTGTCACAGAATGCAGCAACGCTCCCTCTCACCCGTTCAAATTGTTAAACACAATGCGCTCAGCACTACAGCTGACAACAGTGCTTCTTGCAGTTACTCGAAGCCAATGGTGTGTTAGCATCAAAAAGCTTGCAGACCTGTTGCACACCGGACGGAATTGGAACATCGACAACACTTTGTTCGCCTGCATATGGTGGATAGACGGGCAGCGCGCTGGAGCTTCCGGGAACACCCACCGTTGCAGCGCCGGCGGCAAAACTGTTGAGCACGTCACCCAAAGCAGAAGCAGCGGTTTCCAAGTAGATGGGACCATTTGAGAAACGGCCTTGGTAATACGGGGCAGCTGGGAAGTAGTCGCTATTGAGCTGCAGATATCACGTTGTGACCTTGCTAACGATGCCGACAGCAGACTCAAAAGGTTTGATGCGGCACAACAGCAAGCCACTCAAGGGCGAGGCGAAGCATCACCTGGGTTATGCCAAGCGCAGCGTGCACAGCAACGTTCGCGCCCTGGCCTGCATCACTGTAAGAGTTGCCGAAGGCAATCAAGCTTGCTTCCGCGCCTAACGTCTGAGCAACAGCAAGATACAATAGGACAATTGATCGTGCTCGGACCCAAAGGCCGTTGCTTATTGGTGAGTGCATCACAGTCCAGATCTGATGGAGCGTTTCGAAATCTTGACCCGGTTGATGAAAGCGACGACCCTTGCCCGCTCGTGCTTAAGCGGGAATAACCAAAGAGCTATTGGCTATCCGAGTCGATGAGTCATATATGATGTTAGATGAACTTTTTCATTTTATAACTTACAGTCTGGGGTGTGGAGCCAGTTGTGACTCATCAGACATCCTGGCTTGAATGCACAGGTGTAACTTGGATCCTAACATCCAAGCACTTGGGATTTCAAGAACATGAGAAGTTGCTCAGGAATATGAAACGTCGGCAGCATGAAAATCATTGGACTGTCACTGGCTGTCACTAGTGCGTACTGGGGCAGCGCCAAGCCATCCAGACAGAATGTCTTTTGCACTGCTATGTGCCTGTCGGTTTGTCTAGCGACATCACCTTGGACTATGACCACCGCAGCAACAGCGGGCTTGATCCTGATTTTAAAGGATGGCAAGCCCCGCCAGGAAGTTGACCTGGTTGCTGATCAGTGCTTGTCGATGGGAAAGTAAGTGCAGTTCAAACGCACGTCCCTCACGTGTTACGAGTCCGCCGATAGTGTGATCGGCGTTTGTTTGCAGGAGTCCCAACAACAGCATAATCCTTCCTGACAAGGGCATTCGGTCAGAGCACATAAAGCTTCAGGTGGACTGTCAAGGACAGGTAATACTCGAGTGCAAAAAGAGAAAAAAAGCTTCCGAGGACTCAATAGAACATCGTTGCCACCTCTGCAGGCCTTATTCGATTCCCTAGGTCATAAGAATGTCCTTGTCAACGGCCGGCTTGAGCAGGGCCCTGTGCAATTGAAAGATGGTGATTTAATTGAGGTATGCTGCTCAAGTCTCTCACTTCCACTCCTACTGATTCTGCAGAAACTGTTAGCTGACATGCTGCTATCCACCCAGCTGTGAGCACTGCTTTTTCTGTTGCATAACAACAGAAACTTTGCTCGTTCCCACCACAGGTGCTGCGCAAGCATGATGGTCCACGCCAATTCGTCTACTACTCCAGATCTGCTGCACAGCAAACAGCAGCCAAAAGGAAATCGCTCCACCAACAGCACTGTCAGCAGCTGGATGGGCCTGAACAGTCTGAAGTCCAGCCTCCAACAGTTGGGGCAGCTGTGCTATGCAATGCCGGTGGAGGCCCACTGCAGCAGCAGCCACAGCAGGAGCGAAAGCAGAATGGACAGCTGCCAAAGCAGCAGCAAGTGGCGGAGCAGTTGCCAAAGCAGCACTTTGCTGCACCCCCACCTGCACCACCCCCACCAATTCACCCTGGGGGCCAAGCTCGTGCAAGCCAGGCAGCCCAAAAGCCTGACCTACACGTCGCTCTTCAGCAGCAACTGAAGCAGCAACAGAAGCAGACAAAGCAGTCAAGTGAGGCTCAGTCATTTGCCTTGCCACCACTTCCACCGCCTGTGCCACCTCTACCTTGGGCGCAAGAGAAAGCGTCAAGCAGTAAGCCTGATCAAGCTGTACGGCAGCAGATGCTTCAGCAGCAGCAACATACGGAGCAGCTGCACAAGCATCAGCATGCCACCCAGATGCATCAGCATGCGCCAGCTTCACAGTCAAGTCAGGAGCCACGTGCAGTGGGCTCTGCCATGACTGATACCAGGACCAGGCAAGCAATGGCTCCAGTATCAGACATGCACAAGCTTGTTGCTCAGGCAGCTGCAGCAGCAGCCCTCAAGAGGCAGTCGCAGTACCAGTCCCAACAGCAGCAACAGCACTCGCCATTACTGCAGCAACAGTTGCAGTCTAAGAGCGGGCTTCTGCTGCAACAGGACGCTGCCACTCAAGCTGACTTGCCCCCTGCCTCACAGGTGCTCTCGCAGCTTGCCGTGACAACATGTGCTCTTCCAAAGCCGACTGCCGTTGCATGCAGCTGTTCTTGTGATGTCCCTCCGTCACCATTGCTCGCATGACACGGTAGACAATGTCCTGAGATGTCACAACAAACATGGGGTGCATGCTCCCCGGAGAGTTTTTGTCTGGCTTTTGCCTTGCGACTTTGCTCATGGCTCAACCATTGTGCATGTTTACACATCATAAAATGTGTACAAGGTTTTGCTTGACTTGTACAACTGCAGCTTTTCACTTGTGCTGCTGATGTGCCAGGCAACTCTTGAGCAGCACCTGGCTGAGAAGGCAGTTGAGATGCAGATTCTGCAAGAGCAGAATGATCGGCTGAGAGCGCAAGCGAGCAGTCTGCAACAGCAGCTGAATAGCTTACAGGTGGCCCGGAGTATGCAAGATGTAGGTCACATGCGCGGGCAGCAGCATCCAGTGCTGTCCACCATGATGTGTGCATGCATGAGCATATATTGTCAGCTTCAGCTGTGCTGTCGTGGTTTAGCTACAGAGTACTGACTGCTTGCTGCTTTGTTCATGGTTGCACAGTGACTCAGATGCTTCTGTTGCATGAGCAAGATGCTCAAGCACCCTGAAGCCATTGCTTGCCAATGAGCTGTGCTCTGTGCATCTGTACCTCAGCAAGCACATCAGCTGTGCAAGGAAGCTGCCTTGCAAGGCAAAGGACAGCGGTTTTGCACAGGCTTCATGAGCTCTGCATGAGCTTTGCTTTCAAATGCAACAGCTGGAGTGCTGCACATGCAGGCAGTCATGGCTCAAGCAGGAGACACAGAGGAGCTGGTAGAGCCCACCTTGGTGTTGCCATCCCCATCAAAGGTGATGCCAACCAACCCGGCAGATCCCAGCTTTGCCCTTACCACAGCTCTTGATTCTGCAAGGCACAGTGACATTTTGCATGTCTCTGCGGTACATACCCAGCAAGACAAGCAGCGCGTTGCAGCAAAGCCCACAGCCCAGTCTGCTTTGGCAGATGAGGACTCGTTGCAGCTGCATGCCGTGGACAGGCTGGCAGCAGCAGATGGTCAAGCAGCTGCTGTTGTCGCTGACAAGGGCCTCAACAGCTTGCCAGGCGTTGTCCAAGATGAGGGAGCACAGCATGTGCCAGCTGGTCAAGAGGAAAGGCTGTCGCACACTGTGCCTAGTGATGCAGCTCGATGCGATCAGGCCCAGGAGGTGGCTTCTGATTCCAAGCCATAGGTGAAGCTTTCAAGCCAGTTGATATTGCTGGGCTGGCAGAGATGAGCCAGGTCGTGACCATTCCTGCACATGCTGCTTCTGGTGAGATGCCACAAGACAGTTCAAAGTTGGTGACACAGCACGCAAGGCCTGCTCCGTCTGGCAGTGGTCCTGAGCCACTTGACGGTGACAATCTGATGGCCTCTCAGCTTGGGTGGACAAGCATACCAGAAGGGCATGCGATTCATGATGTAGAGCATACCAGCATCCTGATCAGGCAGCCCAGCATGCGTGAAGGGCAGGAGGCCATAGCCAGAGGGCAAGCTGTGCTCCCAGAAAGGCTAGGCATCACTGCGCATGTGCAGTCCACTGATGGGCAGGCTGCCAGTCATGCAAATCAACAACCTCCAGGCCAGAGCACCCTCCCTGATGGGCAGCCCACAATTTTGGAAGGGCAAGTTGATGTCTTTGATGGGCATAACACCATACCTGAAGGGCAGTCCACCAAACCTGACAGGCATGCCACTGCATCAGATGGGCAGGCAAGCAGCGCCGATGGGCAGGACACCATCAGTGATGCTTGCTGCGTTTGCCATTGTGGTGAAGATGGGGAGATCATGCTGCTGTGTGACAAATGCGACAAGCCGGCCCACCTGCGGTGTGTGGGGATGGTAGCAGTGCCAGAAGGAGACTGGTTCTGCCCAACCTGCACCGCCATCATGGTATGTGGCATCATGGTAGGCATACTGTCATCGCAGTAGGCATACTGTCTGGTTTTCAGCACCAGCAACTGGGCATGCAAAGTATACCACACGACCAATGCTGTCGTCTTGACAGAGTATGTAGGTTGAGGATATGCAGCAGCAGCATCTAGCTACTTCAAAGTCAGTTTGGTAGGCATACGATGCCGTTGCCTGACGTGCGCCTGACAGCTTGATCTTGCCCGGCCTGAAACTGCACACTGCTGTCAGGCTCAAAAAGCCATACAGCCCTCATGACCTTGGTGCAAGTCTGCTGTTGACTGTGCCGCATTCTGCATGTTGTATGTCTGAATCTGGAAGGCAATGGACGGCTGCACTCATGGTGATCTTGTCTAAACACAGGCAGAGGAACACAGCATTCAAGCACAGCAGTGTGGCCAAGGCCGAGCTCTGCAGCAAAGCTCTGGTGTTGACGACGTCATTGGTGAGCATGTTAGCTTGACTCCCCCCTGACATCATGTCACACAATGATGTCAATAAAATCTGTTCTTTGACATATCCTGTGATATTAGCTAGTCCTCTCCTCTTGCGCTGGAGAACACGCCAGCCTGCCCCCAGACTCACCTTTATTTCCTACTTTCACCAACTCAATTAGATACTCTGGTTACATCCTTGTGTTTCATCCTGGCTTGGCTTGGGTTTGCACTGCATGCACTGAGGCCATGTCAGAACACCTGTTGAAGGAGCAGCACAGCAAGCAGCATGACTGCATCTCTAGCTATATGCTCTATATATGCTAGCGCCGCCTGATATTAGTCCACAGGCAATTCCAAGTTGGATTTTCACCATGAGACAGATGTTTGTCACAAAACACTGACGCTCCTGCAACTCCAAGAGCTCTTGACTTTCCCAAGCTCATGGCCGTTAACAGCCCACGGATGGTGGCATGGTGTCATACATCCCCACAAGGCTGCAGGCAGTGTCATGTTTGCAGCATTTCACAAAGATGAGGCTGCTCTAGAGAGACAAGACTTGTCATGCACGTATCTAGCTCATCATGAGCTGGAAAGCGTTTTCATTATTGTTATTGTTGTCACAAAGATGAGTGTGGCTGGCTGCAGGGCCTGAGCCTAGTGGTGCAGATGGCAAGGCACCAGGCAAAAGGATGGGGGCACCTGTTGCTGGTCCCCTTGCTGATGCTGATGGTGACAAAAAAGGTGCAGTCCCCTCTTTGTCATGCAGTCCTGTTGAAGTGTTCTGCTGCGCTGTGCCCCTTGACAAGCTTGCTGTTGCTTGCCTCCTTGAGTAAGCCGGATGGAGAGTGAGCCTTTGCTGTGCTGTAGACTTGTAAGCTGTGGTGTAGACCGGACAGGCTGTTTGACATAAAGGCGTACTCTTGATGCTGCAGTGTCATTGTTGTCGACACAAATGTGGCATGCTGCCGTGTGTTGGGCAATGCATGTTGTGCTCTGTTCTTTTATGCTGTGCTACCCATGTGTCTCCTATTGACCAAGACGGTGTTGCTGCTGCTGCATGACAGGCCACATATTGTCATTTGTGTGGTGCACACTGTGATGACGCGTATAATGTCTGAATGCAGGAAAAGCAGGTCTGCCAGTCAAAAAGAGGAGCAGGCGCACCATTTCAGGTGGCAAGGCTCAGCAGAACAAGGAGAATGCTGCTGCAAATCAGCCTGCTGTGAAGAAGAGGAGGCAGACTCAGTGCCCTGCTAGAGCAGTCAAGAAGGCTGCCATGTGCGAGGAGGACATGTGAGATTTGCTGGCTGTACTTACTCAATGTCCAAATCAGATAGCAAATTGCCTCCGACTTGCCCATTGCAAATCATGGTGGCAGTCTATTACATAGCAGATGCCGGCTTCACAATGCAGATATTGGCAGAGTGACATACTTGGCTGCCCTCAAGGCATGCATTAGTGATTATTGGGCATAACAGAGCTGCTTGCTGACACTGGTTCAATACGCAGCTGTCAACATGCATGCTGCTTTCTGGTCGCAACTCTAATTCTGATAAAGCCTGGCTGTCCTCATATCCACTTTCATTCCTGACAAACCATGCCACTGCTTCATTGGCCTGCTGAGACCTGGTGTGCATGCAGGAAGGCTCAAGGTCCCAGACGCTCCACCAGGCTAGCCGACAAATAGATCATTTACGTTTAATGCGTGGTATAGTACATCTGCTGTCAACATTGTATGGATCCAGCTAGCACTGTCTGTCAGATACAATGTATGTCATGTCATGCTCTGTTGGTGGCTCTACCACTGTTTGCCTTTGCTGAAAGTACAGGTAACCCTGTCTTGTTACAACTGTCCTGTTTATAGTCTTGTCAATTACACTGTTTTCTGTTATGGGGCAAACTATACATATTCAAGGCCTGAGGACATCAGACTGTGTGTACAACAGAGATACAAAAGCTCACATGGCATGGAATGAAGTGCTGGGCCTGCAAAGCATTTTCTTCCATTCACAAAGTTGTTGCAGCATGAATTATTCATGCATGCATCAATGCAAGGTGTTATAGAGCATTTGCACAGGCAGCACACCTTGCATTGATGCATGCATCTGTAAGAATACATCAGCAAGCTTAAGCTGTACATCTAAGATAAAGATTTTACAAGGTGATCATATCATCTTAGATAAACGGAGTAAAGATGCAGGTATTGTGCATTGCCATATGCCCTGTTGGCATAATCTGAATATACGTATACCCTGTACAACATACATGTAGGTTGTGTCTGTAACCGTTACGACCGTGTTGTCATTCATGGTAGCCCTGTTACCCGGAATCTAACCAGATTAATCTTTCAATACCAGAGCAGGAGCTTTCCATACGTTGTCACCAGAATTACAACACATGCGAGGCCACAACAGCTCAGATATGCCACATGTGTTCCCCCACACAAGTTTTGTGTCCAGCTTTTGTTGCTGGGTGCTGAGTTGTTCCTAGGGCCATTTGTTTGTCTGTAGGAAAAGCCCTACAGGGACAGGCGTCCTAATCCTGGTGATTCACTATCAGGCATCCTTGCTGTGCAGGAGCTGCGCTTTCAGGCACAACTGATTTTGTGCAGTGTACATTCGTTTCTGAGGGAAGGTAAATTTGGCAGCTCTGCATAGAATCCGCTGGAGAGTCAGCGAAACTTTCCGTTGACGTGGGAGACGAGTGCTTGCTTTGCGCCGTGTCGTGCTAAGGGCAAACGACAAGCGAGCGCTGAGAATGTCGTCCCTTGACCAGTGGAAGCCATGGGTGTGGGCAGTCTTCGCGTTCAACTGCCTGTTTGCTACAGTCTTCGCGTTATTGTGTTGGGAGACATATCGGCAATTCAGAAACGTTACAAAGAGCGCAGCATTTGCACCTGCACTTGTTGATGTGAAAGAATGGTGCGTGGCGAAGCTTGCTGCCTCGTGCGCCTGGGGGCCCCCGGTTGCCACAGACGTTCACGCCTTGCTGCAGGACTGCGCTGTTTGACGGAGCGGCGGTCAGCGCGTTTTTCGCTGTCATCCTTGTCATCATTTTTACGGTCAGCTGCCTCTCGCTAACTTCTGAAGTTACGCTGACTGCTCGTTGTGTAAAGGCCTACATGTCTGTGGTTCTGATCAATGCCTTGCAAGCTTGCCTGTGCAAACTTCCTGCAGGTCTGCGCCATCTATTATATGATCTTCACACGGAAGGGCTTGTCACACCCAGGTTCACGTTATGGCAAGGGTTTCATGGTTGCTTTAAGCTTCATGACTGCTCTGCATATATGCAACATAGCTACACATGTAAGCACCAGCCTGTTGCTTGAGGCCTCTGCATTGGGCACTGAGGAACCGAGACATTCCCTTTCAAGCAACACAAATGGTTGCTTACAGTTTCTGAGCTTCTCCCCAGCCATCAAGTACTGGGTCACTACCTTTAATGTGGACTTCAGCCGCTTGCTCCTGACAGCGACGTGAGTTGTCACTACAGCACACTTTACCAAAGCTCAGACACTGAACAAGGCTGTGATTCATGTATGCGCAACAAGCAAGCGGTTGCACCAATTGCAATTGCAGATTTGCTGTCATGATGCTCATTACGCTGAGGCACAAGCAGGCCTGTCTGTGCAGGTACTCATTTGGCTACATCAGCACTGTGTTTTTCTTGGTATTTGCTTTCATGCTGGTCATCTGGAAGAGGACAGACATTGAGATACTATACGCTGAATCACCTAGCACAATGAGCCCTCGAGGGACCCATACTCCACATGATGGGCATGACCCCTGATGATAATCCAGGTGTGCCTCCTTTCAGCACTGCTTGTTTATGTCGGCTAAAAACATTGCTGCTGCATAAAATCGATGCATATACAGTGTTGCTGTCTTGCACTGCTCAAGTAGTCTGTCCTGCAGAGGTGTTATACATGTCCTGCTCACAGTTGAGTATGGTAATTTTGTGAAACCTGCATTGGCTGTGCAGGAACGGTCTTGTTGGCGATGTCATGTGAATGTGAGCATGATGCAGTCGCTGTGATGCTAGCACTGGAGTAGCGTTGAACGGCAAGCATGCATGCCACTCCAGCCTGCATGCTGATGCCAACCCTTGCAGCTTGTGCTGCACATCCATATGTACATGCTTGTAGCAGGCTGCTGGCGTTTGCAAACGAAGCAGCAAGGAAGGTTGTTTATACACTATGCTTGTTGACCTGGACACAGACAAGTTTATTGTCAGTGCTGCTCTGACCTGCTTGACTTGTAGATTTAGATAGAATCCCAGCATTGACATCCTTCTGCATTGTGTAGTTCTGCTCAGTGATGGTGTCTGACAGGGTCTGGTCTTGACTGTTTCAATTGTTTCGGCAAAGCTGTTTCGGCAAAAGCCTCACCTGGGCGGCAACCTGTAGTTGCTTATGTTATCATTAGCAATATGCAGGCACCTGCTAAGCAACATGTCTGCCAGCATGACTGCAACAATCTCAGGCGCTGCACCATTGGGAACGTGTTTCTGGATGCAACATACCAGGGATGGACCAACAATGTATGTGACACAGCATTCTTGTGAAGAACGTTTGAACGTTTGTTGTCGTTACTTGTGCCTGCATGCAACAGCTACACCTCCAGCTACTCGTTTCGTTTGCCTTCCCACACGTGATACGGCAACCAAGCATGTGGTACACTGCAGTTCAAAGCTGCGACTCCTTCCGGTCTCTGATCCGCAGCAATACATGCGTGTGTTCAATAGCTTGAGTACCATGCTTGCTATGCTCTAGCAAGCAGCTGTGGGCAGTGGCATAGGTTGTTTCTTCCGATCTGGCCAGCAATTTTGTGACACGGCACGTTATCACTTTCGAGGCTGTGGGCCCAAGCCAATGTCTATGGCAGAAAAAAGCGGTCCATTTCCCAGCTTCTCGACGACACCCGTTAGGCTTACGGCTTCTCCAGTGTCCACACTCGGCAACTTAACTGGTTTACGCACGTCTCCGGCAGCTCTGAGCCTTCATTTCCGTCACCGGCAATGCGGTCCTGGGTGAGTTAAGTCTTCGCAAGAGTGGAGAGTACGATCGTTATTGCAGCTGCATAGTACATATGGCACAGGTCCTGGCTTGGTTGGATTACTTGTGATCCCTGTACAGATGTGATCACGGTACACAAGTGCTGACGGTCCGCACTGCTGAGACATATCACGGTTCGCGCTTCCTGCACACAGGTACCGAGCATGTCTTTTGGAGAAACAATGTCGGCTATGTGCCCGCAGCACCGGAAGAAGGTGTGCCTATGGATGCCTGTTTGGTGTCAAACAGTTTCAATACGAACCCTTGGGCACAGCATGCGAACAGCGCGTGAGCCTGGACATCTCTCGTTCTGAGGACTCAGCTATCCGGGGCCCCGTCCATCTGCGACTAGAGGTGACAAATTTTCAACCTGATATTGCTGTTACATGTGAGCAGGAAGCAGCTATATCTACTGCTGATGGGACACAGACAGGCTGTTCCCATAGTCAAGTCTCCTTGACTAAACAGACAATGTAACTGCCAATGCAGTTCAGCTTGCTTTCGAGCAAGTGCTTTCAACAAAGCAAGAAGGCTTGTGGGCAAAATATGAGGTTGGAGGACTGCCTGCGGTGTCAACAGCTCTACATCATCGCAGACAAAGGCAAAGACAAGGGCCATCAGCCTCAGGTACTTCCTGCCAGTCTTCTTTGTGAAGGACTGAGCTTTTCACAAGTGGTCATGGCATAGACAATTTTGCGGCTCCCAGGATTATAGTCTGCTGCTTACACTAGCTTGCAAGCTTGACCTGATGTCGAATTGTTATGCCTGAGGGATCTACCCAATCTGTTGCTTCTGCATGTTTACAGAATCCACTGATGACAAGTGGTATGCCAGGCATGACTCAAGCAGAAAACCACCTCTTGAGCATGGATGTGACAATTGCTGAGAATGAGACCACCCATACAATCTTGCTGGAGGATCTTGTGGTACAACGTGAGCTCCAATGAGTGTGTGCGCCCTGGCTGACAAGGCCTGTGCATGTCTTGTGGCGCATCTCAAGCTCACTCCTGTGATATGCTATTTTACGTATGTATAGTGCACTGCAAATGGCATGCCTTGTAGTTTTGTGTCCGTCAGCAAGCACCCCAGGCCAAACTGCAGTCAAGGTTGCATGTTGCTTCAACATCTGCATGCAGGTGCAATATGTGCAATCTCACAAGCTGATGATCCAGGCACATACATGTCAAATTCTCATTGTCCCCTGACCGTCTGATCTTGTCATGGTGTGCAACACGAGCATGTTTGTGCAGACTCTGGACAATATATGTTTATGGTCAGAGCACATGATCCCATCGACAACAACCAGGACCTGGCCCACCACATCGTTTCAGAGTCTATGTTGGTGAGTCTCTATGATTCTGCTTTGCCAACCTGGCTACATTGACGTGGCAGTGTGGGCCAGCATACCTGCAAGGAGGCAGACTGGATGTATCAGTCAGATCTGAAGCTGATTGATCCACTTCACAGGCCAAGCTTGTCCCTCTCACTCCCAAACCCCACTTGCATTGCCAACCCCACTGCAACACTTTACAAAGTTACCTAAAAGAGGCCCCAGCACTACAGCAGAGCTCTGTACTCTGAACTTGGCTGATGCCAATAATGTGTTGGTCCACCCGATTGCCGCCACTCTACATACATACATCCTTAATCAAATAGGGAAAAATACAAGTGGGTCAATTGCAGGTGACCACAAAACGTGTCAAGGGCGGTAGGAAGGCAATCATCCCAAGCAGCACAGACCCGGTTCACAAGCTAGAGCATATAGCAAAAGAGACTGTGAAGAAGTTGCAAGACATTCAAGGTGCTGCAGACAGGGGCGTGAAGAAGTATGGACCCATTGTCATTCCCTCACACACCAAAAATTCTGTCCTGACAGGTGTGTCCTTTGTTTTTGAGCATCCCAATCAACAGTCAGTTTATGTATCAGGTGGGCATGCTATACCAGCCAGAATCCTGCCATTCCTGTTTGTTCCGCTGTTCATTTTGACTTCCGTCAAGGCTAGAATGCTGCAAAGCGCAATGCAGCCATTGCCAGGAACATTGCCAGGAACATTGCAGTTCAGCAGAGTCGCACAGGCAGGCAGGTGACCATCAGGTGACTGCTGCTGTGCAGTTGCCGACTTTAATGAATTGAGGCAGTGCGTAAAAGCCTGGCCTGCGGAATGGAAGCCGCTGATGCAAGACTTGGGTCTGCTGAGCAAAGCCACCACAGAGCATGCTGACAAAATGGTTTGGAATGATGAGCGCAAACGCCTTTTCAGGCCAGAAGGGAGTTCCTTTGGCTTGGTGTACGCCTGCAAGGATGGTCAAGTTCAGGAGTACAACTCTCCTCTAGGTACAAGGGCTTCAGGTTGCATGATGTTGCATGACTTGCCAAATGCTGCACATGCTGAGCTAGCAGATTGTGCTGAGGGCTCATGCGGCGCTTGCTGCATACTTGTTGCTGCGGTGTGTGGCGGTGATCTAAGCATGTGCTGCTAGGGCCACCTTCTTGAACAGGGCAAGCAGCAGACATCATATGCAAGTGCTCTGCTGTCTTGTGATGCTTAAGCATTGCAGGCTGGCAGCAAAGTAGCTTGCAACTCGTTCTGGCCTCACTCTTGCACTCTGGGCAGAATGTGGATTGGTTGCCATGCAGAGGTGATAGAGTATACTAATGATGGCCAGCAAGGCAGGTGCATGAGGCCAGGAGCAGTGGGAGAAAACCTTGTTGACAGGCTGGTTGAGCAGGCCGCAGAACAGTGGGACATGCAAGATCACCCTGGATGGGACATTTTTGATGAAGCTGCTGCTTGCAAGGCCGCGCCTGTTGGTCGACTTGGCAGCATGGTGCAGCTTTCATTCGATGTTCTCAGACTTTTGCAGCTTCTCAGACT
>JAABUO010007033.1_pt1 | contig 12876 bp, 18 predicted proteins | sample 5559291 | NCBI WGS metagenome assembly JAABUO01 (sample SAMN10711878, study PRJNA513372) | rock metagenome | isolation source: Antarctica rocks | place: Antarctica: Victoria Land, Finger Mt sud
CTGCAGCCGCAATTGTGTGATAGCGCATTTCACTGTTTCTGGGATGTTCTGGGGACTGCAAGGGGTCTGTGTGCATAAATGCGCGTCACTCTGTGAATGGCTGCTGAGACGGCACTATGCACATGAATCATGTGTGTGAGATGCCGGCTGCAATAGCCTGCTCTGACTTTGCCATACCACAGCTGTTAGATGTCAGCAAACTCATTTGACATGCATTGCATATCACAAGACCAAGTGGTGTTCTTCATCCGCATCTAGTATATCAGTCTGGCTGGGCTTGAGTGTGTTTGTGCTTCTGCAGTACTCTGGAATCAAATGCGTATGTGACTGCATATAGTATTCCAGTAGAGGCACGACACAGCCAAAGCATTCCACCCCTTACATGCAGGAATGCAGATGATCCCTCACATGCAAGACATGATTGGCTCGTCCGCAAAGTAACGCTGAGGCTTGTTATGACACTGACACATGCGCAGCGCAAACTGAACTTGAATCTGACTGATGTATGTTGTTTGTTGTGCAGGCCAACTTCTGGAAGCATCTGCCAGCCACCTTGGCCAACCTAAAGGCAGCTGTGGCCAAGCTCAGGGGTGGGGTCAAGGCCCATACCCCTGCTACCCCCCAGGTGCACATGTGTCTCCACATTGAAACACAGCCATCTCTCCTAAATTTGACAACATCTGTTGTCAATTTTTGTCTTGTGCTGCCATGTTGGTCCTTTCTGCACAAGGTGTGCAGTGACTCACTGAAAATGTTGGTCAAGTAGTTGACAACCCCCCTGTGAAGATGGTAGTGTCCCTTGCTGATCAGGTAGTTGACAACCCTCCTGTGAAGGTTTTCCTACGTGTTTTTGGTGCTTGGTTTACTCTTTTTGTTATTGCAAAGTGAACTTGTCACAGCATTGAATGGGCACATAACAGACAGTCTTGCAATAGCATAGGCAAGTGCCCTAGCTTGCTCAGTCCTTTCACATTTGCTCTTCACAGAGTGTCTGCAGAAATTGCTTTTCTGTTCCAAACAGTTGGGCATAGCGTCTCAAAACCAACATTTGTTGATCTGCCGGCTGTGGTCAGATGTGTGATGACCATACAGGAGGTCCAGGAGGGAGTCTCACAAGCTTTCAAACCCAATCAGGCTGCCAGTCCTGCACAAGAAGCTGCTCCCAGCCAGGGCCCTGCCAGCCATGCCCCAACAGGGGCAGGACAGCAGGCAACTGCCCCCAGGGCACTGTGGAGCGAGGCTGCCGAGCTGGCTGAGGCACGAGAGCGATCTCAATGGCATGAGCTCATGTCTCGCCGCAACATAGAGCAGAATGAAAAGCTACAGGTCGGGCTCATCTTGCTCACCTTGTTTTGTTGACGCAGCTTGCAATGTAACTTTCAGACAGTGACAACAGTCCATCAGCTTGTGCATGGCCAAGAGTGAGCTAGGTCTGGTCCACAGACCTGGGAGTGTCACTTCCTACGTGACTTTCTTTTTCTGCCTGCTTGGAAATAAATCTGCAGCTGGACACTTGCCCACCGTGTCTGTGCTCATGTGTTTCTGTATCAGCAGTGGTCTGGTCAATGCAGTTTGCATGTCACTCAGCAGTCAGTCAGCTCCTTGTCAAGAACCCAGTGCTAGGAGTATGCTGAGTTCCCCTTCATTGTCCGTTGCCTCCCCTGAAACGTACCAAAGCCATGTACCAAGATCGCATGCTGCTCAGCAATTAGCTTCTGGCTTGCTGATACTCACCACAACATTGCTAGCTGACACCTTGGATGCAATGCATGCTGCTCAGCAATTAGCTTCTGGCTTGCTGATACTCACAACAACATGGCCGGCTGACACCTTATATGCAACGCATGCTGCTCAGCAATCAGCTTCTGGCTTGCTGATATCCACAACAACACGGCCAGCTGACACCTTGGCTGCAACACATGCAGGAGCGAAGGGTGATAGAGTATGTTGCCCTCGGTGACTTTGCCACAGCTGTGGGCTTCCTGCTGGCTAGCACTCCTGAGAAGAGCGCGCGCTACTACAGAGACGCACTCTGCACTCTGGCTCTAGCAGTATGATCTTGCATCCCCTCCTGGCCCTGCTGTTGTCACTGCCTGCTGTTGTCACTGCCTGCTGTTGCCACTGCCTGCTGTTGCCACTGCCTGCTGTTGCCACTGCCTGCTGTTGCCACTGCCTGCTGTTGCCACTGCCTGCTGTTGCCACTGCCTGCTGTTGCCACTGTCTGATGTTGCCACTGTCTGCTGTTGCCACTGCCCGCTGTTGTCACTGCCTGCCTTGTCCTGGTGCATGGCCATTGTCTTCATGTGCAGAGCTTGGAGATATGAGCTTTGCTCGACCAACAGCAGACAGTGCTGCTGTCCACCTTGCTTGCACATACATGTGACTCATGAGGGCAATGTCCAGTAATCCAACAGTTCTGTACTGCCTTGTTGCAACAGCACTCACTCATGGAGGATTGTCATGCTTGTCATGCTTATGTACCAAAATAGTCTCTAGTCCCCAACATAAACAAGCTACACTTCATACGTAGCATCAGCATACACTTACAGCCAGCTAACTGGAGGTGCACATAGCCATGACATCAACAGCAGTTGAGCTCCTGTTGAAGCAGGCATGCTGGTACATTCATCAAACTCATTCAGGCAGAAAAGAACTGTCTGATCTGCCTTACTGTCTCACACCCTGCCTACCCTCCCCTACCCTACCCTGTTCCATACTGTCTGTTTCATGTGACAGAGACACAGACAAAGGCTTTTAAGGAAGACTTATATGCAGAACCAGACATGAGTGCCTTGGCATGAGTGTGTGGTGTGTGTTGCAGGCAGCCAGCAATGAGCCGGCTGTGTCGGGCAGCGGCAGCCTGTCACCAGATGCTGTCTCACGGACCCTGCACATTCAGGCAGCCAAGGTTGTGGCAGCACACGCTGCAAGCGTTGGGGACAACTTGCTGGGCGTCCCTCTGCTCTGCTCAGCAGGTGGGTCACAAGCACTAGCAGGCACAAGGATGACCAGCCTGCATATGTTGCACAGAAAGAATGTTTGACACAGCATGTAGCTCTTGGACACAGAAACATTGTATATTGAGATTGATACGTCGATTTCATGATGTAAACCCAAACTCGGACACCCCTGGGGACTAGTGTCAGTGCTGCTTTGGGAAGATGTTCTGGCTCTCGGGGATATGGAGAGGCATCGCCAATTCTGGGGAAACACCCATCTCATGGTGTAAGTCTAAACCCAAGCACGCCTGGCGACTAGTGTAAGGCTTTCAGACTCGAAGGGAGATATCTTAGCTCATGGGTCATGCAAACTCAGCTCCGCTATGCTGTCTGTAGATGACAGGTGTGGATCCCTTCCTGGCTGACGACTGCACCTGGCCCACATGTGACTTTGTGCTGTCATCCTCACATCACACATACACACACAAAAGCTTGATGATGACCCTGAGAGATTGTGTTACAGTGAGATTTGCAGCAGTTTGTGATTGGGAATGATGACAGCAGGCTGCCCTCAGAGGGCTGTAAACATGGCTGTAAGAGGCATCATTTGTGGTATTGTCTGCTACTCTGACACCGTCATGTGTGAGAGTGGGTAGCATAACACCACAAGTTGATCCAGTCAACCAGCCAGTGTGTTAGTCAGGAATTTGACATGGTCGTCATGACTAACGGTCATGAGGCCCAGCTAGGAACAATGGATACTTGATTGCATTGAGGCAACGAACAGACGTTTCTTGAATTCGTACACAGCAATGTATCTCACAGAGGAAACTGTTGTCATCAATGTCTGTGTACGTTTGCCCCCATGTTGCTTCTGGGCATCAATCCAGAACACTTTCTGACCAGTGATTACAGGGTTGCCCAAGGTGGCAGCAACATGCTGCAAAACATGCAGCTGTGGTGCCACACAACCATCAACAAGATGTTTAGCAACTTGCACCTTTTCTGCTATGATCTCATGTTCTCTTTATGCCGCCACAAATTTACAATGGGCAACAAGCTAAAAGATGAGAATACATTGGGGTATGAATGGCACATTTTGAATCTGCAGTGGTGTAAATTGACTTTGAAGGGTGTAGTATTTTCCTTGTTGTTTCTTGTTTATGATGTCATGACGCTGGGCTGAGGTGTTATGATTGGTCTGCAGGTCTGTCGCAGGAGGCCGTGAACGTGCTGCAGGAGGCACAGCTGTGGCGCTATGCCGCCACCCTCACAGCCAACACCCTCTCGGGCTCTGACAGGGCCATCACCCTGGAACGCTGGGCTTCGCACATACATCAGGTCAACATCCTGCCTCACTGCACACCCCTACTGCTGAAGCCAAGTGGTTCTCCTTCACCTGTGCTGTGTTGTATTCTGACTGTTTGTCATCACATGGCATGCTTGCAATGCATGTCATGCAGCGCCTGCAGCACTCCATTGCCCTTCAGGCACCACCAAAAGCCGGCTGTTGATGCAGCAACTATCATGGTGTCTGGCCAAAGAAAAGCCAATGCCTGGTTCAATTTATACCATGAGAACTCCCGTCCTCCACACATACACTCAAACACAGCATGCTCAAGCATGTGAGCTGCTTCCAAGGCTGGCTATGCAATGCCAACTCATGCTGTAGAAGGGTCTCAGAATTGCCTAGTCGCAGATGCTGTGCATTTGCCTCTTCATATTTGGTTTGTCAGCATGAGACCGCATATGTCAAGCTACCAGTGAACAGAACATGTGATGCAGGCTGAGGGTAGCCTATGGCGGGGGTTGGGGATGCTGGTGGCAGGTGGGGGTCTCAGATCAGCAGTGCTGCTGTTGAGGAAGGTTGGCATGCCAGACTGCGCTCAGGCTCTAGCTCAAGCTGTTGCTGAGGCCCAGCTGGACAGCAAACAAGGCAGTGCAGACGCTGGTGAGATCCAGATATGCAGATCCACCACGCAGCTCTGCAGGCCTGATGTTGATGCATGCCTGGCAGAGTCTGTTCTTGACGCTGACCAGTGGCTTATGTTACAATGAATTACATCCTGCGAGCTAGAGCTATGCCAGAGGGCTGTCTTTGGCTATGCATGCTCAGCGCACATCATTGACATGATCCGATCTGGCTGAGGCCACCTTCTTTGCAGTGCTTTGTGTCAGCAAAGCAAATAGCATTGCACACAGCACATAGAAGTATGTGCTTGCTCTGTTAACCCCAAGCTGGATGTGCGCAGAGGATGTACGACAGTGTGTGACTTTGCAGGGTACACAGAAAATCTGTTTCACCACACAGGCAGCACACCAGTGAGGCGCATGTCCTTTGGTGATAAGTCACACAGCAACACAGCTGCGCAAAGTGAAGCCAATTCTGTTGCTACTGAGAGCTTGCAATTTGTGTGCAATTTGATGCAACAGCTATAGGTAGTCAGGCAAGACACAAGCCAGATGGTTTTGCCCTGTATACTAAAACATGACGCATGTTTCTGTCTATCATTCTACTTCGAATTTGCAAGCGCCACATTTATACCAAAGGTCAGGGCCAGCAGTCCTCAGTCAGTCAGTCAGAGATTTGCACAGTCGTTGGGGCCAGCTAGCCCATTTGACTGAAAGTGCAGTGTTTCGTCAAACAACTGCACACTCAAGTCAGCGTATGCACAACCTTCTTCTGTACACTGCATGTTTGACTCATGCACCGCACTGGAAAAGCAGAGGCATCATTGCAATGCACAATGCAGCTAACTGATGTTACATCAGGTATTACATACTCAGCAAATGTAGGGCTGTCTTGAAAGATCCACTACGACCGCACAATTGGGAGAATGGAATGTTCACGAAGTTCAGCTTGATAAACAAGGCTTCCCATAGCCGACAACCAACTTCTTCGGCATACTATACATGGCAGCTGACAAAAATCATTGCTCATCAAGCCCAGTGTAACACAGTCATAAAGTCAGCATGAAAGCTTTGAGTTTCAAAGCTACTTCAGGTAGTGTACACCAGCACTTGACAAGGTAAAGCATGCAACCAACTGGATGCTTGCAAAGCACAATGTCTGTGATACTACGTAGAAGAAAAATCGTGAAAGAACAGCAAACCATGGTTGTGTAAACTTTACGCTTCCATCATCAAATGCAGAGTCAACACATTTGCATGCATTCAAATTGGCCTGACTGCGTCAAGCACAATGTGTCCACATGCTTGCACTGCAAGTGATACTGTGCAATAAAAAGGGCCATGTACGTCATCACCATCGAGCCATACCAGGCTACAGCTCGTCAGACTCATCATAAGTGGGGTCAACTGCACCAACCATAAGCTTGACTAACCAAAGCTCAGGCGTGAGGGTGACTCCTCGCTGAGCATACTCCTCTGCCTCAAGCTCAAAGTATGAGGTTGCATCAATCATGCCACCAATCTCAGGGTCATTGTCAAGCCTGCCCAAAAAGGCCTGAGCTTTAACATCCTTGCCAACCTGTGCAAACTCAAATGCAATTGCGCCCGGGCCATATGTTGAATTTGCAACCAGGGCCTTGGCATTCTTGATGACATGTGACACGGTGTAGTTTGGCTCTCCAACAGGTTCCCCATCAGTGATAGTAATGACTAGGATAGGCTTCTCCAGATTCCGATGCTGAACGCCAGCTGTCAAAAAGGGCTTGATCACCCGCTCATCAAGCCTTGATCCCAGTGGTGTCATCCCAGTGAACTGCACATTCTGTACAAGGTTGTTTGCTTCTTGCGCATTCCTGATGCCATTGCCTTGGATGGGGCTGTTCATGAATCTGACCACAATGCCATCATCATCAAATAGAGTGGCCACTTCTGCCACCTTGGCAAGGATGAGCTTGAGATCATCTATGCGCTCCCCACCCTCCTCAAAGATCATGCTGCCGCTGTCATCCGCATAGATGACAATGTCATACAGCGCTAGGGTTGCCAAGTCATAAGCAAGCTCCAAGGGCATGTTCCACCTCTGGGCCAGCTGCCTGTTCACAAAGAAAGCAGACTGTTTGCTCCAACGTGGAGATACATCATTGGGATGAAATGGTATGAAGGGATGCTGGAGGGCAATGATGGGCAGCGAGCTGTCAGCAAAAGTGGCAAAGAACAGTTGGTACAACAAAGAAAGCATTCAATCATGATGACATTGAACACAGCACATGTCAGACAAGAGTATTTGTCCACACCTGAAGTCAATGTTATTCAGACGCTGCAGAACCGCCTGCAGCTTATTAGCGGGGTAGAAGGTTTCCAGTCTGTTGGTGCGTATCATGTGCTCAATCTTCTGCTGCAAAGCCACCTGTGAGTTCGAGTTGCCTGGCTGTTGAGTTGTCTGTGGCCGCTGGGCAAAACTTTGTGATGGAGGAGGCCCCTGGGGTCGACCCTGCTGGCCAAATGCTTGAGCTCCATAGCTTTGCTGCTGGCCAGAAAAGCCAGCTTGCTGAAGAGGTGGTTGCTGACCTTGATAGCCCTGCTGTTGTCCCGCAAACCCAACCTTCTGAAACGGTTGCTGCTGACCCGAGAAGCCTGCTGTTTGGAACTGTGGTTGTCCAGGTTGTCCAGGTCCTTGTTGAGGCTGCTGTCCGGGAAATGAAGACTGAGTTGAGTACGGTGGTCGACCAACACCGCTCTGCTGGCCGAGAAAGGCAGACTGGCCTTGATTACTTGGCTGTCCCATGAATGCTGATGACGGAGGCCTCTGACCTGCTGGTCCCCCAGGAGGCTGGCTGAAAGACGACTGGTTGATCTGAGGATAAGCGGGTGACTGGCTCTGACTGCCAGCTCCACTTGCTACCGAGACGGGTGGCGCACTCGGCGCAGCCCCAGCTGCCTGCACCTTCGATGCTAGTCCCATGGTAACTTCGACAAAGCTTTAGGTTATACGGTTTTTAGAGTGAGTATAGATCTTGCCCTCGGGCCTCGGGGAAGCGGTGGTTCACGACCACGCAAGGATCGCTGACAACGAAGTGCGGGAGAATGTGTGCAGGTAGTCGCGTGTCAAAATAGCATTCCCAATGTTGTCTGAGGGCAGCTAGCAACGACAGGCAGGTGACACACGCTGCCTTCCACTGCCGGGGATATTACGTATAATCTGATTCACACGCGTAATCACGGAAGCTTCGATGCTGGCTGTTCCCTTGATAGATGCTGGCTGTTGCTAGACAACAAAACTGTGGTCCGGAACAGCTTGTTTCATTTAGACCGTTTAGACTGTTGATGTATAACGCTGTCTGCTGAGTCTGAACCAAGTCGGAACGGAAAGTTAAAGAGTGCCAGATCGCCAGAGAGCATGCTCAAAGTAGGCACAAAACCATGTTAAAGTATTACTCAAGGTCATGGGGGAAATCAAGTGCGCACCATTGCAGCCGTTACAAGGCCGAGCAACTAGACACATCAATTAGGTCAGAGCACATATGAATACTGGGGCCCATAAGATTTGCAAGCTACATGTGGTGTTTGATATCCCTCGCGCGATCCCTATATATAGGGGTGCCTTCGCAAGTAATACATGGTCGTTTTCGGTGCAGTGCAAGGCATTGTTGCCTGATCCAAGTTGTGTTGTGTGAGCAGGCGTACAGCTTTGTCTCGCAGCAGCTTGGTGTATGCGGCGCATGGCGAACCCTTGCCCGGACCCTTTGCCCTGAGAGGGCCCTGGGCAGACCCCCCCCCAGACCATCGGGATGCGTAATTTACCCCTTAGTAGTCACGTGGGTTTGCGGGCACAAAAAATGATCAAACAGAAACGGTTGTGCATTCCGCTGTTCTGCTATGTTGTCAACTAGAGGCAACATGGGGGACTCCGCGATGCAAGATGCGCTTTTGCCGGTCGGTGGGGAGCAACATGTGTCGCCGATGCGACGAAAGGCGACTGCATCGTTGCGAGCTTTTCGCGAAAGCATGCAAGATTTAACCCCGAAGAAAATGCTCTTGCTAGTTTTGATGTTTGGATGCGGGACTGGAGTCGTCGCGTGGGTTTATAACAGCTTCTTTGAAGCCGTTGTACATCTTGCCTGGGAGATCGCGCCAGAAAAGCTTGTAGCACCGGCGCTCACCCACTTGTCGAACAAGGTATCATGGTTTCCGGCTGTGAGCAAGGTCGCCTGGGTGTACACAGTCCTGCTGTCGACCACCTTTGGATTCCTCGCCGGATTGGTCCAGAGGCTACTCGGATCTCCGGGAGACTTGCCTGACACAGTTCGCGACATTCACGAGCAGGGCTACATATCCATTAACAAGTCACCCTCAATGTTCTTATGCTCTACGTTCAGCATAGCTGCTGGTGGGTCACTAGGACCGGAGGCACCCCTTCTAGCTCTGTGTGGAGCCACCTGTAGTTGGTTTGGCAAAAGTGTTCTGCGGTATAAGGGGCAAAAGCTGAGGAATTGTGCATTGCTAGGTATGGTTGCCTGCCTTCAGTACGCTAGCTCACTCTGCTCTTAGCTGTCCTGTAAACAACGTAGCTTGAGCATCATCACACAGGCCTGTCTGCCTGACACCTCTTGGACCATGCAGGCATGACTGCTGGACTTGCAGCATTCTTTGGTGTTGCCCTCGGAGGTAAGACACAGCTTACATATTGCTGTCTCATTGCCTACTTCGTGATTGCGTTTGGGTTACAGGCAACATATTGGTGCCTGTCTTGCATGCTCACCAACTTTGTGATGTGTTGCTGCAGGATCATTATTTGCGCTGGAGGTGTTACACAGATCCGGCATGCAGTTCTATGAGGTGTGTTTATGCTGCCTTGCATCAAAACATTGTGCACACTGTTTTTGCTGCTACAGCTGTTCAAGCTGTCATGTACTTTGTCACAAAGCGCTTATTGCTAAATAGCTCAACAGGACTTGCACCCATGCAAGCAGTGTTTACATGCACATGCAGATAGCAACCTATGCTGTGGGCACTGGTGCATTGTGTCTGGTGGTCTTCCGTGCACTGTCTGGAATCCCATTTGGCGCCATCTGGGTGTTCACAAAAGCTGCACCGCACTTCCATGTTGACTTCCGCCATGTTCTGCTTGGCGCTGTGGTCGGTGTGATTGCTGCCCTCTTTGCGATACTATTCATGAAGATCCATCACGCCTTTGTGAAAGTGGTCAGCTGGGTTGGACTACATGTAAGCCTTTGGTTGATACCACCAACTGACATCTCTCTGGCTTGCCCTGATGCTGTCATTGCAGCCTTATTTTGCTTTGTCATATCATCAACATTGATTGGGATATGTGCTACACAGTGGTGCAAACGCTATTGCAGATGTGGTCCCTTCAAGCATGATCATTCTGGTGCAGCAGCAAGGCCTGAATGTTTGTCTGATGCACCTGCAGGAGCATCACACCCCGGTCAGATCTGGCCTCTTTGGTGGATTTGTTATCGGTGTCGTTGGAGTCTTACTACCCCCTGTGATGTTTTGGGGAGAGTTTGAGATAGGCACCCTGGCTGCCCCTTCAACTGCCCTTCCACACATCTGGCCGAAAGGCGGAGTCTGGGGGCTTGAGCCCTTCCAGCAGAACCACTACACCCCTCAGCTGCTGTTGGTCATAGCAGTGGTGAAGCTGATTACTGTCAGTGTGACTGTCAACTCTGGCTTCAGAGGAGGATTCATATTTCCCCTGTTCATGGCGGGAACTTCTCTGGGTTTGGCAATTACTCACATCCCTGGGATGCCATTCCTTCAAGGCCTGCCAGACGTTGTGGTAGCCATGACAATGGCTGCAGGTGATCATTTCCTTTTGTGTTTTCAGTCCTCTGTCCCTGCTGTTGGGGACCTGTGTACCTTTTTTCCCAAAGTTCAAGATCTAAACCATCAGTATGGTTGTCTCTTTGGCATTGGCATTTGTGCAATGATGCTATGATAGTCATGCCATCGCACTGCATGGCAACACACCATGCATACACAATTGTCTCCATTACTTTATTGACTGTTTTGCAATCTGCATTGTGCAGCTTCTCATCAGGTTTGCAAGACACTGATGTTGTTTTGACAACACAAATCACAATTGCGACTGATTGCGTAGATTTACAGTGCGTGCTCAAGCCAGGGATGTACATTTCCATGCAGGCCTGAACACAGCTATCACAAGGACACCCTTTGCCACAAGCCTGATTCTAACAGCCCTGTCAGGGCATCCTGAAGTGGCAGTGCCCTGCCTTGCTTCCGCTTTAGTTGCTCTTTTCATGACGCTCCACCTCCCCTTCATCATGTCTCAGAGGGATCGACGAGACATCACAATCAAGGAACTTGAGTTTGCAGAGGAGGCTGGACAGGTAGTTCACATAGATGCTGGAAATTTTTCTGGTAACATCCGGGAAGTAGCTGATGATGGCCAGCAGGACACAGCCAGCTATGACGTAAGTGACAGCCATGTGCAAAACTGGGTAATTTCTGGTCAGCTGACTAATGCAAATGGCCATGTGGATGCGCCTGCTACTCCTGATCAGAGCATGGACATTGGTGGAGTCTAGCTTTGCCACTTTCAAGCAGTCGGTGCACAAGTGAAGAAACTACAAGATAAGCTCATCTTGTGGCTTCAGCTCGAGCTGTTAAGGTTTTCAGAGTACTTTGTCCGGCACATGTTTGGTTGCAGCTTGTCTGCCTTTGCTATACAGCCCGGTCCTTCTGTACTGCACTGCACTAACACTGTTGCAACTGCTTGGATAGCAGGCTGTAGCTGAATGCCAGCTGTACAGGCTATGATGACTGGTCAAAGCGTGTCACAGCTGTCAAATTTCAGTAAATAGCTCTGTTCTGTAGGCAACCTATTAGCCATGTATTTCTTGTAGCTTTAGATGCGCCACGTACTGCACTCTCCTCTCCTTTCGGCTGCAAAGTGTGATGAAGATGTCAACCAATGTACATGTGCAGTGCAAGCCCATACTCGAAGTCAGCTGGCTTTCGTGAAACATGCAATGCATTGTACCGTTACATGTCACTGTCTGCAGTGTCATTGGGTGCACACTGATGTTGAGCAAGCACATGTCACCAGAGGCAACACATTGTACCATCACAAACACTCCGACCGTAAACACCATGATCATGCAACTATACACGCTTGACGACAAAACGTCTGCACATGCAATGATCAGAACAAGTATGCGTCATCCAACAGGCCTAAAGCTGTCAGCATGTTAATCAACATGTGGTATCGGTATACAAATTAATGACTCATCTGCAAAAATCAAGTGCCCATTTGGCATGATGGTACAACACTGACTCACACACTCAATGCTGCATTGCTAGAAACCATTTGCTGTCATGTGACGATCTCAGCTGCTGCGTATTCCTGAAAAGGGATGCATGCAATGACAAACTCGCTCATTGTGCTCCCACTCTTGGAGGCCGTTGTGGCCTTGCTTGCCAAAGACTTACTTCAGGTGTTGCACATCATGAGCCAGCATTAAACTGGGACTCCATAGCCCAAATGGTGCCAACATCAGTCTGACATTATTCCGGTGTTAAGACCCTTGCACCATGAGCAACAGACTCCGGGGAATATCCCTGACTTTGCACTTTTCAACATACAGCCGCTGCTGGACTTGACTCAGTCCCAGGATGGCATTCAGGCCAAGCACCCACATGACGTAGGCCTCATTACTTAGAGCATGCAGAGCGAGCCAGCCGCGATTAGTCAGCACCATGATTGGCTTATTGCTGTGCCATTCCCCAGGTGCGATCTGTGCTCGAAAGACTGTTGCAACCACCTGCTCTGTACCTGTCGCCTGTTTCTGCATCATTCCATGGAAGCCCTGCAGGAGACACCAACATGACACTTTGTCCCTAAAACATCTCCACAATGTAGAAACGCGTTTTGACTGTCCCCATACGTTTCTGAGTTTAGATTTCCAGTGTAGGGATGACGTTTCTGAATTAAAATAGACGTTTCGGGATTGAAAAGAGCTGATAGACTCTGACAGAGCCACTG
>JAABUO010007034.1_pt1 | contig 12876 bp, 16 predicted proteins | sample 5559291 | NCBI WGS metagenome assembly JAABUO01 (sample SAMN10711878, study PRJNA513372) | rock metagenome | isolation source: Antarctica rocks | place: Antarctica: Victoria Land, Finger Mt sud
AGGTCTGCAGTGCGCTGCTCGTACAGAGTGCAGCTTATACGAACAGCTCATAGCAGACCTGAGCATCCACTGCATTGCACAGTCACACATGGCAGTACGACTGCACTTGAGCAATCGGCATCTGCTCTGCAGCAAAGCAAAACTGTATGAGCAATAGCAAAGTGCTGTCAATCAAGTGGTGGACCCTGTACAGCAACGCTGATACATGCAGAGTCCAGCAATTCACAGGGTTGGACTGGCTTGCGTTGGGCTGAGCACTGGACTAACAAAATGACAGGCCATGTCATAGCTGCTCATGAGAGCTGCCCAAAGAGCCGGAGCTGCATCCTCTTTGACAGCTTTGCTCTATGCATAAGTTGAGTGTACAGAACCCAAAGTCTATGAATTCGCAGAAAATGGTAGGCCACCATGTATCTGCTCCTTACGACGCAGCACAGATGCACATGAGGTACACAGATGCACAGTAGACACGCACAAACTGCAACCTGTACTCGCACTGCTCAAGGCTCAAGCAAACAAAAACAGCCCTCTTGCGATTGTGTTGGCTGTCAATCAGGCTTACCTGCGCAGGTTGGGGAAGACCATCTGAAGGAAGAGGACGCCCACGCTGTACATGTCGAACTTGTCTGGGTTGTTGAGACGCCACAAGATGGGGGACAGGAAGGCTGCCACTGGCAAGGGGGGCGCCCGGGGGGTCTGCATGTAGATAATAATTAAAATAACAATTACGTTAAAAATAACGATGTTAATGATGACAACAATAACGATAGCGGTAATGGTAATGGTAATGATAATGACAATGACAATGATGATAATGATGATGTCTGGGCTTTCCTGCTCATGATAAGCTAGGTATGTGCATGCAGGTAATGGCCTCACACTTGGCTGCATCAGCAGCGCTGATGGCCAATGGCATCATTGAGCACTTGTGCATGCTGTGGATGATGTAACCACGATATTTTTCTGGTCTGCATGTATTGGCAGACACCACTCCTGATTGAGCAGAAGATGAGCATCAGCGCATGGTGTGTATATATACTGACAGGGACCAAATGAGCTTGTATAGATGCAGCATTGAATAGAGCAAACAGCAGCAGACCTGTTGGCTCAGCATGGTCTAGGTGCAAACCCAAACAATGGCCAGGGACCGGACATGTCTAAACATGTTCACGCAAACATCTACACCTTGTGCTTTGGACACATGCGATGGCGTTGGTAGCAGCTGTGTCACACTGCTTGTTGAACAGCAATAGCCCTATCAGCTGACGGCATAAATGAGCACTACCAAGCATACTTGAGTACTCTCAGCAAGCTTGTGTACTCTCAGCAAAAGTGGGTACTCTCAGCAAAGTTGAGTAGAATCAGACCTGAGTGCTCATGATGTATTGCTGGGGAGGCGCATAGCGAGGGTCCAGCAGGAACTCATTGGGCACATAGTTGATGCCCACTCGCAGGTCGGCAGCAGCCCCCATGTCTATCAGCTTCACCTTGTTGTCTGTCTCGCTGATGATCACGTTCTGGGGCTTCACGTCACGGTGGACAATGCCTGTCCTGTGGGACGCCTTCAATGCTTCCAGAAGCTGAACAGCAACACGCAACACTTATTTCCTTGACATGTGCTGACACCTTCTCTGCCAAGGTGTTTGATGAGGCTCGAGAATTGGTGACATCAGAGGAAATTCCGGCCTTTCTTGAGATTCCAGGCAAGATCAAAGCAATTATCAAGCCTGCATGGATTTGGATCACCGGTGGAAAATTTGGAACGATCTGCTTTCCAATCCATGCAGGGACTGCTTGAAGTGTGTCTCGAGGCATGAAGGCTGTGAGGATTGCACACAGCAAAGATGTACTTGGGATGATTGCAACATAAGCAGCCAACATGAGGCATAAGCCGTGGAGAATGATCTGCCTGAAGCCAAATGCGCAGGGCAGCATTTGTGTTCAGACAGATTTGGCATGCCTCACCCCTACAAAGAGGAAACAAGCTGATGTAATGACAGCATTTACAAGCTGAGAGCTCAAATGAGGATGCAGCATGTCAACGAGATGTTGATAAGGTGTCCCCATCTTGGCACAGGCTCAAGCACCAAGCTCTGAAAAAGTTTATATTGAAAAGAAGTGTTTACAGAATTGTAAAGAAAAGATTCCAAGTGTGATTTAAAAGAAGACTTTGAAGAATAAAGACCAGACAGAAAGCCCACCTGCTGCATCACAAGAGATATGGTGACAGCTTTCCTCTGTGGGCCTTTAGGCATGTCCAGTTCCCGCCCCAGCAGCGGCTGCTCCAAATTGTACGGGAAGTCTTTCTTCTGCATGAGGTCGAACAGGGTGTAGTCACCCTCATACTGCCAGATCAGCCACAGAGGCTCTGGGCCCTTGTTCTTGGATGCAGTCTCTTCAGCCTCGAATGCAGTGATGAACTCAGCGAAGCAGCCTGGGGCGGCGCGCATCAGACGCTCGTTCATCCAGACTTCAGCTTCACCAAACTCCTTAGCCTGCAGGTGGTGACACTGTTAGGGACTGTTCACTTCAACATTTTGTTGGGGCAATGATGGGGTTGACAAAGCAGTTGGCTGCATTTTGTCTCTAAGCACCATCTCATCTAGGCCTATGCCACACCAACTTCATTAGCCTGCAGTGGGATGCTGCACAAGCCAATTTTGCAGCCAGCCTGTCCTGCATGCTGCAATGCAAAGCCATTTTCATGTCACCAGAAGAGCGAACACTTGGCGCACTTTACTGGTAATGCTGATCATGCGCCCAAGTGTTCAACCTGTTAGCTAGACTCGGGTAGTACATCATGCGGTACATCACAAGTGTAGCTAACAGGTTAAACACTTGAGCGCATGATCAGCATTACCAGTGAAGTGTGCCAAGTGTAGTAAATCACAGAATTGATATGCGCCCAAATTGCAAGACACATTTCTGAATCAATGCCATGTCATAGGCCAACAAGTTGATTTGCAGTCACAGAGTTGCTGGCTTCTGTGTGAGTATACAAGACTTGCATGGCAAAGCTACATGTAACACTGGGCCCATATGAGTATAGTAAGTGTCATGCTATAGAGTCGATCTGTAGCATGAACTGTCAGATGTAATTGGTGCAGTGCAGTTATCGGCCAAACACACAATCTCAGAGGGTCACAGGAAGTTTGAGCTCTTTTCAATCCTGAAACGTCTACTGTAATTCAGAAACGTCATCCCTACACTTGAAATCTAAACTCAGAAAGGTCTGGGGACAGTAAAAACGCGTTTCTACATTGCGGAGATGTTTGAGGGGAGACGCGAAGGGGAATGACAGAGCAGCTTGCCTTCTTGATGATGACCGGTCTGCCACCGGGAGTCTTGCCATCATCACATTCTGCCCTATAGACTGTGCCAAAGCCCCCGGTTGCAATCTTCTTCGTGATCTTGAAGTCATCCTGCAAATGGACACAGTGAGCGCTGATGTGCCATTGATAGTGAATTCTGGAGCAGTGAATATGGCAGTGTACAGATTTTCTGAAGCTGAGGTTCTGTTGTGCCTGTGCTGGTCAATGCAGCTGCAGAGCTGTTGCTGGCAGGATGTACGGTAAAGCTCTACCGAAGTATTGCAGTAGCATTGTAGAAGTCAGCAAGGCAGGCCAGGCAGCAGGGACATGAGGTTGCTGTTCATGACACAAGGGACAACATACCTTGACATACACTGCATCGCTGCGAAGATTTTGAAGCTTTGCTATGATGTAATAATCTATTGCTCCAGCCAACACACCTGATCACAGACATGAAAACTTCAGCTGCATGTCAAGCTTGAAAATTGAAAATTGAATGCAATGAAACTTCAGAAACAGTTTTGACTTCTGTACCTGGAGTGGCTGTCAGGTAAGCTAGGGCTAGGGCAACGAGACCAACACCTTCGGGGTTGATGCCTTTCTGTTCCATCCGCAGGACAGGATCTAACGTACTGAATGTGAAGCCAACAAGGCTGGGTCAATAGACAGTCTTTGAGTCGGAAGCTGACAGTGAGGACGGTGACCTCAGCAGGGCTACACAGTCGGGTGTCGTCCACTCGCTTACCTCTTGTGTATCATGTCACCGCAGTTCATTGCAGAGCAAGGTAAAGTCACGCGCTCATATGCAAAGGCGACATGGTCCAGCAGCTGAGGCAGCAAGTCGTGAAGCTGATCCGGTGATAATGCTGCAAAAGTGCGAAGAACGGCACGTCTTCGCCCCTGTCCCCGACATAAGCGTCTGGAAGTGTTCAAAACAGACTGCGCTTGTCTTCTTGACAACCTCTGGGGATTGGCGACATAGCTGCAGCTGCAAACTGCAGAGCTCGACTGCATGCTGTGACGTCACTTTCTCTTGATAAAGTCTAGTATCAACAAACTCTCAGGCCCTCAGTACCGTCATATGCTGCAGTATCAATATGCTTGCTGCTGTCAGAAGACCCAGGTTGGCGGAAATGGTGGATAAAGCACAGACGCAGGACATAGGTCTTTTTGTGAAATGCTAAGATTTTGTTAATGCATTGTCCTTCTTCTTCAGTCCATTTGGCCTGAGGCGAAGAAGACGAACGAACAGAATTCAACAGTCAATCAATCAATCCTACTGGCAGGTACAGATCAATCCGTCTATCAATCCGTCAATCAATCAGTAAAGTGATCTATCAATTAACAATAACAAATGAGTCAGTCATTGCATACACACATACGTACATTGTGTGTGCGAAGCATGCAGAACGCTTGGTCCACGTTTACTTGAGACCCGCAACCAGGCATGCCCCGACCAAATTGCGTAGCCTGGGCTTGCCACACTTGCTCACTGCCTGCCCTTGGATCGACTTACCGCGCACTGCAGCACTCGTCTGCACAGCGTTCGCATACCGCATTTTTGAACCGTGTTGACAATCGCAGCTTTGACTGCACTGCAGTGCGCTTGTGAGCGACGGTACTGGCGCAGGAAAAGTTTGGAATATTGTATCGGTCCAGATTTACATGCTGAAGCTGCACGGACTGAGCTTGCTCCTGCAGCTTGCGCTGACCGCGCCAGCACTTGCAAGCTTGACATCGGTCAACGAAAGTGGTCCCGAGCCGCTGCGGATAGCTTTCGCGCCGCACCCTTTTTTGTCACATTGGGCTGTCTCCGCCCCTATCGCACACGAGCTGCTGCAGCGCGGCCACAAAGCGCTGGTGAGTCATACCGTGCGTTATTGGTTTCGGAGCAAGTCCCTGCATAGCCTCTGCACTGATCTAAGATTTGCAAAGCGTAAACATCATGCTTGAGCATTCTTTGTTCACGGCGTGTCAGCAACACTTTATGCAGCTGTGGCATTAGCTGCTCTGTTGTCTCCATTTGTGGTAGGACAACACCTATGGTGCCCCACGGGCCATTTGTGCAGCTTGCACCAAGCTGTCTCACTTGGTCTTGCTGCAGTTCGTTGCGTCCACAGAAGACTGGCGCAGCTTGAGAGCAACAGGGCTTGCACACCATCCCAATGTGAGTGTTGCCACATATCAGGCACCTTACTCAGAGTCGCGCCTTAGAGAAACCATAAATGGGTACAGAGGCAGCCCTTTACATGCTGTTCTGGAGACCTTTTTCAACATCAGGGACTTTAGCGACGCAATGCTGACGGACAGAAGGTTGTTCTGTCAAGTCCAGGTCGGCTTCAATTCAGCCAAGTTGCATCACAACTCATGTTCCAAATTTGAAGTACTCAAAGTACGCAGCCTGCACAAAGTTACCTGCGCAGCACTAGGCACTATGTGGTGATGTCAGTTGCAAGCACCGTTCTTGCGCCATGTAGCTTTTGGTTGAACTTCTGGAACATCAAACTGATATTTAGCATATGTCACACCAGGACCCTGACGTGTGGAAGCCCAATAGTACAGCAGTGCTCATAAGTGGAGGCAGAAACTGCATCAACAGTACTTGCATGCAGTAACGCTACCACCCTGGACATCTATGAATAAGAGTTTGGTAAGTCATGCTCAATACTGACACTTCTGATGCAGGCTTTCGATGCTGACTTGTTGGTAGCAGACCCCGGCAACCTAGGGGGGTGGGCCCTAGCTGATGCCCTCGACATACATAAGGCCATTGTGCAAGTCCCAGGCTTCACACCACCGCTGGTCAGACACGTGCATACTTTGCATCACTAGGCCTCCTGGACTCTCCATGCAGCTACAGCTTGCAGGCGATGCACAGCAGAGTCATACGCTTGAATGCATGTCTCCTCCTGCACAAGTCTGCTGAAACTCTGAACTGAACTAGTTGTCTTTAGTATAAACTAGATTGCTGCTTTGCATTTAGTGACTGGATGTGTCAGGATGTGTCAGTACAAGATGCTTTTGGTTTTACTGGTGGTGCAGACCATATGTGTGTGTCAAAAATGTATCATGTGTTCAGGATGCCGACCTGTATGGTCATGGGGGACATTCTCCTGCCTTTGTGCCGACCTTTGGATCTGTCCTACCCACCAGAATGGTGAGACACTGGCAAAGAAAATCCATCACTGCACAACATCTGCTAATGCACACAGAGACAGCAAATGCATATCGGCTGCCACAACCTGGCTTTCTTGGAACAACGACCCCTCAAGTGCTTTGCTGGCTTCACACGAAGAATGTGCTGGCTCCATAAATTGGCCGCGGGCAGAGATTTCAGCATGAGCATACACACTTGCAATGTATTGTGAAGCGCACACCTGTCATCTAGCCTGCATTGTTTGGCAGAGAGCCCTCACAGTTGGCATACTTGTCTAATGACAATGTCTGCTGCAGAGCCTAGCGCAGCGTTGCCAAAACGTGGGGACGTGGGCATTGGTCATGGTCATCTGGAGAGGCTTCATCAACTGGTTTGCATCATATCATATATGGTGAGCATCCTATCTGAAGGTTAGGGGGGCTAGAGAAGTCCAACCCCCTTGACCTGTGTTCCAGATGACAAGCTGCTCAACCTGCGCATATCCATCACCAAATGTGCACAATGCAATACAGTTTACAGTTGTCTGCAAAGTGCGTGTGCGTGGACAACTGGCAGCCCAATACATTGCATGCAGGTGGAAACACAACATAGCACCTCACTCGTACCGGGAATCTGGCCGTCGATCTTGCTTGGTCTTAGTCAACAGTCACTTTGCCCTGGCCCCTCCCAGACCCCTGGGGCCCAAGGTGCACGTGGTTGGGCCACTGACTGCAAAAGCCCCTGAGCCCTTACCAGCAGACTTGGAAGCCTTTATGCAGTCTGCTGGGCAGTTTGGGGTGGTGTATGCATCCCTGGGATACACTGCCATTCCAGGTGGGGACCACTTGTGTTGGTACCTTGGCAATACAGCAAATTGTAACTGAGTCATTTGTTTGCATGCCATTTGCTTGGTGGAACAAGCTGCACCCTATTGTAGCAAGGCTGCTGCTACCTCACACCATTGCGGTCATGCATTTTAGCATGCATTCCGTGTGGAAATGCACTTTGTTTTGCTGGTAGCGTGCGCTGTAGGTGCATCAGCAATGCTTTGCAGTATGGTTGCATGTCAACTGCCATTTGTGAGGCAAGTCCCAGATTTGTTTAAACTTCACAATATGGCAATTTTGCCTGAATTTCTAATTTCCAAACTGACTTGTGTCCCCTCCGGCTGCAGAGAGGCACGAGCTGCAGGCAGTGGCAGATGCTTTGGCGGCTGTTGCTCCTGTGTCTGTGCTTTGGAAGCTCACAGCAGCAGACCAGCAGCTTCTTGGTGTCGGCAATATCACATTATCTCACAACATCCGTCTGATTGAGTGGGCGCCTCAGAATGATGTCCTGGGACATCCTGCCACAAGGGCGTTTTTGACGCAAGCTGGTACAAACAGCTTCAACGAGGTGAGCTGCTGTACATGTCTTACTGCAGAACAGGGCTTCAAAATGGCTGCTTGAACTCTATGAATTCATCACCACTTGAGCTCGCTCAAGGTTGACTGTCACCATCTTGATGTATATGTCAGCATGCACACACAAGCTTCTGCCATGCATGCGTCAATTCTGTGTTTCTGTGAGGTCCAGCAAGCTGCTACTGACCTGGACAGGAAGTGAAACATGCGACCTGTATTAATCGTACAGTGTGAGCCAATAGGTGCTGCCATAAACACATGACAGGGTTAACAAGACGTATGTTGCAGGCTGCCTATCATGGCGTCCCCATTGTAGGCCTGCCCCTGTTTGCTGAGCAGCCAGACAACATGGCCAGGGCTACAGAGCAGGGTTTTGGTCTGTCTGTGAGTGTGGATGATGCTCTGGGCTTGTCTCAGAACCTGCGCAGGGCCCTGCTGCAGATTCTGCAAAACCCTAGCTTTGCTGACAATGCCAGCAGGGTTTCCAGACGCATAAGAGCTACGCACTGGAGCCCTGCCAGCCAAGCAGCAAGTGAGTCATGGGGTCATGTGACTTTGCTATCTATTTTATTTGTTACATTTTTGAAAAATGGACATCATGAATGCATGCAACATGCTGTTACAAGGAGGTAGGCTGCTGCTAGACTAACAGCGCAATATGCATGTGCTGAATGTACTTTGAAAAGCTGTCCTGCAGCACCTTAGTGTCGCTCAGAGTGCTTGCACAAGCACTGCTAGAGACACATTCAGCAGCTGCAACTAGATCATCCTGACTTGTAGCCAGCTGGCATTCTCTGCAGCACACCTCAGATGATGTGCTGCTGTGACAAGGCTCGCATTGTGTCATGGTAGATGCACTTGCACAGACACACAGACAATGCAGAAAACAGGTATATGTTCTGAACACAGTGTGTTTCTGTGCAGGCTTGATTGAGCATGCAGCTTGGACGCAAGGCGATGCGTATCTAGACACTCCGCTGAAGAACATGCCATGGTACCAACAGATTTTGCTGGACGTGTTAGCTGTTTGCTCTGCAGTTATGGCAGTCTTGGCTGTGGTGTCACTCTGGATGTATCGGTGGTGCTCCAGACATATTGGCAAGCATGTCAAGGCCGCATAAGATATTGCTTGTGGTGCATGTGCGCACACGTATACATGCACCACGAGCATGTTACCATGCAGACTGCATGATGACATCGATTCTTTTGACAGCTATAACGTTCAGTGACACAGTTGACGCACATTCTTTTTTACACAACATCTGTTTGTTGTTTGGGCACTGAGATAGACTGTATTGCACAGAACAACTTGAGGAGTCATGACAGTCACATGATAGTTATCTTGTTTTTGGGACTTCTTAGGAGAGATGCAGATTCTGCTTCTGCAGTGTGGGCTATACAGTATACTGTAAAAGCATATATGTTTCAGCAGCTGACCCATTAGCAAGTTGTACTACTCTGGACTCATCTGGGTAAGGCTGCAGCTGTACAGTGTACAACACAGATGTGGTGCTCTTATGCTCATGCACGCATGCAAATTGAGCCTTGGCTGTCTTCAAGGACCAACAGTGAGTGCTTGTCACATTCAGTGCGCGCTGATTATGGTACCTTCTTTGGACTGACGTCAACACCAGCACAGGCTGGGGCTAAAGACACCCTCAACCCCAACCCACCCACTTCCCCTCACGCTTGGAGCTAGCTTTGCCATGTCAGCCTGAGTGCAACCACAGAACAGCAGGCTATGTGGTGTTTTCACCACATCGATAGTTCTTTGCATTATTGCGTCGTATTAACTTAAGTCAAGCCACACCGCAAGAACTGTGTGCTGGACTATTGACTGTCTCTTGCTCTGCAAAGGATAACGCTCCTGGGAATGAGCTTTTGACCACGCTTGCATGCACATTGCATGGAGAACCTCATTTGATGCTGGTCAAATCAGGCGGCCAGCATGCTGCACAGATTGCTCTAGAGATCTCCCTCATGCATTGACATGAAGGCACAGTTGCTCAAGCTACAACCTAGACTACTGGATTGAACTGACAGACTAGCTGACTCAAAGTTTCATAGCACGACACTTGATTCATCTTGGGCCGGTGGGGGAGGACATTTTGGCCAAGGTAGGACTGGGGTTGGAGGATCTGGGGACCATTTGACCCGAGATAGGGCACTCCGACACCGGCCCCTTCATGCAGAGCTCGAGGGTTTTGTAATACCATTAGGGTTTGCCAATGCACTGTCGGCAGCGCTTGTGCACACTGCTTTTCTTCCCGCACAAGGGAATCGCGCCAGTCATCATCTAGCCAAAGCGATGCCTGCTCAGCCGTTTTTCCAAGTGCCCACAGTCGAGGACAACGAAGACGGTTGGGGTCCAACAACAGTTCCTCAGCAGTTAGAGGGTATCCCTTACGCACCGTTCTCGAAAGGAGAGAAAGTTAGCAAGATCTCAGACTTTACCGGCTCTGGTTTCAACCGATTTGGAGGTGATATGGCCGATCATTCACTTCAGTGCTGTGTCCTGAGTGCCCGGTTGATCAGCTCACGGTCTAATCGGACGTACAGGTCGCGGCAGGGACCAAGGTCAAGGCGTAGCTGTGTTCAACTTCTTCCACAACGAAGAAGTAAACTTCCCGCACCTCATTTTGTCAGTTTCGCACGCTTCTGGAAAACAGCAACCCTTTGCTCTGATACGTTCACTTTGTTGTCACAGGAGGACTCTTTTCACCTTGTAGACAACAAGCCAGCTGCAAAGAACAAGGGACAGCGCCGCTTCAACCCTCAGAGGTTTGCACACAGGAACACACAGTTCAGGATGGGTCAGCCTGAACAGCCACACCAAGCCAGACAGAAACAGCAAAAGCAGCGGCAGTTCCAAAACTTCCATAGAGACAACCAGCGGGTATGACAGCATGTCATGTGTCTGGTCCATTCAGCGTTTTGCAATGACAGGCCCTGCATGCAGACAAAGCTGGATTTCAACCTTTTCAATGTGCAGTGGACTACAGGATAGTCCGTTGTGCTCCTTGCATCTGCAGCACAATCTGAATCCTGATGTTGCTGAACACCAACTGTGCACCTGCAGCAAGTCACATACAGCAGCTCTGTTGACATCAGACCAGAATGGCCAGTCGTGGAATCCATTCCCTTCACCTCATTGGCAAAGCTCAACTTCACTGTGGGCAAACCTGAAGACATTGCCTTCTGTGGTGCGCTGGAGTACTATGACAAGGTGTATGACCGTGTCACTCCCAAGGTTGACAGACCCCTGAAGCGCACCAACAAGGTGTTCAAGAGCGTGACTACATCAGATGACCCTGTTATCAGGTACAATTGCTCATGCACCTGTGCCATTGTGATCTAAGATATCTCCCAATGCAGAAACATGTATATTCCCTGCAGATTTACACTGTCCCAGTCTTCAAAGATTGACATCTCTACATCCCAAACCGCAATTGGTCACACTTGGCATACGTCCTACTGCCAGCTCATGCTCAGTCATTTGGAGTGCGTAAGCAACATGCTCAGCTCCCCACAGCAGCGTTGAGACACATAGTCTGTGTGCCTCAGATTAGTTGACTAACTGTAGGCCATTCAGCAATACTCTACCTGTTGTACTGTCAAGAGCTGATCCAGGTTCTGGTCTCCTTCAAATTACACAGCTCAGGACTGCATGACTGTGCAAGTAGCTGCAGAAATCGCTTTCCGGCACAGAGCAGTGTTCAATGAAAGTAACACCAGCATATATATTGTTTTGTGAGCATGTTACGGCTCAGACTTGAGTAAAATTGCTGATGCTTTTGTGTCGACTGGGCATGCAGGAAACTAGCAAGCGAGGACAAGGCACAGGTCTTCATGACAGATGCCCTATTGACCAGCCTTGTCAACATGTTGCAGCTCAGACTTGAGAAAATTTACTGATGTATTTGTTTGGCTGGGCATGCAGGAAACTAGCAAGCAAGGACAAGGCACAGGTCTTCATGACAGACGCCCTATCGATGTCACAGCTCAGACTTGAGAAAAATTGCTGATGCTTTTGTGTCGACTGGGCATGCAGGAAACTAGCAAGCGAGGACAAGGCACAAGTCTTCATGACAGACGTCCTGTTGACCAGCCTCATGTGTGCGCCTCGCTCTGTCTACTCCTGGGACATCGTCGTCACCAGAGCAGGCGACAAGCTCTTCTTTGACAAGAGGGATGGCAGCAACCTGGACTACCTCACTGTTGCTGAGACAGCACCTGAGTCAGTCCTGGAGGAGAAGGACAACATCAATGGTGTGCAGCAGCTGTCACAGGAAGCCACTAGTGTCAACCAGGCTTTCTCTCAGCAGGTATGAGACCATGTTTGAAGGCTGTTTCAAGCTGACTGTCTGACTCTAGACCTTCTCCTGAAGGCTAAGAAGGCTTCAAGTGAATGGCCTTGTATATATGGTTTCTTGATGTTTGGTGTTGCGTTCATCTGCTGTCTACCGCATTCATGTGCTGCGCGCCTAAAACATTGAGATTGCCACATTCAAAGGTCTGCCTGTTTTGGCATGCGGTGATGTGCCAATGTGAAATGCATTGCTACATTGCACTGTTTGGTGCTGTAGCTGGTCTGCAAATGACGCTCAAGTCTGTTGAGTGATGGTGTGTGTCGTGCATCAGGTGCTTGTCAGCAACGGTGAGAAGTACGAGTGTGGCAGCAAGAATCCCTTTGCGGAAGGCAATGAGACCTTGGCGTCCACAGCATACAGGTGGGCTTCTGCACTGAAATTGTGTTTATATCTCATGTACTTCTTTACAGATAGTGTCTCTGGTGCACTTTGCCAACACATGCCTTTACTTTGTTGTGCATCTTTATACACAAAATATAGTGTCTGCACTCACAGCAGATGTGTGGACTCTGTCTACTGTGTGTAAAGACACTGTCTCTTCGTGCATAAGAGATAGTGTCTCTTGTGCATGAAGATAGTGTCTTTTGTGCACTGTACCAATACATATGATTGCACTTGACTGCGAGCCGTGACAGCAGATTACACGCATGTGGCCT
>JAABUO010007035.1_pt1 | contig 12876 bp, 13 predicted proteins | sample 5559291 | NCBI WGS metagenome assembly JAABUO01 (sample SAMN10711878, study PRJNA513372) | rock metagenome | isolation source: Antarctica rocks | place: Antarctica: Victoria Land, Finger Mt sud
CTGAAGAACCAAACCTCAAAATCCTCATTTCGGAGAACCTTTCCAGCCCATTCCCTCCCCTGCATCGCCACCTTCGGCGCCTGCAGCTTTCCCGCTTCTTCCTCGTCAAAATATCTTACACTCTCCACATACTCGTCTCCCTGCAAGCCCAATGGTACATAATGAACCCAGGGCTTCAGCCACTCCTCATGCCACTCTCTGAATATCGCCATCTTGTACACCAGACTCTTACTCTTCAAAAAAGCGTAAAATCGCCCACTAAAAGCATTTCCATCGATATCTAGGAGGTACTTATAGGCCCAGGCTTCATGTTGTTTGACAGGTTCGACGACGTCAAAAAATTCTTTTTGAGCATCACAGTCACCAGGATCACACTGGCCGACATGGGAGAACTTGACGGAAAAGAGGGATTTATAGTCAGTTCGGGGGACTTCTTTCAGACTCCAATCTGCCTGATCACTGGTGCCTTGGTTCTGTAACACTTTTGCTGTGTCCAAAGCATTAATCTTCTCTATAAAACGCTGCCTGTGCTGTTTCCTCCAACCACCGTCTCTAGAGAAACCACCGGTTGTAGAACCGCGCCAGTACATCTGATTTTTCTTGGCATCCCAGTCATAGTCGTCTCTTTCCTTATAGGCCACTTTGTTGGACCAGTACCAGGGAGACGGGTAGATAATGTCCTGGAAACTGCTAATTTTGCTTTGGGAGAAGACTGGGAAGAGGTCATGGACTACATCGAATGCGTTAGGGCGATTGAAGAAACCAAAACGATTTTGGAGGGATGGTGACAAGCAGATGTCGGAAAAGGCTGTCTTGTTGGATATGAATCCGAGGTCTGAAAACGTGAATGAATTGGTGTGATCCTTGATCGTTTCATCCAGCGCCCGAGCAGGGCTATCTGGGGAGCACGAGAGTCTCGAATTGGTCCACGTGGGCTGATGGGCAAATCTATTGAATCGTGTGAACTTGACCTCATGCCGCCTCCTCCCATCATCTACATCGGCCGGCCGTGAAGTCCAAGCATTCTTTGGCGCTTCGTTAGAAAATGCCGCTGGCATTGTCATATCCTTTGCAATTGCCACTAATCTCGCCAGATCGTCCTGAGGCACTACAACTCTAGGTTCGTCATGGACATTGAACGGCAAATCCATGTCTGGTAGATATTTTACAAAATCCTTCATCATACCAACAGTGGATTTCTGCTGCCACTCATCACCGCCTGCCGCGCTAATAATTTGTCCATCCCGTATCAATACCCCTAGCAGTGCATTATCGAACCCAAGTGCTTCCCTTGCTCTTCCACGTATGATTGACGGTTTCAATGCCCAGAACGGTAGGAGTGAATGATAAGTAGTGTCATACTCATCAATGAACTGCACACCCTTTGCTCTTGCAAAATCGTACCATTTATCGAAATGAGGAGGTGGGGGTATCTTGTATCTCCGTCTATATTCTGCAATCGCTTTGGCCAATGTTTGCGATTGCCCAGCTTGGAGCTCCGCGAAATCCTTCTCCGCTTTCGCGATAAGCTGGTGTACGGGATGAGAGGTGATGGTCGATGGAGGCAGCGCTTTTGTCTCCGGTATAGGAGTGTTATCGATGGGCTGTGAGATACCTGGGACTTGGGGTATGGTCGGTTGTCTTATTAGTAAAACGGTAAAGCCTATGAAGCAACATAGACCCAGTAGACTAAGAACCTGGGTTCGTCGCATAGTCCTTCTTGCAATTGAAGCAACACAAGCACCAAGCCTAGGACGAGGGACCATGTTTCCGTATGGCGCAGTATACCAGTGGAACGATGAAAATCAAGGAAGTGTCTCACTTAGAAGGGCGCGTTTGTACAGCCCGGGGGTTTCGCTCGGTGACTTCGTTTGCCAGAATACCTGTGCCGTGGTCTCTCGCACGATCATGGCGTTGGAATTCCTAATCCCTTAGAGACCGATTGGCCCAGATATATTCACAGGACTCGCTGTGAGAAATGGGTACAGTGACTTGCAAGCTGGAAATTTCTTTTCCCGGAGGTTGCGCTAAAACCCCCCCTGCGTCATCTGGCGCTAATAAAACCCCAGTAACAGACTCATTGAGCGAGATGTATGATATACACAATTCTACAGTCTATATATCACAGGATACGGGAATTTGCAATTGCTTCTGCCATCGAAGACGCAGAGTATGACCGAAGATTAATTCTATACCCAAGCAATATGGAGAATTCGAGCACACCTATCAACAAAACACCTAATGCCGTACAACCTCAATCCTCTTTTCCAATGCCAATCTCTATCTAATATATAGTTGAATAAGAATCTAGGATCTCACCGTCTTGAACACGCCCCGCTTAATGAAAAAGACATGGAGTTGAGATTATCGTACAGTAACAATGCTGAGGCTTTATCTACCACTGACTCTAGGATTGAGAGCAGCCTTTAGATCTTAAGCGCTCTTTGGCCCATCTCGGAGAAAAATTCGCATTGCTTGAGAGTTGAAGCTCCGGTTTCCTCGTCAAATATCTGGCATCCGACTTTGGCAGCGTTCGGCGGGGTGTATACTAAATTAGGTTAGAACTTGTGATTAAGTAAGGATTTCCTTACTTACGATGTAATGAGACAGCGTAATTCTTGGGGTCTGGATTCGTAATCTTGTGCAGACCGAGCTGAGGAATATTGCACTTAGCGGAAGAGTAGCAGCGAAGCACGGCAATGATCATTCACCTTGTCTGACATGTAAGTCACCTGGTCTCTGTCGTAGGCAGTCTCTTTGAGTACTTGGGGTGGCGATGATTTGCCTTCGTTGACTGTGTTGCGATTCGGCCATGTATATCGGGTTTCTGTAAGAGAGCCTTGAAGGATCTGGACTCACATGAGTATATGATTACTGTGTCTGCACGCGAAGGCTTTCTATATACCTTCATCACGCAATGTGCGTTCGCATGATCATGGATCGGACTTTCTCTGCCTGGGGTCCACACGAGAATCAACTGAACGGACTTGTCAGCTTCTACGTTCCTGCTGACTCTCAACCATTCATTTTCTACGGACCAGATTACTCTTGCCGTTTCCTCGATCTACCAAATTTCTGGTAAAAGTTCGGTTTGGGTCTCGCAGAGCATATGGTTCCCACTCAGATTTTGTTGATACGTATTTTTCCATGAGGTGTTGTATATCCAATGGGTCCACATCTTCAGAATCGAGACCTGATGAGGGGCCGAGAATATCGCTCAGGTCTTGCACAAGCCTGTGAAATTCGTCAAATTGTTTTATAGATTTGCTTGTGGAACCAAAAGGCGGAATTCCAATCACGGTAGGCATAGTAGATGGAATGGATCTTGACATCAACTAGAATGGTGTGCGTAGAACAGTGAAATAGATCTTATCAGGTTCGTTTTTGCTTGCTCATAACATGCCCTGTCAAAAGAGACTACCGAAAGAGAGCTTTTAGACTGTTAAAATATCTTTACAATCAAGGTGGGCGTGCAGTATAAGTCATATGACTCGTTCACAGACTTAGATCAACTGCTCCTCGTGATGTTTGTAGTACATAGGTAAAACAATATTGGTAGCCTACAAAGCTCTAGGAGCTCTCACCTTCCAGTTTATGACGATGGTCGAAATGTTTCCGCTTTTCATCTTGAATGCCGGTGGTAAGCGAAAACATTCTTTTTGTATCACTTCAACAGCTACAATGGTCATTGCCAAATGAGAATTAGAAAGCTGCCTTCTCTACCTACCTGCACAAATACTCATCTAGTTTCCAGCATCAACCATGCTTCAGCTGTCCATGTCCTCAACCTTTACCACTGCCCTATGGGAGAACTTCTATGAGTCAATTGCCGTCGCGGAATTGCTGAATGCTCGCGCCTGTAATTTTATTCTTCTTTTGCCAGTCTCCCAGTCCCAATCACCGCTTGGACGGTAGTATCAGAGATCTCAAACTGCACTTGATTGAACCTTTGCTCCTCGTATAATACATGGTAAAGTCCCTCCAACGTGATCAACAGAGTAGTCCACGTCAACTGGTGATATTTTGAAGACTGTGCCTCAAAATGCGCACCCACTCTTCTCTTGAAAACAAATGGATCTTCAAACGGTTTACCCTTGGCGATACAACTGTTGATGAACTTATGGGTAACGAGAATGGCGTTCTGCAGGGCTCGTGAAGGAATCTGCCCTTCAATGTAGACACGGAGACTGATTCTGGGATTTTTCAGATCGAACAAAACCCTATGAGGGTTTTTCGTGGCGGCATAATGGCTTACGCTGTTCCGGGAACCTGGTAGTCAAAGAATACAGCGCTATTAGGCATGTGGATGATTGTTGCTGGCGAATCCCTTCGCAACCCTCTGAATTAGTCTTTTGTTACCATTTCAACACACGTGATAAAACTGCTGGGACTACTCACATGGCTGTGAAAGTAGTAGTATTCTTGGACAGCCAATCTTTATCTGTCAGGTTCTGCATAGACCCTGTATGAAACAAAGCTAGAGGCACAATTGAAGCTGGCATGGCCAGCGTGCTCATTGCCCATTGATCCAGAAGGAGTAGAAAAAAGGTTATACAGGCGAGCATCACAGACAGAACCTCAACAATGGTCTCTACCCGTATCGTTGATAGATACTGACAGAAGAAAAAAAAATTGATCGCCTAGCTTTATCAACGGTGTTCTTTGATCGATCTCATTGGCGACCCGCTTTGGAATATCATCCATACAGCCTCTCCATTGTTGCGAAATCCCGCATTATCAAGACTCTACATCAGCACTAAATTGCACGGGAAACTCAGGCGCGAGGCGCAGAAACCGGATCTAAAAGGGGACATGGAGAAGATAGGAAGAAAGGCAGATGCGCGTCTCATAATACCGTATATTAGGGTTTCGATGTAACTTCCTGAATGCTGATTTCCGTGCCGTACGTCAGTGAAAGCCGGGCAAATGACAACGTGACATTTGAGCAATGATTCCCATTGCTTCCAATCGAAGTATTTCTATTGACTTAACTACAGACCGCTAACGTATTGAACCATTGTGGAGGCTCAATCTTCGGCATTTATGTGCTAAAGACACGGTCCTTCTCACGTCGGCTTTGATATGGAGCTTTTCAACTACCCACTAACTTGCAATTGTGAGGGCAGATGGCAGACCGGAATTTGGCGGACTGCCCCTCGCTTAGTTGAGGGACAACTGGATGCTCGGACTGAGTAGGTATGCTCCTAAACCTTCATCGGTGAAGTCGAAAAACCCGAACTCGGCTAAGCACTTTTGATGGTGTATGAAGCATAAATTGCCTGTGGTCGTCACGTAACTCTATTGGGGATTATGTATTAGGTAAATGTAAGACATAATCCTGCTGCGAGTATCATGGTGGTGGTAGAATTTGAGCCTTGAATCCGGAGAGTCGCCCGAAGAGTTCTCAAGTGTTTCATTAAAGCCCCTGACTTCTTCCCGATTAAAGGATTCCTTCCAGAAAGAACTCCATAGCACGTTTCTGGAATGATTATCGCCTCCGAGATTGACGGTTTTTTTTTCTAATGCCTCTTAAACTACCCGGTGGCGAAGCGGGTGAGAAATGCCGCGTTATCGCTTGTCGCGTCTTGTAATGTAGAATAAGAAATATATAACCCTTCCAGCAGAACAGGCTGGAGCCGGCTGGGAGACGTAGGAAGAACGGGAGGAATATGCGGGCTCACCCGCAAATTCAAAACAGTATGTTACCGTTAAAGGTTGGGCCAGTATCCCTGCTTCCGCATATATTGACAGCCTTCGTAGCGACTCGACGTCTTAACTACTCTCTATAAAGAGGACCGATGACTTTGGTTTACTACTGAAATCAGATATAGGGGAGTCTACCAAGCGGAGATTCACTTGGTCAGTCTGCCGACATGGTGTCTTAGACCCATTGCTACAGCGTCTCAATCTGCAGAGACAGTCGGGTGAAGGCATTGCTGGTTTGCGCTTCCATTTGTGGTGGAAATATAGAACTAAGCCGGCCGCGCTTAAGCGAAGCGCAAGTGACTGAAATCGATGCAATTCCATAAGCTGTTTCCGCCTATGGTCTTTCACATCTCAAGAAACACTGTGTCTGGAGATATCCGTAAGTCTCTGGAGCTCAAGTACAAAAATTCCGAAATAGTAAGGTTTCGATCCACCTGTTTCAACATTTGAGGCTCAGTAGAGAACGATTAATGAACAGCCACAGAACCATCCTTATGGGAAGCAGATGGCAAAAGTTGATACCTCCGTGGCATCATTGGCAATATTGGCAGTTGTCAAATTTTGTAGAAGTATCACATCAATAGCAGAATGTCAAGAGAACAAAAATCTACACAGGCCTTCGTTGTGTTCTTAGTTGAGCGTTGATTCATCTTTCGAAAGCAGTGCCCAGAGGTGTACAGCGTTCCTGCGCCCTGAAGCCTGATTGAGGAAGGTGTCGCAAGCAGAAGCTTTGCTCAATCATCTTGGAAGTAGAATGTAACCTGTTTCTTGGCGCGTGGCGGATTGGAAAATGACTACTAACTTCGATGAAACCAGTGTATTCTACATTATCAAATATGATGCTGGTGACGACGAAGGTTGGAGCACAGACCATAGTGTATCCTCGATGTTCTACCGTGACGAGGCTCCAAGGCGAGGCTCCAAGGCGAGGAAGGGTCGCAGGGTGGGGTCGCTTACGGTGCCCTAGAAAAAAACCCCCACCATAATCCAAGACATTGGGCTATATTTCATCCAACTGTTGAGACACAACACTCAACGACACTTTCTAGAAAGTTGAATCGGCTGCTGGGCAAGATGTCTACCACCGCAGATAAGGTAGACTCCTTACAAGTTGTGGCGTTAGGAATATTGGACTAACCGTTATGGCCTCAGATCAAAGATATTGAGGCATGTCATCATAGTGGCTCCATACTTTCGTTTCTGTTTACTGACCGCCTCTTAGGCCGAGATGGCCAAGACTCAAAAAGTATCACCCTTTACGATATGGTTGCTCCATTCGCTTGCACGGTTGACTGACGGGATTACAACTCGTACAGAACAAGGCAACATCTTACCATCTGGGTGGGTAACAAGCGTTCTGGTAGAGACATCTGGCAAATCTAATACTCTTTAGGTCAATTGAAGGCTAAGCTTGCCAAGCTTAAGCGAGAGCTCTTGACGCCAAACTCAAGCGGAGGCGGCGGAGGCTGTAAGCATTCTAAATGTGAAGACATTGGAGAAGGTTCTGACATGAACCAGCAGGATTTGATGTTGCTAGAACCGGAGTCGCCAGCGTTGGATTCATAGGGTTTCCGTCTGTAGGAAAGAGTACGCTTATGAGTAGATTGACTGGGCAAAACTCTGAAGGTAAAGAGGGAGCGTGCATATCGAAGAGCCAGCGAGCGCTGACCGTCAAAAGTTGCTGCATATGAATTTACAACCTTAACCACGGTGCCGGGTCAAGTTCAGTATAATGGGGCTGCTATCCAAATGCTTGACCTTCCTGGAATTATTCAAGGTGCCAAGGATGGAAAAGGTCGAGGTCGTCAAGTCATAGCTGTTGCAAAAACCTGCCATCTCATATTCATCGTCCTTGATGTTAATAAACCACTTACGGAGAAGAGGCTTATCGAAACTGAGCTTGAGGGTTTCGGGATCCGTATTAACAAAGACCCTCCAAATATCGTTTTCAAGAAGAAAGACAAAGGCGGGATCAGCATAACGAATACCGTCCCATTGACGCACATCGATCATGATGTTGGTTTTTCTTCAATTCACGCTGAAGGCTAGATACTGATTTCGAGTAGGAGATCAAAGCAGTAATGAGCGAGTACAAGATCTCCTCTGCAGACATTGCCATTCGTTGTGACGCAACTATTGACGATCTTATCGATGTCTTGGAAGCGAAGAGCAGGAGCTATATCCCTGTGATCTATGCGCTGAATAAAATCGACTCTATATCCATCGAGGAACTCGACTTGATATACCGCATCCCCAATGCTTGTCCCATCAGCTCGGAGCATGGATGGAATGTCGATGAATTGCTGGAGCAAATGTGGGAGAAGTTGAATCTTCGTCGTATCTATACGAAGCCAAAAGGGAAGTCGCCAGATTATAATACGCCAGTCGTGCTCAGAAAGAATGCATGCACTGTTGAGGATTTCGTAAGCTCTTCATCCTTGACCCACTACGCGTGCTGATGTTGGCATAGTGTAATGCCATCCACAAAACCATTGTAGAACAATTCAAGCATGCGATAGTATACGGGCAATCTGTGAAACATCAGCCGCAAAGAGTGGGTCTAACACATGAACTCGCCGACGAAGACATCAGTGAGTGTTGTTACGTTGTTTTGATTGTCAACGTAGTTGCTGATTATGATCAGTCACTATCATCAAACGATGATTTCGCAGAATACAAATTCGAACACGGGCATCACCGGACGCAGGTGCTCCTTGCGGGAGCAGACAGCGGGATTCACAGGGGATTTGGCATCTCCCGCGGGCTGACTTGAAGCTGACACGCGGTCGTGAAGGATGGGCGTCACACAAAACGAGGCGTGCAATAAGCTGTACCTCGATCTGGGGGCCAACAATCTGGAGTAGGTAGAGTATTGGCCGGAGAGTTGTAACTGATGAATCCTTGAGGACGTATACAACATCTATATCCAGGTCGAGAGACCAAATTTCCGGATTGAAACTGTGCATCCCTAGAGCAAGGACGAATGACGTTGCATGCTGAAGGGATTGCTACCCTATACCATTCGATCAAGACATCTGACCTACGATCAACAATTACGGACAGAGACCGTGTTGGAGTGGGCGCGCTCGGTACGGAAAGGTAGTGGTGAATGGACCAAACGAAGGCTTACGATGATTTCGGAGAGGACACATATATTAGCGTTGCTTGGGGCCAGGATCTAGATACCGGTAGATATCAAATCCCTCCACCGCTAAGTGTGGATCAGCAGCTATCAGGTGCCGTTGTCGCGTCCAGTCAACGGGCTTTAACGCTCTCCAACATTAGTTATTCGCTGGTCGGACAAAGTCACCTGGCGTCAATTCAACACAATCAAAACAATTTAAAAAAACACGGGATGAAATTGGGGATGAAAAATGCAAAATGCAATTTCTCCAACAATCAAGTAAAAATGCTCTACCTATGGATTGTTCAGAAATCCATCGATAGCAGCCCTGGTCTCAGACTAAATTTTCAACGAATCAGAGGATGAATCAATGATGATCTTACCGATTTCTTTTGTTGCACGGTCGATTTCATCACTGGTTATTATCCCACTCGCGATAAAGGAATGATTGACTAATAAAATAAATTGGGAGGACGGACGGGGGGATAACTTGATCCTCGTAAGAAATAAGAAATGAAATTTCGCCTTGAATCCCCATTCGCTACTCGTCCTGACTCCAACAAATGTTGCAGGGGAGCTTTTGGGTCTTGTCCACTTTCAATGGCGACCCTCGACCTTACTCTAGTCTCCCAGTCCCAGATCCCTTCGTCTTTGACTTTCAGTCTAGTGAAGATTATAGAGAAGGGATTAGGGAAGGAAGGAAACGTACCGCCTTTCCTCCCGCACTTCAGAAGTACTCACTACGGACTCCGGAGGTAACTGTGTAGATGCTACTTGGCAAGTTATGGCTCGCTTTCGAGTCTCCCCGAACACTACTACCACTGCTACCACTACCACTACCACCGACTACGTACTGTCAAACCAGTACAACTGTACAAGTACTACTCATATAGCCGCTGTAGCTCTTTTTTCCCCGCAGACACTCTGTTACACTGCATCTTTCTCTTACTGCGAAGCTACCTAAGAAACCCCCATGCCCATGCCCATGGCTCTTTGGGCCTAGGGATACCCGCACTCTCGTGCCGGCATTGAAAAACCACTCATTACTAATTCTGCTTTTGCTGCCAATTATCGTACATTTCGTTATTGAACCACCGAGGGATGTAAGTTTCTCAACTTCGTTCAAAAGAGCTGCATTTGTCACTCTTCCATTGTGTTGCGCGCACGCTGACATGGCCCAAGGGACCATTGATTACCATGACATCTTGCATGCAGACTGCCGCACAAATCCTTACAGGGTTACCGAGTACTAGGTAGGAACATACGGTGCCCTTTTGAGGAGGGAAATATTGGATGCATGCATACGTCTACAGGGCGTTGGTACTCGCGATAGATTTGCGATAGAAAGCAACCTCGGTCACGCCGAGCTTCTATGAGCTTCAAACAAGACTTGGTGATGGATTCATTAGTGATTAAGATTGAGCAGCATCACGGCGCTCACCATGAGGAAGAGCTTGGGTCTGGTCCATGGATAGAAATTGCTGGCGACCACTCGCCGCACAACTCACCTTTGCAAGAATACAATGGTTTCGCCTTCATGTCGAACACACATGTCCCACTAGAACCTCTCTACAATCGGCCAGTACAACCTTCATATTCGACAGCTCAACCTCTACAGCCTTTGGTTATGCCACAATGGCCCAGTCAGTTGACCAATCCTTCAATAGACAGTGGGCACCCAGGAGCTTTTCCGCCACCTCGCCTTCTTGCTCCGATTTCAACCATGCCAACAAAACCCCCATTGCCCCGATCTGCAAGCACACCGGCTCCCGTGTCAGCACCGTCAACTGCAAGAAGAACTCTCACGGATCAAGACAGGCGAAAGATGTGTCAATACCATGAAGATCATCCGACGGTCAAGCAGACGGAGATTGGAGGTATGTTTAAATGTTACCCTGCATTATCTGATCGAATGATACTGATACGTGCAATGTAGCGATGTTTGGTGTAGAAAGAAGGTATGGCTTCATTTCTTAGACCTGCCGCTGAGGCTTATTAGTATAAGCGTCAAGTTGACATTGGTCACAGCACTGTCTCTAAAGTCCTTCGACAAAAAGAAAAATATCTATACCCAGATGATGGTAGTCGATCGCCTATAAAACGGTTGAAAGGCAAGTTTCCCGATATTGAGCGGGCTCTGTCGAATTGGGCCAAGAACCATCAACATCAAGGTCTCCCTCTGAGCGACGAGATCATCCGAGACAAAGCAAGGTTCTTCGCCACCACGGTTGGCACTTCTGATTGCCATGTCAAAGTAAACAGTCCAATTTGGCTGGAGAAATTCAAGCAGAAAAACTCATTACTCGGTGCAAAACCACGTAAGAATGTTGATGGGCAAGAATCGGGTGGTGGCAGAATCGCGGGAAAATCGGGTTCCCAGACACCGAATGGAATATCTCCCATCTCGCCTGACAGCTTAGCTCCCGGGTCACCGCCAGACCAGAATCGGGACGACATGAAGACCGAGAGCCCCATTAGCTACATGGATTTTGCAGCAATGTACAGACATCACCATTCCCAGAGCGCAACTTCGCTCGGCAGCTCCTACACCGAGCAGACTGGCTTCTCAGATGAATTGAGAAGTCCAACATCCCCACTCTTCTCACCCATGTCCAGCGCAGGACCAAGTCCATGTTTGCCAGCCCAGCAAGCACGGCTGCCAACCCTCGCCAGCGCAAACTCCCGTCCGCGTCGTCAAACGTTCCCTGCCATCGTCACGGATCCTTCTTTCGGCACTCCGCCGGGTTCTGGAGAGCCCGCGAGTCCGAAATGCTACCAGCAATCCATGGCGACACCAGCGCTCGAATCCCCCATAGAAGAAATGGAAGAACCACCCCTTGGCATAGACTCAACAATTCACCAGCAACCTTCCCAGCAAAACCACTCCCCAGCTCAAAACAACAGCCCCCTAAGCATGGCTCCTCCACCCAACCCCACCTCCAGCACCAGCGTCTCCCCCCGCATCGGCACGTCCAGCAACGCGTCCTCGCCCTCGGCGCCTCCGTCGCAGGATGAAGCCCGCCGCGCGTTGGAGGTCCTGATGGCGTTTTTCCACCACCAGCCGAACGGCGCGGTGGACCCGCAGGAGTATATCACGATGGGGAAGCTGATGGAGAAGCTGAAGCTGCAAGGGACCGGGCTGCCGGGGGGGATGCGCAGTATGGAGAGGGGAGATGGGACGAAGCCGATGGGGAGGAAGAGGAGTATTCATTCTTTGTCATGAATGTTCGAACAACGCGGATTAGCTTCGGTACACTCCTTGGTTGCATTTCCTCAACGCAATCCTCGGTCCGCTTCAGCATCGCCTTCCTTGGTCCAAAATCACCACAATTATCCTATTCCCCTTGGCACAGCACTGTACGAAACGGCATCTCATCCATCAATAAACCAACGCGCTTTCCTTTTCCATTTCATCACTCATCGGAGTCCCCGAAATTTCCCTTTCCCGTTTGCTTTCAACTCCCCGGTAAACACAAGAAAGTTGCATTATCAAATTAAGACATACCCCAGCCTCGCGGCTCCAACCTGGAAATTAACGACCATTTCTTTTCTCTTCTCTCTCTGCGGGTTTGGATGCGGGTGGCAAGATTGTGAGTTTTTGTCCCCTTGTATATCCTTTTTATTCTTAGTGTATTTCGAGTGGCGGTGAGAGGAAGGGGTTTGGAGGATGTCCAGGGGTAGGAAGGGAAGGTTTGGTGGGATATGGGAGTTGTATCAAAGTGTTGCATCTACGTTTTTGCATGTCTGTGGCAGCAGGTTCGAAGAGATCATGGAGGGTGGAGGCATGTCTGTTATGCGCTATTAAAACGAATGCTCAAACCCTCGCATATTTACTCGAAGAATAATCAAAAATGTCCTTTTCATTCATTTTCTCCAGACTTCTTTATCCATCTTGGCTCAGAAATATCTACGGATCCGTCAACACACCCAACCTCCCCTCCACCAGCCCCGCAACCCCCTTTTCCCCCAGCTCGGGCAACACCCTCACGAGCACAAGCTCCAGGATTGCATACCCGACATGCCGGTTCAGGTACCCGTCTCCCCAG
>JAABUO010007036.1_pt1 | contig 12875 bp, 9 predicted proteins | sample 5559291 | NCBI WGS metagenome assembly JAABUO01 (sample SAMN10711878, study PRJNA513372) | rock metagenome | isolation source: Antarctica rocks | place: Antarctica: Victoria Land, Finger Mt sud
GCTTTGTGGAGATTTCCAAGAGGGACATCTGGAGCCCCGCCCGCCTCGCCCAAGACCGCCCCGACCTGCATTACTCCCTCCTAGCTGTGGACTTCCTTCCGCCCTCTGCCCTGCAGTCAGCCCTCACCAGGGCTGCACAAGCAGTCAGCAGCGGCTCATTCTGCCCTCTGCCCCAGATCATGCACAGCATGAGCAGCACAGACAGCGCGCTGCGTCAGATGTCACAAGCAAGGCATGTAGGCAAGATTGTCATCACTGCAGCCAAGTCCACACAGCAAATCAGCAACCCTAGTGGTGATTGGCTAATTACCGGCGGCCTGGGATCATTGGGATCCCTGACTGCTGACTGGCTCATCAACCAGGGGCATCAGGCTTTGACGCTGATTGGCCGGACAGGCAAGGCTTCGTCTGATGCACAGTCCTTTGTCAAGCTGCTTTCAGGCAGCTGCAATGCCGCCGTCTCGCTTCTAGCAGCAGATCTGGCAACTGCTGAAGCAGCAGCAACCGCATGTTTGACCAGCAAAAAACCCCTCACGGGTTTGATCCATGCCAGCGGGGTACTGGCAGACTCTACTCTGCAGAACCAGTCAGCACAGACAGTGCGTAGTGTGATGACAGCCAAGGTGACTAGTATTGAAGCTATTCACCAGAAGGTCAGCTTGCAGCCTTGTCACTCAAGCGTCCTTTTCTCATCAGTGGCGTCATTCTTGGGGTCAGCAGGGCAGGCCAACTACAGCGCAGCCAATGGGGCTCTGGACAGCCTGGCTGCCCAGTGGGCTGCCCAGGGTCAGGCAGGGGTGAGCAGCATCCAGTGGGGGGGCTGGGCAGGGGGCGGCATGGCTGGTGGTGATGCCGGCACTGCTGCCCGGCTAGCTCGCATGGGCATGCCTCTCATCACCCCCTCACAAGGCCTCGCTGCTTTGTCTTCTGCCCTCACCACTGCCTGCCATCTACTCACAGCTGTCCCCTTTGCATGGAGCGTTTTCTTGGGCCAAGCTGCAAACCAGAGCAACCCAGCCTATGCAGACTTCTTGCCTGTCAGCAACAATCAAGATCCAACCCTTTTGGCTCAGGCCGATCTGGATGTGGTGTCAGGCAGCTGCAGCAGCACCCCAGACACACTGACTCTGTCAAGAGATGCACTGCTGCAGCAGATCGTCACAGCTGTGGAGACTGTCATTGGCCATGCAATAGGTCATGACGAGCCCCTCATGGCAGCAGGCCTAGACTCTCTCGGTACAGTTGAGCTACGCAACACACTTGAGAGCAAGCTGGGACTGCAACTGCCGGCTACCCTCGTCTTTGATTACCCCACTGTCAATGCCCTGGCAGACCTGCTGTACCCCAAGTTGGCAGTGGCCACAGCTGCGGCAGCGGTGGAGCAGCAGCTGGAAGTGATGCACAGCCATGAGACTGCATCACTGCCAGCAACCACTTTGAAGCTTGTCCCTCACCAAGGCGCTGGAGACAGCCCTGCCCTGGTTGCCATGACTGCCATGGTCATCAGATCATCCCAAGACGCCATCTCCAGCATCCCTGGGACTGACGCAGTCAGACTGATCCCATTAGAGCGCTGGGATGCGGACCTGAGCATCAGCGGTGCGGCCACCAGCAGCATTCCAAGCAGGTTTGGCGCTTTCCTGTCGAAGGTGGACAGGTTTGACGCTGGCATGTTTGGGCTTGGTGATGCTGAAGCAGCTCTCATGGACCCCCAGCAGCGTCTGTTGCTGGAGACCATTGCAGAGGCAGAGCCTTCATCAGGCAGGAGCAGCACATGGCCCTGTGGAGTCTTTGTTGGGGTGTCTTCAACAGACTACCAGAGGCTGACAGCTCAGCAGTCACAGGTCTACACAGGCTACAATGCAACTAGCACAACTCTGAGGTGTGCTCCCTGCAACCTTTTCTGTTCCTTGATTCCAAGCCGATGCTGCGCTGCACACTCACTGTGTTCCTGTGTTGTACAGCACCGCTGAGTACCGCCTAAATATGCCTGCACAGGTAGCGCTTTTGCATGATGGCCTGAACAGGATGCAAAATGATAACACCTAGCATCAGCGTATAAATGAGGTGCGTGCAGCGTGACATGCAATCAAAAAGGTCAAGAGAACCTAAAGCAATTTGCGGGTATCGTGCAGTGTGACTGCTGGGCGCATAGCCTACACCTTTGGACTGAAAGGCCCAGCAATGGCAGTGGACACAGCCTGCTCCTCTTCTTGGGTCACCCTACATGTGGCTCTCAACAGCTTGCATGCTGGTCAGTGTATCAATGCCAGCAGCAGCGGTGTGAACCTATTGTTGACACCTCACACACATGCCATGTTCCAAGTGGCAGGCATGCTGTCAGCAATCGGCAGGTAAGACGCTCATCCCAAGTGACATCATCTATGCTTTGTTTCAGGGTGTCTTTGGCAACATCTGCTGAATTAGATTACATTGAAAGTGGAGTGCATTGTACAGCAAGTCAACGCCAGACATGCGCTCAAAAACACTTTGGGCAAGCTCTTTGCAAGAGTTGAAGTTTTGCAAAGCTTGCATATTTGCAGTGTGCATGCTTTGCAGACCAGCACAAAAAGCAAGTCTGTGCCTCACAATCTTCTGCTTGATCCACACTTGCAAATCATCTTGAATGTAACATGTTGCTACTGCTGATTCTGCTGAGGCTGCCTGTGATGTTGCTTCTTGTGGTGACAAGCTGCTTTGATACAATGTCAAGATGGGCACTACAGCAAATGCACCAGCCGTACAAGGTTGGGTTGCTGAAATGCAGGTGTCAAACATTGGATTCTGGAGCTGATGGGTATGTCAGAGCAGAGGGCTGTGGAACAATGATGCTGCAAAACGCAGATGAGTTTCACAAGAGCGCACAAGATGGACAAGCTGTGCTTGCATACATGCATGCAACAGCAGTCAACCAGGACGGACGCAGCAGCAGCCTAACTGCTCCTAATGGCCCCTCCCAGCAGGGCGTTATCAGACAAGCCCTGCAGGCTTCTGCCCTGGAGCCTGAACACATGCATGCTCTGCAGCTGCACGGCACAGGTACAATCACTCTCCTAATGATGAGCAGATGCCATACCACGACCATGTGTCTGTGCACAGATGCTGCTGTGACTATGCTTGAAGCAAAGTTTGAATATGTGGTGGTAAGTGCAGCTGGGACTGTGTGACAGCATTCCTTATAAGCTGCTGCTGCGCAATCTCATCTCTGCAGTTTTCTTTGGCCATGATGCTGATATCACTGTGTCTTCACAGGAACTCCTCTTGGTGACCCCATCGAGTTTGGTGCTGCTGCTGCTGTCATGGCGGCTGACAAATTTGACTCAAGCCCATTGTCACTGCTGGCAGCCAAGTCATGGTGCGGCCATTCTGAGCCAGCAGCAGGAGTGCTCGGCTTGGCACATGCCCACCTTGCCCTGTCACAACAGGCTGTCCTGCCTGTGCTGCATCTGCGCAGACTGAATCCCCACATTGAAAGCAGCTTCAACAGTCAGGCTTCAGACGTGCGCAAGATGGTGACAGCCAGACAGACAGGCCCTATGGCTGCGTCACAGGCTGGGTCTCAGCGGTACTGTGGAACCAGTGCCTTTGCTTTCCAAGGCACCAATGCTCACGCCATCATGTCTGTCCAGTCACCAGGCACAGCCTGCCAGTCAGCCATGGCAAAGGCAAAAACTTTGCCTTTCCAGCGAAGGCGCCATTGGGTGGCGCCCCTGGTGCACCCACTTTTGACCACTTTCAAGGGCAATTCAAGTAAGCTCACAGTCTTGGAGGCAAACTTGGGAGCGCCATCAGCAGCATTTCTGTGGGATCACATTGTGGCTGACAGATCCTTGATGCCGGGTGCTGGCTCCTTTGACCTAGCATGCTCTGCAGCAAAGCTGCTGACAGCCATATCCAGCCAGAGTACAACTGTGCTGGTGGATGCTGCGCTTCCTTCACCTCTTCTTCTGCCACAGCACACAGCCAGTTCTGGGGCTGTGACAGTCCAAGTCAGCATCAACAACTCAGATGGTCAAGTCAGGATTGCCACAGGGAGTCCGCAACAGACTCACCTCATCGGCTACCTGAGTCAAGTGCAGATCAGCTCAGTACCAAAGGCTGAGTCCCCAGCTCACAGCTCACATTTTGCTTGCATGATGAGGCAGATTTGGGAGTTGGAGTCTCACGCTGCAGGCGTGCTGTTTGGGATGCTGACCAGCAGCAAGAGCCGCACAGTCAGCAGTGAGGTGTGTCCAGCTCAGCTGGATTGTGCCTTCCAGCTTGGAGCAGCCCTGAGTCAGGGCAGAACTGGTGGCCAAAGTGCCCTCAGGGTGCCTGTTGACGTTCAAGCTGTGGTGATGAGCCCCCCTCACAGTGACCTGGATCAGCAGCTCACAGCCACAGCTCAGATGCAAAGTACAGCAGCCGACAACAGCATAGCAGTGGACTTTGCGGTTGGCAGGTTGTGCCGGGTTTGCAACCTTTTGGCAAAGCCTCTGCAGTCTGGTAAGGCAGCACAGCAGGCTCAGCAGGAGTCAACACAAGACAGCATGCTGTATGTCATGTCACGCCCAGCTTCTGAACCAAGACAGCTGCTGGCACAAACAGCAGATGGCTCCTTGGGCAAGACCAGACTGGGCAGCAGCAACCTGATTGAGGTGTATGCAAAGGCTATTGCATTGGCAAAGGCTGCCGCTGCGGCATCAGACTTTGGCAAGCAGCCTGGCTTCTCACTGCAGACAGCAGGGGCACTTACAACAGCCCTAACAGCACAAGCAGCCCCAACAGATGTTTCTGCAAACGCTCTGCTTGGACTACGTGCATTGGTGAAGACACTTGGTCATGAGTATCCAACCATGCGATGCCACGCCTCAGATGTCCATTCAGCACATGCAAGCAGCAAGGCATCTGCCTTGTCACCAACCATTGACATTTCAAATAGTGCACAGCAGGCGCAGCATGCCTCCTCAGAGCAAGCTGGTGTCTTGCACAGTTCCAAGCTGCTTCCTTTGGCTGCTGCCAAGAGCCCTGTGCTGTCAGGGCCGTTCCAGCTGATGCCCTCACCACGCGGCGCCCTTGGAAATCTAAAGCCTGTGAGTCTGCCACCACAGAAGCCGGCAGCTGAGCAGGTTCTGCTGGAGGTGCATGCTGTGGGCGTGAACTTTAGGGATGTGCTGAATGTGTTGGGGATGTATCCTGGGGACCCGGGTGCCCCTGGGGCTGACTGCGCTGGCGTGGTCATAGCCATTGGTAAAGGTGTACAAGGAGTTGTTCGAGGTGACTTGAAACAGGCTGTTTTCTGTTGCAGCTGATGTGAAGCTCATACCTCATGAAAGAGCCTTGACTGGAATGAGTGTGGGGTGCATCCTACTGCCTTGGATGCTATAAGACGCCCACACATTCACTGCAACACAGAGTCTTGCTGCGTCTCATATTTTTGCCACACTGCACAGAAAGGGTCAAAGGCTCGTGCATCATTGGCTGCCCAGCAATAGCTGTACATTGCTGAGCCTTTACCTACACAAGCATGCTGTCATTCCTGTGCAGGACAACATGTGTTTGGTCAAGTAGCCGGATCACTGGGATCCCATGTTGTGACTGACAGCAGACTAGTGGTTGCCATGCCCCCTCACGTCACCTTTGAGCAGGCAGCAACAATGCCAACAGTCTTCATGACTGCTGACATGGCTTTCAGCCATGCCATGGGCGTTGCACCTGGCACACACGCACTCGTACATGCTACAGCAGGTATGACACTTTGCACTCTCTTCTGGATATGCTCAAGGGCAGCCTGTTTACTGGTGACTTTCACGTTGATGATGCCGCTTGTGTGTCAATTGTTGCTGCTCACACATGGCTTGTGTTTACACCTATGTCTGTACTGACGTGACGACGTGATCTATGACTTGAGTGCATGGGTACAGAGCATGTGTGCAAGTTCACCATGCATGCTTGTTACAGTCATTGCATATCAGTGCGCTCAGTTGTGCAGCTTGTGTGGCTAGCAGCATTGTTACATTTCTCAAGTACAGCTGCTGCAAGCAATTTGATTCTGATCCTGCAGGTGGAGTTGGATTGGCTGCCAGTCAGGTAGCTCACAGCAAAGCCATTCACGTGGTAGCAACAGCTGGTAGCAGCAGCAAGCGCTCATTGCTGCGCCACATGTCTTGTCAGACAGTTGTGAACTCCAGAGACACTACCTTTGCCTCAGATCTGGCTCAGCTCGGGGTCAAGATCAGCTCTGTGCTCAACTCACTCACCTCCCCTGGCATGCTGGCTGCCTCTCTAGCTACTCTGCAAATTGGCAGCCAATTTGTGGAAATTGGCAAGCGGGACATCTGGAGTACTGCACGTGTGGCTCAAGACCGGCCAGATGTGTTGTACCATTTTGTGGCTGTTGATTTCTTACCCAAGGATGTCATTCAGCACTCACTCCAGGGCATTGCCAGAGGCCTGTCCCAAGGAAGCCTTCAGCCCCTGCCCCAAGTCTTGCACAGAGTGCACGATGCACAGGCAGCGTTCCGGCAAATGTCACAGGCTCGCCATGTGGGCAAGATAGTAATTCAAACCCAGCAGGCTCAGCATGCCCAAGCACATCCAGCACAGCAGCTGTGCCAGGCCTGACAGTGATCACAGGAGGGTTGGGCACCCTAGGTTCAATGGTGGCTGCTTGGATGTCTAGTCAGCAGCAAGGCAGCCTGTGCCTAGTTGGCCGCAGTGGACGCTTTACCTCTTCTTCAGGTTCAGTCACCAAGCTGCTTCAGTCACACAGCTCAGCGGAGATCATCATAGCTAAGGCTGATGCGTCTCTTCAAGATGAGATCCACTCTCTGGTAGATGAGCTGATGACATGGGAGAGGTCAGCAAGGCAGCTGCAAGGGCTGATCCACTCTGGAGGGGCTTTGGCAGATGCTACCCTGACCAAGCAGACACTACAGGTGAGCAGACTACATTGAGATTTGTCCCAGGCCTGAATAACAAGATTGCAGCAGGATTGTATGACTGTCATGGCATCAGGTGTGAAGTATCACTTCAAAAAACGAGCTTTGCTGTGCCTGTGTCAAATGTATTTATGTGATTTAGATATAACGCACATTTGCCATGTGATCAGTCAACAAGTGTTGGTTTCCTCTGGCCTGCAGTGATAGCTTATGCTTTCAAGATTAACACTGATTGATTATGGAAGTTGACAGCAGAGCTATATGGGTGCTTACTTGTGTTGTGCAGGGGTTGAGGGATGTTTGGGCACCAAAGGTGACCAGCGCACAGCTTTGGAGCCAGATCTCATGCAGTCACAGCATCACCACTCAGGTGCTGTTCTCATCAGTGGCAGCATTGCTGGGTTCAGCAGGGCAGGCCAACTACAGCGCAGCCAATGGGGCTCTGGACGGCCTGGCTGCCCACTGGGCTGCCCAAGGCCGGGCTGGGGTGAGCAGCATCCAGTGGGGGGGCTGGGCGGGGGGCGGCATGGCTGGTGGTGATGCCGGCACTGCTGCCAGGCTGGCTCGCATGGGCATGCCTCTCATCACCCCCTCCCAAGGCCTTGCTGCACTTGCTAGTGTGCTGTCCAGTCACAGCATGCAAGCAAGCAGCAGCTGCATGGCGGCTGTGCCTGTCGTGTGGTCAACATTCCTCACCCGCTTTCAGAAGAAGCACCAAGCGGTTTTCTCAGAGTTTGTTGCGTCACCACAGAGCACAGCTGCGGTGCCCGACCTGCCACCCCCAGCAAGCACTCAGAGTTTGGCAGCGCACACAATGACTGCTGTCACTCGCCCTGCTGAACAGGCTGGGATTTCCAGAGACGTGGTCCACAGCCAGGTCCAGTCAGCCATTCAAGCTGTGCTGGGTGAAGTAGTCGGGGACATGCAACCCCTCATGGCAGCAGGCCTAGACTCTTTGGGTGCCGTTGAGCTGCGCAACAGCCTACAAAGCCAACTGGGTCTTGAACTGCCTTCAACCCTGATCTTTGACTACCCAACAGTCACAGCTTTGGTGGACTTCCTACATCCACAGCTGATCAGTGCGATTCCAGACTCTGACAGCACTACTGGTGGGCACTCTGGAACAGAGTGCCCACCAGAGCCACTTAGTATGGGAGGGTATCCAGCTTTGGTCAGTCAGCCTGGTGCTTCAGTCTCTACTCTGTCCATTGGGGTGTTTGCTTTGGATGTCAGATCACCACATGGCGCGCTGGACAGCATCTCAGGCAAGGACACAGCTGGGGTGATTCCTCTCAGCAGATGGGACACAGCAACGCAGGACACGCACCTGCAACAGACATCAGTACGCTTTGCCAGCGTCTTGGACCATGTTGACGCCTTTGATGCTGCCTTCTTTGGTGTATCAAGCAGCGAGGCTGAGTTGATGGACCCTCAGCAGCGGCTGGTGCTGGAATGCACCACAGCTGTGGCCATGTCTCAGCCACAGCAAGGCAATAGTAGCAGCCAAGACTGTGGTGTCTTTGTTGGAGTCTCTTCGACAGACTATGCTCGCCTGACAGACAAGCACCTGTCCAGCGTGACAGCTTACAGCGCCACAAGCAGCGCCTTGAGTGTAGCAGCAGGCCGGGTGTCTTACACCTTTGGTTTCAAAGGTCCCTGTCTATCTGTGGACACAGCCTGCTCTTCTTCATTAGTCAGCCTGCACAGCGCTGTGCACGCTTTGCGAGCATTCGAATGCAGCGCAGCAGTGAACGCAGGTGTCAACCTGACCTTGATGCCAGACACTCCCTCCAAATTTCAAAAGGCTGGCATGCTAAGCATGACAGGGCGGTGTCAAACCCTAGAGCAGGGTGCAGATGGCTATGGCAGATCAGAAGCTTGTGTGGCCATGTGGCTGCAAACCCTAGATGACAGAAGCAGCAGCACTGACTCACATGGCATGCAGCTGCTGGCTGTGATTCAAGGGAGTGCAGTAAAGCAAGATGGGAGGTCCAGCACCCTGACTGCTCCTAACGGCCCCTCCCAGCAGGAGGTTCTGCGAAGAGCCCTGCTGGATGCAGCCACACAACCCAATGATGTTGCTTTGAACCAGCTGCATGGGACAGGCAAGCAAGCCTGCATGCTGTTGCTCTGTTTATACCGATGGGCTCAAGCAGCATGCTTGCCAATACAGCTTTGCCTTGTTTCAAAGCCGATGTTTGGCATTGGGATGCTAATGACACCAGGAGCTGAGACGTATGTGATGACCTCTTGTCTAACATACAGGCTCTTGCTTGCAACAAGTATCTGCAAGGCTTGCTGTGTGTGTCTGTTGTCCTGTACATCTCAGGATGACATGTGATTTGATGCAGGCACTCCACTGGGAGACCCTATAGAGATTGGAGCCTTGACAGCAGTCCTCACAGGCAATCAGAGCAGCCACCAAGCACAACCCTTGACCCTGGCTGCATCAAAGAGCTGGATTGGCCACTCAGAGCCGGCTGCCGGGGCAGTGGGCATGGCACACCTGTGCCTTGCACTTGTTCAGCAAGCTGCCCTGCCTATCATGCACCTCAGGAGCATCAATCCCCATATGCACCCCATGCTGCACCCTGGCAAGGCAGGCAACAGAGGGGTCTGCATCCCAAGGCAAGCTGCGGGCATGATAGGCGATGTCTCTAAGGCAGTGCCCTTGACTGCTGGAGGGAGTGCCTTTGCCTTCCAAGGCACCAATGCCCACGTCATCATGGCAGCTGCCACAGCAGCTGCTAGCAGCTACCCACATGGATGCAGTCGCATGGCAGGCAGCTTTCAGCAGCAGCGGCATTGGATTGCCCCCATGCCCCATGCGATGCTGCTCACTGCTCAGACCAGCAACAAATCCGTGACCTATCACGCTGATCTTGCTAAGCCATCCAATGCCTACTTGATGGACCATATGGTTTCAGAGCAATGCCTGCTGCCGGCCACAGCATTCTTTGAGCTAGCTTACTCATCAGTCAAGCTCAGCTTCACTGCAGCGGCACCCGCTGCAGCCCTTGTGGACGCCACATTGGCAGCGCCTTTGCAACTCCGCCAGCCACAGCATGGTCAGCATGCTGTAGCTGGTGTTGTTTCAGTGCAAGTTGATGTACACAAGGGAGCTCTGACAGTCTTCAGCCACAGCGCATGTCAGCACCAGTACCATGCCTTTGCTGCAGTTGCTGCTCAGCAACCAATACCTGTACACAGGTCCACCATTACACAAAGCTCTGCTCTACTGCCTTCAGTGCTTGGCTTGGATAAGTTTCACATGCCCTCTGCTGACTCAGCACGCCCAGCAGCAGCTATCAGCAGCCTTGCTGAGCCTGTCAGTAGCGCTGATGCACTCAATATGCACCCGGCTGCAGCTGACAGCACATTGCAGTTGGCGTCCAGCTTCAGCACAGATGCAAGCACATCCCTGCAGGTGCCTGCCAAGCTGCAGGCCATGCACATACAATCAGACAGGTGCAGTCAGCCAAGCTGGGCATGTGCTTCTCCCATGACTGATGCCCAAGCTGCCGGCAGAACTCATAGCTTTGGCCTGATGCCTACAGAGGGTCAAGCAGGCATCACTCTGCACGGCTTGACCCTGAAGCCTCTGAGTAATGCAGTCGCGTCATCCCAGCAGGAAGCAAGCATGATTGCATCACAGGACTGCTTGTATGAGCTGGCTTGGCCTGCTGACTGCTTGGCCACCCACAGAAGCACGGACAGAGCTGTTGTGCCATTCAAGCGTGGCAAGTCCAGCATGTATGCTACAGCAACAGCCATCAGCCACCTTCAGGCAAGAAGTGACCAGCAGCTATGCTTTGCAACAGCTGGCAGCGTGGCTGTATTGGCAGGCAGACCAACAGCGTCGTGCATCTCGAGCAGAGCTCAGGCCAGCCTTGTGCGCTCAGCTGCACAGGAATCTGCAGACTGCTCAGTCGTTAGCAGGCTGACAGACCCATACGCACTTGATAGCTCCTTAGACAATGCTGCAGTCAGAACTGCCCAGATCACATCAGCTTCCATGGATGAGGTCTCAGAGGCAGCATTCCAGGGCAGGGTCCAGCATGCCCCAAGACTGGTGCCCAGTCGGGTTGCAAGCAGCCCTGCTCCCTTCCAGCTTCTGCCTAAGCCTAGAGGCGCCCTGCAGAACTTGGTTCCAGAGCCATTGCACATGGGCTTGGCTGCCGATGAAGTGTTGCTGGAGGTGCATGCAGTGGGGATTAACTTCCGGGATGTGCTGAATGTGCTGGGCATGTACCCTGGGGACCCTGGACCCCCCGGGGCTGACTGCGCTGGTGTAGTCATAGCCAAGGGACCTGCAGTCAGGAAGCTTGACATAGGTAGAGAACACACAACATTGCTTGGCTCAATCAATGTATCTCACCATGCCAATAATGTCATTGAACGCATTTTTGTGTGCGCTAAGGTTCTTTGCTATTATTGATGTTCTGACTTACATAGCAAAACGCCCCAATATCTGTCAACAAGCACCTGAAACGCTGCATACCAACCATATCTCAACCTGTTGAGGCTTACTTTGCAAGTCAAGAGACATGCTGAAGCCATGTATTGTTTCTACAGGACAAAACATCTTTGGGCAAGCAAGCGGGTGCTTGGGATCGCATGTGAAGTGCAACCAGGCAATGCTGGTGGGCTTGCCTTCAAACATGACCTTTGAGGCAGCTGCTACACTTCCAACAGTCTTCATCACAGCTGACACAGCCTTTCAGCATGCAACCAGTCTGCAGCCAGGCGACAGAGTGCTTGTCCACGCCGCAGCAGGTCAGGTTCTGGATACCAGTTGTTACCTGAAATGCCCGATGTGCTTCCTGAAACCTCCATGAGGCCATCTTCTGCTTGCTTGATCTTCATTAGAGTGCAGAACATATGCAAGTATGCAGCAGCACAGCATGCTCCACACATGTTTGCCGATAGCATGGTAAGACCAGCTGCACAGGCTGCACGTCAGTTTGCACACACAATCATTGTAGCACAATGCTTTGTGCTCAATCAACACATGCTCTGTGGCAGGTGGAGTTGGTTTGGCAGCTATTCAGGTTGTCCAAAAGCTGGGAGCACAACTTTTCGCCACAGCAGGCAGCCCAGCTAAACGGAGCCTGCTGCGCTCGCTAGGCGCTCAGCATGTTGTCAACTCGCGTAGCCCTGATTTTGCATCAGATCTTGCACAAGCTGGCGGCGCTGATGTGGTGCTAAACTCACTGACCAGCCCGGGGATGGTGGCAGGGTCACTGGCAGGGGTGAGGCCTGGGGGTCGCTTTGTGGAGATTTCCAAGAGGGACATCTGGAGCCCCGCCCGCCTTGCCCAAGACCGCCCCGACCTGTACTACTCCCTCCTAGCTGTGGACTTCCTTCCGCCCTCTGCTGTGCACTCAGCCCTTACCAGGGCTGCACAGGCTGTCAGCAGCGGCTCATTCTGCCCTCTGCCCCAAGTCACACATGGACTACAGAATGTCCAAGCAGCCCTGCGGCAGATGACTCAAGCCAGGCATGTGGGCAAGGTTGTGGTCACATGCGCACCCGGTCAGCAACCAGTCAGCCAGGCACATGGTAGATGGGTTGTCACAGGCGGCCTGGGATCCCTGGGGGCTTTAGTATCCTCATGGCTGAGTCAGCATGGTGCTGAGGATCTGGTGTTGACAGGTCGCACAGGTAAGCTGCCAGCCAACAACAAGGACCTAGTTCAGTTGCTCAGAAGCACAGGACACAGTGTACTGGTGACCATTGTCAGAAGTGATCTGGCCAGCCAAGAAGAGGCGCAAGTACACTCACAGCCAACAGCTCCAGGGTCTGTGGTATCAGGCGTTGTGCATGCTAGTGGAGCCTTGGCAGATGCCACATTGCAGAAGCAGAGCCTTGCTGGCATCAGGACGGTCTTTGCTGCAAAGCTGACCAGCATACATAAGCTACAGTCTGCCACCATGGCTCAGCCCATCATGCATC
>JAABUO010007037.1_pt1 | contig 12874 bp, 7 predicted proteins | sample 5559291 | NCBI WGS metagenome assembly JAABUO01 (sample SAMN10711878, study PRJNA513372) | rock metagenome | isolation source: Antarctica rocks | place: Antarctica: Victoria Land, Finger Mt sud
CAAGCTTTAAAAAATAAAGAAATATTTAAATGAGAATCTTTTTAAGAATTTTATTATTCTCAGTAAAGCTCTTTATTTCTTATTAGTTCTGTTCGCTTTAAAAGTAAATGAAGATTTATGATTTTGCGTGAATTATTGAAAGCTTAACGTTATTACTAAACGAAATTAATATTCTTTATCTTTAATTAAGAAATTTATTAATAAAATTATAAGTTGTAAATATTTAACTCGATTAAATATTATATTAACGTTTAATAAACTTCGAATACATTTTAATAATGAAGATTATACGATTTTCATTATCGTTTTAAAAGTTTATAAATTACGAGTTTTTTTCTTTAAGCTTATTAATGATTTTGTCTCTTTTTAATAATATATGAACGATGTTTTATAAGACTTTTTAAACGAATTTTATTAAACTTATTTAAATGACATTTTAATTTATAATAAAACTTAACGAGAATATAAATAACATGTTAAAATAATATTAAGTCGTTTACGAGAAACTAATTTATAAATAAACATTTAAAAATGTAAATTTAACGTTAAAGAAACGATTTTTTTAAAAGTCATCGTGTTAAAACAGAATCTTCGAATAAATTTCGTTAAGATAAAAGTCATAGTTAATTAAGTTACTTCGATTAATTTAAAAGAGATTTAAAGCTTCGTGAAATTTATTAACTTTTATTAATGATTCGTTAAGAATTTCTTAAAGCTGATTAAATTCTTTACTCAGCTTACTCGCAAAGACATATTCTTCGTATGAAATTAGGCCTGTGTTCGAGCTTTTAAAGATTTAAAAAAACAGATCAGCTTAATTCTTATACTGCGACATTTCGATCTTAAACGTTAAATTATTCTAAAAATTAATGCGTTTAATTATATTAAAGACGATATTTTATCTTAATATGATAACGAAAATATTCTTTACTCGATAATTTTTTATAATAAAAGTATAATTTTTATCGAATGTAATTATTATATTTATGATAAGAAATTACTAGTTATTATTTAATGTTTTAAACATTAAAGATTCGAGCTAAAAAATATTAAACTGTCGATTCAGATATTTATTAATCATTAGGCTCTGAAAATCTTTATGAAAAATAAACAGTTAACTCGACGTTAAGTTAATTATCTGAATATTTTATTAAAATTTAATTTTTAAATTATTTTTCGATTAAATAAGAATAATATTAAAGTTAATGCGTTAACACGAATGCTTATAATTAATTCTTTCGAAATCGTTAAACGAATTAAGAATCGTTATTAAATCATTTTAATCTTAAATAAAGTAAATATTTTAGTAACGAAATTAAAAGCTAATCTTTATTAACGAGTATTAAACGTTAATAAAATTAATAAGCTATGCATTAAATATTAATAAGTAATAAGCGATAATGAATTAAAATTACATGACATTAAATTAAAGAACTGTTAAATCGTTAACGAAGCTTTATTTAAAAAGAATTTATTATAAGTTTTCGAAAATATGCATAAGAAATTGCTACAGAAAATTCACGATTAATCGTTAACTTTCATCTCGAAAATTAAAGAATTATAAACTTAATTTAACGATTTTATTATTAATTAAATTATTAAGTTACAGTTAAATAATACATTCGAAACTATCATATTTATTAACGAAGTAAAACGTTTCGCGATGACATTAATGAACTTCATTAATTTCTTTTAATTTTACAGAAACATTAAAAGAATATAATTATGAACTTTATTACGAAATTATCTTTATTCGAAGATTATAACGCGATCTGCATCATAATCTGTCATCTCATTAAGAAACGTTATTACGTACTCTGTCATTAAGAAGACGATAAAATTTTCGCTGAAGAAATAATTTAAATCATACTTTAAAACGTTTATTAACTTCATAATTTATTCAGCTTTATTATTTTTAACAGAGACTTTTAATTTATATTAACGATATAACAAAGTCTTTATAAGCGATTAAGAATTAAAGCTAGTTTATTAACGATTTATTATTTCGAAACAGATAATTAATTAAAACGAGTTAATTAAAATGTTAAACGTAAGTTAAGAATTTATTATAATTACATACAGAATGATTAAGCAAAATGACTTTTAATAATGAAATTCAGCGAGAATTTTAATATTTTCTCGATTATTTTAATGATTTCGTTTTATTTTAATAAAAGTTTTCATTTACGAATAAGTTTTAATTTAAATACGATTAATTATGAAATAACTCGTGCACGTATTAAAGCTAGAAAGATTAACGACATTACAGTTAAAATAAAAAAGCTTTTAATTTTTAATCGTTAATAATTAAAAAAGATTAAGATAATCATTAAAGCATATTTTAATAAGCATCGTCGAGACATAATTTATAAGATAAACGATTAAGTTTAATTACTTTTTCGAAACGTTAAAATAATTAAATCATGTAAGAATTTAAAAAACAAATAATTAAAACTTTATTAAATTATTATTAATATAAAAATCTTTTATTAACTTTAAATTACTCGAAAGTATAAAGCTACTTCATTTAATCTTTAGTCTTAAGCTATTACGTTTTTATTATTAAGATCTCTTATTAAATTAACATTTAAAATCATTTTAATCGTTAATAATTAAGAACGAGAATTACTAAGAAATAAACAACATTCTGAATTTTAAACGCTATTAAGATCGATTACAATACAAGATTAAATGAATAAATTTAAATTAAGACGACGAATAATATTATATTAATAAAGAAGAATTTAAAAGCTTTAAAAAGATTCTAGTCGAATTTTATAAACTTTATTCGAACAAGTTATACTAGATTAAATAAACACGACGTTTAAAATATTTCTTTTCTTTCATTCATGCGAATATAAATATTTAAGAAAGGAAAATAATGTTACGAGTATGTTAAAATTAATTAAAACTAGATCGAGCTTATCACGAGCAAAAGCTTTAACATTTTTTAACATTTTTTAACACAGCTTTAACACGAATTAATTAACACTTTCGAGTATAACATTTTTCTTTCGAGTTTAACACGAACTTTAAGTTTTTAAACATAAATATCGCTTTAGAAACTTTCTTTCTTCTGTATTCTTAAACTTTTAGTTATAATTATTTTTATAAATTAAACATTTTACTTAACTTCTTTATTAGCGATTAAATTTTAAACACGGTCTTAACAGTTACTACATAATATAAAAACTCATTAAAAAAGTCGTCGAAGCTGAATTATATTTCATAAAAATGTTTTTTAACTTAAATTTTTAAAATACTAAAACTGAGCTTAATAAGATTAAAATTTAACGAATAAAAGATAATTATTATATTTTATACTCGTATAAGATAATAAGTTTCTTAATACGAGCGTTATAATGTATATTAACGTTATTTATAACGATCATACTTTAAGCTATTAAGAAAACGTTATAATAAAATAATAACTCATTTAATATTTATTAAAAATAAGCTTCGTTATTAAATTAATCTTCACGAATATTAATATAAAGTAAATAATTATTAATTATATACGCTGAAAGAACGTTTTAAAAATACTCTTTCTTTTTAAAGATTTAATAATAAGTTAATTTATTAATTAATATATAAGCTTAATGACGTCATTTCGTAATCTCGTTAAAGAAAGTTTAATTAATTAACATAAATTATTTAATAATTAAACGAAGTAAATTAATAACTTAATTTAATCGCAGCTCATCGTTTTATTTAATGCTTACACGTTAATTTTTTTTTTTACTTCAGCTTTTCTTCTTTAAAATTTTAAATATCGTGAATTTATGAACATGTATATCTTACTTCTTTCATAGAAATTACATTATTTCTTTTTACATAATTTATAATTATTACTTTAAATATGTAATTAAAGAATCTTCAGCGACTGAACAGATCTTTTAAGAAACGCTTATTTTAACGAAACTGAGATTTAAAGAAAGAATTATACATGAAGAGATTCTTTTACATAGTATAAACGATATTACGATAACAGTGAACCTTTTTAATAATGACGAAAAAGATTTAATGTAATAGCAAAAAACGTAATATCCTCGAGCGAAGAATCGAAGTCAGTTAATCTGTCATAGCTAAAAGAATGTCAGTACTGTAAAAGGTTTAATCAGCTTCATATTTATCTGTTTAATTAATTTTTCTAAAGCGAAAGCGTTAATGATAGCGAGAATGTTAAGAATGTCTGGATTCAAGAGTAAATTTGGGGGGGCGCGACAATTGCGATGCCAAGGATTCCACAGCTTTCTGCACACGCTAATAAGCGAATCGAAGCAATAATCTTGATGCAAGTGCTCTAAGCCTCAAATTAATTTCTGGCACCATGGAACTCTTTTCAATCTCCTTTGCTGATGGAGCAATTCATAGCCAAAGACTCTATCTTCATCATGGGCGAGACTCATGGAAGATGAAGTTGTATAAGCTGTCTCGGCGTAAGTACTGAACAGGTTGGGGCCACAGGACATACTTGGTCTATGATCTTTCATGGACGCTTCCGAGATCGCCTTCAATCGTCCGAGCTCTACAGAGTTTGATAGGACAACCACGGAAGAAGATGAATCCCGCCATGAAAGCCCCGAGACCGCGGATTCGCAGTTGGCTCACACGTTGAGTGCTTGTACGAGATGTAGGAAGGTGAGGACAGTCATTACCTCAACCCGAGCTTTTACATGGTCAAATGCTTATAGATTCCAGCGGAAAAGCAGGTGTGATCCTGGCCTGCCCCGATGTAGTCCATGTGAGCGGCACAATGCAACGTGCGAGTACTTCGACGTTACCAAAGGGAAGAAGGTGTCTAGGACCTATGTCATACACTTGCAGAATAAGATAAAAGAGCTTGAAATAGAGCTTGCCCAGGTCGCCAGGGAAGAATATGCTCCTCCAGATGCCGAAGCTATCATGCGTGGTGCTGGCCTTGTCATGTTCAAGGAGAACGACGAATCCAGATTTCTGGGACCTTCAAGTGGAATAGCCTTGACCCGTTTAGTTATGGAGCTGGCAAAGCAAAACACATCTAGCAAATGTATCAAAGAAATTGTACCAGATATGAAAGCTCAGCAGATTAAGGATTTCTTCACAAAGGAGAGTTCCAAACCCACATCAAAGATCTATCCATTAATCAGTAACGTTGCCGCACCCGACTTGCCCACACGTGCGACGACGGAAAAGCTTACTGAGAATTTCAATCATACAGGTAGAGGTCCCTTTCTCGATGTGCGGAGAAAGATTGCTAATGTATAGTAGCTCAGTATCTCCTCCCTACCCTTCACGAACCTTCGTTCCGGAAAGACGTCGAAGACGTCTATAGAGGGTCTCTAGATGCCTATAAGAATTTTACCTTACGCATGGTCATAGCTATTAGTATGCAGAAACTCAACACCATGTTTGCGGGTCTGGCGGATAGCTATTACCTCGCAGCTCTTCCTTATCTCGCGCCAGCTATGAAACCCATGAACCTCGGTACTTTGCAATGCTTTGCTTTGATTGCCCAGTATTCATTGGTTACACCTACACTTACAGCTTCATATTGGGTTGTCGGTTTGGCGACCAGACTATGCCAAGAGCTCGGGATTTCAGAAGAGGCTACCATTGGACTTGGCTCCGGAAGACAACCTTTCAATGCGCTCGAGATCGACATGCGCCGGCGTCTGTTCTGGATTATCACTTCGATGGAGATGGGCCTTGCTCACAGTCTTGGTAGACCAAGTGCCCTTGGCACTAGCTCCGATCACATTGACGTGAAATTTTTTGAACCTGTGGATGACTGTTTTATTACTTCATCTGGTATAACAGCCCATGTTTTGCCATCTAACAAGAAGTACGTCTCCATACATTTCATAAAAATGAGACTGCTTCAAGCGGAGATGAGGCGCAAACTTTACTTGAAAAAACGACCCGAACCGAAGGATGACCAAGACCAGTGGTTCGTGACCGTGCAGCAAAAGCTGAAGGATTGGCTTTCGGCAAGCCCTAAGGATGACACAGGAAGTGGGTTGACCGGAACTTGGTCAGTCAGATTCTCCTTTCTATAGTTTCCGATGAGACCGGAGGAGAACCATTGCTTAAAATTGGTAGTCGAATCTAACTCAATCTAAAGGTTCCGGGGCCGATATAATATAATGACGGTCATGCTACACCGGCCATCCCCACAAATTCCAGAACCTTCAGTTGCTTCCGCGCAAATCTGCTTCGACGCGGCCAGCTTCAATATTGGGATGCATAGGCAGCAGATAGCCACCAAATCAGTTGACCTTACATGGATATTTACACAATCGCTTTTCATGGCGCTTAATACAGTACTCTGGAGTATCTCCTATGCAGAAGTACGTGAAAAGCATTTGAAAGAGGAGCTGGAAAAGCTATTACGGACTGCCCATGAAGGTATCCGTTTAGCTGCAAAGCGCTGGCCGGGTGTCGAATCGGCGCTTGCGCTGTATGATCAGTTGGGCGCTGCATGCCTCAAAGCATACGACTATGGAAACGTTACCTTTCGCTTAGCCGGGTCTTCTTCAGCAAAACCGCGGCATGGGCGTTCTCCTAGACACCATCAACCTCCTAAGTTTTCGGCTGTTACGAGCTCCCTGTCATCGACCCACAATGACCACCGCGCGGATCGCTTACTCCCCACAAGCTATTCGCTTCAGACTGACCGCCAGCCGATTCCACAGGCTTACTCATCGCCTGAACGCTCAGAGAACACCCTTTCAGCTTCCAGCCAATCCGACAGCAGTCAAAGTGACATCACACGACAGCCCACCGATACCACCACGTTCAATCAGTCTTCGGGGTACGACACATTTCCTTTAAATCTGCCGGATCTACGACCTTGGGCATTGCCCGCACAACAGGTTCCCGAACAATATCTGGGCTTTATCGGCGACCAGTACTTGCAATACTTTCATGCACCCTACGTCCACCACCAGCCTATTCGCCGATTAAGTCAGGAGGAACAAATGGAGCTTATGAACAACCTTGAAACGAACGGTTTGTACGGCGGTACTCAGAATGCTTTGAATGAGCCACTAACGTTTTTTCGAAATCCTAATTATGCAATTTGAGGCATCTTACGTCTGACGATCGGAGGACCTACAGCTATCTTAGCTTGAGCTACTCTTTCCAGTGCATCTGCTACTAAAATTATACGCAAAGAGAGTACCGCACAGCATCCCCGTAGGGGTTATGATCTGGTGCGCCATACTTGGAGAATTGGAAAGCGCGCAGCATGTGATTGTTCGGAGGATAACGAGGGTTAATTTGTTGCACCGTGGTACCATGCAGGTGGACCTGTCCAGCCGAAGACGTTCTCCTTGAAACCGTTCTTCCCGATCGAAAATTCGTTCAATTACATATCCGCCTTGGATTTGATTCGAGATCTCGAACTACATATGTTCAGCGATCTTCTACTGGAGGAATCTAACACTTGAGTGTCTTTAGGTCTACAGCTGATTTCCATCTATACAGAAAATGTTTGGCTGAGGATTGCTCTGTATAAAATTCGGTCTTCCAGATGGAAACCCCCTTCAACAAAGTAGTCACGTGGAAATCCTTTTGAATGGCTGTGAGGTACTTCTGCTCCACGATCTCTGCGTGAAGGTATTTCCACTCGGGTACCTATTGATTGGCAGCGAGGCTTCATGTACATGAGAAATATGAAGTGTCAAGTCCAGTTGCAAAATTTCAAGGGACGTGAGTTTTTCGGATGGAAACCTTATTCACGCAAAGTCGTCGTGTCGATCTTTTTTGGAGTCTTCGAACTGCTTTCACTCCGAAATCTTTCGACCTGAAGATGTTCCCACTTCAGTATTTTGGTGTTTGCAGTGTGGTTTCACCTATGTTGGAAAAGGCCAAATTAGGTTTTGGTGTTTGGAAGCAGGCTTGGAGTCGTTATTCATGATATGGGCATTGTTCAAGTAGAGACGTCATGGGGATCTTCTTTGAAGACTGGGAGCTAGTTTCCCACTTCGCGGTTTCTCATCTGAAGGTATTTCTACTTGAGTGTCTTTAGGTTTGTAGCGAGGTTTTATCTATGCGGATATTGTTGAACTGAAAACTTTTCCACACCCGATTGAAACCTCGTGCATGCAAAGAATTCCACGTAGAAAACTCTTAATATTATTGACCTTTTTCGTGTAGAAGAACGCATTAGATTTCTAGTTTAGAGAAGCATGCTATAGATAGTTTCAACACTATACATATCGACGTGAAATATACCTACAATCTGCTATACCGCTTTACCACATGTATTAGAAGTAATTCTCCCCTAGTTTACATTCTCTGTCACTCATGAAAGATCTTCAAAATCGCGTCCAGTTTAGTCTCCATCTCCTGAAACTCGCCTTGAGCCGTACTTTGTACAGTCACGGCGCCCCCTGCTCCAATACGCCATACTTGATGTGGCAGCATTTCCTGGTCATCATGTTTGTTGAACCCATTGACCCCATTCTCTGTACTTCCGGGCTCGCTGGCATCTTCGTGCCGTGGCGTATGCCCATTTGTTTTCGCAGAAGGTGCTTTCCGCTTCCACACCACCTCGTCATCCACTCTAAAAGCCGTCCGGATGACGACGGAGAAATCGCCACCCCCCCGGACGTCCATGTAGCCTAGCACGCCTGAATAGATACCTCGCGGCTTGTGGTCTTCGAATTCTTGTAGAAGCTCGCAAGATCTCTTCTTCGGTGCGCCAACCATAGAGCCAGGGGGCAATGCAGCCCTGAGAACGTCGATGCCGTTGACATAGCGTTGTCCGTCTGCTTCATCTGTGGCTTTCCGTTTGGTAGCCACCTTCGGCAATTGTCCCTCGACTACAGAGACCAGCTGGAAAACGGTCTCGTACTCCTCTACTTGCATAAGCTGAGACACCTTGCAATTCTGCGCTCCTATCATCCCACTGATATCGTGGCGGATCAAGTCGACAATCATAAGGTTCTCGGCTCTTTCTTTGGAGCTATCCAGGATGCTTTTTGCGAGGCTGTAGTTCATATTTTTCGACTTCTTAACGGTTCCCTTGATCGGGCGCATCTGCAAGGCGCCATCTCGATCCCAGCTTAGAAATCTCTCGGGGCTGCTACTGAGGATCGTACACCCGCCCAGACGGATATAAGCGCCAAAAGGGGCTGGGTTGGTTTCTCGGAGATGTTGGTACAGAATCCACGGCTGATCTAGATGACCGTTTTCGGCGATAGTTACTGTTGTTTGATCGGTGAGACAGAGTTCGTATGAATCTCCAGCGCGGAGGGCTTCTTGGCATCCAAGGACGTTTTGGCAGTATTGATGCTCTGCCGGGCGTTGAATCTCACCGGATTTGAAGTATTGAAGGATGGAACTTCGTTCTGTCCTGCTACAAAGGCCTGTTTCTGAGTCTGTGGTTGGAAATACATGATTAGTAAACGATAGAAGCGGTGGAGAGTGGTCTTCAATCAGGAGATCTGTGGTGTTCATATCAATAATCGCTGTGCTGGTCTCAGATAGCCAGTCGTTGTCTTTGGATAGTAATGAATGAATGTATATACGATTGTCAATATGATCTATCACAATGCTTCGTTCAACGAGGGCAAAATTGAAGTCTGACGCCTGGCTCCTGGGGCTCTGGGACTGGGTACTAACTCTAACAGTATCGAGACCTACTTCATAGGAAACATATCCCATTAGGCCGCCGCAGAATGGTGTCGGACTCTCAGTGCGTGCCCGTGGAGAATATATGTCCAGTATATGTTGAAGGAGAGTCCATATTGTGGTAACGTGGTTACAGTACCTCTCCACGTAAACCCTCCCATTGAGAGAAATTCTAAGGTGTTGTGAATGCATCGTGTAAGTCAATCTGAGAGTCTGATCTGGAATGACAAGGCCTATGATACTATATCGGCCTTTCGTTTGCTGGGAATCAAGAAGTATCAATTCAGTCCCCAGAAGGTTCAATCCCTCGCAGAGCCTAACAACATTAAGTTGCCTCAGTGGGAGGCTTATATATTCTGACTGTGGAGGTTCGTTCCGAGGACTAGTGAGAGTTTCTAGGAATTGCGCAAGGTCCAGCTCCTCGTCATGATCGACACTGTGGTCGAGAAAGCCATTCAAAGGCAGCGTCCTTGAATACAAGTGCCGTGATAACTTGATGCCATCGATTGGAGGAGCTCGAGAGTGTGACGCGAGCCACTCCAATGCCTTGATCCACCATCCGTGAACAACTTTCGCGCCTGCTCCTGCCGTACATATTGATTCTGGGTGGTATTGTAGTCCCCAAAAGGGTCTATCCTTATGCCTAAAAGCCTGCAATACTGGTCCGTTGTCGAAATCGTCGTGATCCCAAGCTAGAGGCTGGAGCATTGAAGAGGACGTTGTAACATGGCATATTTCTTGCGTGTCTGGGAATGAATCATGGCCCAGAATGACATGGAACGAGTGATACTGGGTTGCTTCGAATGATTCACAGATGCCCTCGAAGATGTCCGTTCCACGATGGGAAACCTCCGTCACGAGTCCATGTCGAGGCTGCCGTAGACGCTCTATTCTTCCTCCAAAGGCCAGAGCAAGAGACTGGAAACCAAGACATATTCCAAGTATAGGAATCAAGCTTGAATCCTTAAGCTCCCACAATTGATTGACGAACCCCACATCTTCCTGGTTCCGCGGATCGCCCGGACCAGGTCCTACGACCACAGCAGCGAAATAGCCAAGAAAGAGTTCAAGGTTGCTTGCCACATTAACGTCATCGATTTTCACCAGTGTCACGGAGACGTCTAGAGTACTTTCTAGTAGCCCAATGATATTGTTGGCAAAGGAATCATAGGCGTCTACGTAAAGAATACGCATTTGCGACATCTGACAAGAGCTTGTCCCGGTCCTTAGTGCAAGGCTACAACAGATCTTCGAGACAGCTATATACTACGGGGAAGTATAATGATACTAGATCAACTAGTTTTCCAGGTCACGCTGGTCTGCACTTGAGCCTTCGGTGAACTCGGATATGGAACAAAGGTAAGAAGCTCTTTACTATCCTTGCGGATAGAACTTGTAGGATCAAGGATCCAGATGTTCTGGATGAGTCTTATGCTTTCCAGAAGGAGAATGAGGCGCCGAGGATTTTCGGTAGAAACCTGAGGAGTCCTTTAGCAACGGTAAGGTGGGAGACATGAAGTCAGCGCCCTGAAGGAAACGATCTGACTAGGTAGAACGGCCTCCTGAAGCTTCAGTGACTGTCGAGGCTTGGCTTATGCGGGTTATTTGATGATTGGATTTGGTAGGTAGTTATAGATTAGTGTGCAGTACATGCTGCAGGGCAAGTGAACCCTGTAGTAAGATTTCGGAACCAGGGTACACCTAATAGGTAAATAAGTACTCGTAGGGAGCGAACAATATGCAGCCATCACACTGGTGACACCAGATGTACGAACAGGGAGAAGATTGCGACATGCAGTAGTGCTCGCAGTACCAAAAGGTTAGTGTACCCGAAAACTCTTCTCCAGGGTACATAAAGTAAGTACATTATCGGTAGGCTCGTACTTGGTCTAAAAGGTGTGAGCTTGAGGTGTTGTATTTGGACACGTAGATCATGAAATATATCTGACAGGAGCAAGTGTACGGAGTAGGTAGCTACCTTAGTCGTGTCATACTTGAGTCTTAAGTATCTACCTTATCCAACCCTTGAATTTAAAGCGCAGATCATACGTCGCAACTCGGCACCAACCCAAGTCGAAGACAAGACACGTAAAATCGCGTATCTTTAATTTAATCATCTTTCTTTAACCACATTCATCATGCTTAGAAGAACTCCGTTAATTATTAGTTCTGATAATAAAATAATTAGAAAGAAGCTTAATTTACTAACTACATCGGCAGTTTGTAAAGGGTAACAGGGACAGATTTTAACGCTTTATGCGATTAATATCTTAAATATTCGTTAAATTTCATGTTTCAGATTTTCGTCGCGTTAAGCTAAAACATATTCATAAATGCGTTAACATTCATAAATGCGTTAATATTTATAACATTTATAAAAGCGTTAATATTCATTAAAGCGTTAACATTTTTAAAATGTTCATGAACGCAGCATTTATTTTTACTTATAACATTAATAATTATAATATTAAATATTATTATTAAAATACGTAATTTACTTTTATTTCTACATGTTTCTTTTTTCTTTAATTTATTAAATACGATTTTATTATTAATAACACGATCATTATTTATCGCGAACATAGCTTTAAAGTTACGTAAATTAATTAAAATGCTCATTATACTTTCTTCTCTTTAAGAATTAATATTATTATACGCGTTTTCGTGATTCTTTTTAATATTATTACTTTTTTTTTCTTATATACTTACGTTACTTTTAACATTAAAAGAAATGAACGAAAGAATTAAATGAATTCTTTAAAACGATATTAAATCTCTTTTTACGCATGATATATTAAACGGTACATTAGTATATTAAAACGTTACAAGCTATTAAACAAGCTCTTATACTGTAAATTTAACTCAGTAACGAATCGTCGCAAAGACACAGTTAAAAAATCCCTTCGCACGCGCGCGCAGAAAATTTTTTCACGCTAAAAACATTGCAAAATCTTCGCGAAATTAACGTTTTCATCGCGCAATAATTACACATTAGAAAAATTATATATACTTTTTAATATTTCATTAAAACATATAATACGTAATAAATTTATCTTTTTAAATTTTTATTATACATAATACATCGTAACGATACAGTAAATATAAATATTTAATAAGAAAATTTAAAACTTTAAAGATTATTAATAATAATTAATTTATTAATAATAATTAATTTATTAATAATAATTAATTTATTAATAATAATTAATTTATTAATAATAATTAATTTATTAATAATAATTAATTTATTAATAAT
>JAABUO010007039.1_pt1 | contig 12873 bp, 11 predicted proteins | sample 5559291 | NCBI WGS metagenome assembly JAABUO01 (sample SAMN10711878, study PRJNA513372) | rock metagenome | isolation source: Antarctica rocks | place: Antarctica: Victoria Land, Finger Mt sud
TGTCCGCCGCCCCGGTCGCTCAGGCGGCTCCCGCCGGCAAGATGGCGCACAGCCAAAAGATGGCGGCGCATACCGTCTATGTCTGCAAGGACTGCAAAGCCTTCTACTCGCCCGCGATGGCGAAGAAGATGGGTTACAAGGACGGCATGGGGCATACGCTGGTCAAGCAGGCCAAAGCGCCCGTCGGGTACATGGACGGCAGCAAAATGAAGATGTAGCAGAAATCTGTCAGCATCAGCAGTCAATCAAGCCGCCGATTGCCGCCGGGCGAGTGAATATGAACACTGTACGGCCCCAAAAGGCGATGAGGTGAATGCCTCGCAACTCACGGTTATCAGGAGAAAAAATGTTACATTCAATCAAAAGCCGCCTCGTCACAGGAGCCGCCGCAGCGGCCGTCTTGTCACTGGTGTTCGCCGCGCCTTCCGTGGTGCAAGCCGCTCCGATGGGCGGCATGATGAAGGGCGGCATGATGCCGCAAACCGCCGCATCCAAGCGGGTAAGTGCCCTGGTCGCCAAGATCAAGGCTGGTCCTAACTACAAATGCTGTATCCGGCCCATGTGTGATGACTGCGCCGTGACTATGGGCAGCTGTCCGTGCGGCAAGCACGCAGCAACGGGGATGCCGGTCTGCACCCAATGCAAAGGCGGCTGGGAGGCAGGCGAAGGCGTGGTCCCCGGCAAGACAGCCGCCGACATCAAGGTGATGAAGCCGATGGGCGGCATGATGAAGAGCAAGAAAATGGGCGCAGTTCCCGTTGCAGGGACAAAGCGAATCGTCGTCAGCACTTGCCCGATTACGGGGGGCAAGGTTGTCGGCATGGGAGCGGGAATGTCCGTCGTGGGAAACTACGAAGTGCATTTCTGCTGCGCCGGCTGCAAGCCGATGTTTGACAAGATGACCAAAGCGCAGCAGCTTGCGAAGATCAATGCGGTCATTTAACGCCCCAACGTCCATCCTCTGCGCGGCACGGGCTAGATGCCGACGGAAGAATGAACTGGGTTTCTGCGGGCCGCTTGCTTTTCTCGTATTCTGTGCCATAATAGAAACAAACAAGGGAGCGCTGCGTCAACAGCGCTCCCTTCCCTTCAGCTACTTTTTAAAGAGCTGGTGGATCGCGGCGATTGCGGATAGAATCGCGGCGATTGTCTGGGCGATGACTCTGAGTTGCAGAGCTTTGCGCCAATTCTCTTGCTTCAAGAGCGTTACTTCCTTTCGGCAAGATTACAGGGGCAGCCTGCACGGGTTTTCCCTGCTTCTCCTTTGTAGCAGAGTTGCTTACCGTTTCTTTCGCGTTTTGATGTTGGACCGCAGGGCAATAGCCTTGCAGTACAGGGAAGGCAGGAGAAGCCATGTCTAAGCATGATGACAATCGCAATGAAGAGCGCTGCGTACTGTGCGGCAAGAGCCGTCAAGAAAACAGGCATCTCAGATTAATACTTGGCGTTCACGGCGGCGTCTGCGTTGACTGCGTGTATTTGTGCCTGGAGCTAATCGAGACAAAGACCGTGCCGGTCGAACCTGGAATGCCGTTTTTGGGACAGACTTTAGCGCAGCCGGAGCCGCCGCTTTTGTGAAGTGGTTGCTTTTTGCGCGTTTTGTGCCATAATATAGGCAGACCAGGAAGCGCTGTTGGTGCAGCGCTTCCTGCCTTTTAGCTACCTTTTCAGTAGCTGATGGATCGCGGCGACTATTGACATAATCGCAGCGATAGTCTGGGCAATCGCCCTGAGCTTCAGGACTTTGCGCCATTCACCTTGCTTCAAGAGAATCACCTCCTTTCGGCAAGATTACAGAGGCCGCCGTGCCTGGCGGCCTCTGCACCCGTATTATAGCAGGTCTGCTGATACCACGACCTGCTAATTTTCTTCCCTTAATACTCTCTTAACCAAAGATGCGCTATAATGGACGCATGAACGCTTTTAAACCGCGCCTTGCTGCCGTTTCCCTGACTTTCGCGCTTTCCGCCGCGCTGGCGGGCTTTAATTTTGTCCACTCTCATCGCCCCGCTGCGGCGGCGAAGCCGATGACTTTGCCGGACCGACCGGATGGCAATGGCACGGGAACTCGGCTGCCGAACGGGTGGCATCTCACGCCTGCCGGGACGCACATTCACTTGCCGGGCGACCTGCCGCTAAAAATGATTTTCAGCCCCGACGGTAAATATCTGCTGGTGAACACGGGCGGCTACCACAATCACAGCGTCAGCGTGATTAATCCCAAGACAAACACGGTCATATCAAGCGTGGACGTAGACAAAGACTGGGCGGGGCTGTGCTTTGACCCGTCCGGCCGCACGGTTTATGTCGCCGCCGGGCAGGGATTGACGGCACCTGATCTGGCAGGCGTGGTCAAAGGCGGGGCGACGGCCCGGCGCATCGCGTCTTTGCAAGAAACTGTGCTGCGGCTTGGATATGCGAATGGCAGGCTGACGATGCAGTCGGCCTTGCCCGTGCCGTTTCTGGACGGCAAAGAGCGATGGGCGGGCGGCCTGACAGCGGGAAGCGATGGCTCGCTTTATCTTGCGGAGGTTGAGGGCGATACTGTCTACAAACTCAGCGGCGCTCCTGCCGCCGTGCAGGCTCAGGCAAAAGTTGGCTACCATCCCTACGCAGTAGTTCTGTCGCCGGACGGCAGAACTTTGGCCGTCTCCAACTGGGGCGCGAAGTCGGTCAGCCTGCTCAACGCGGCCGACCTCCAAGAAACGAGCCGGATTGACGTTGGCAGCCATCCGAACGAATTAGCCTGGGCCAAAGATGGGCGGCTGTTTGTCGCCAATGCCGGGTCCGATTCCGTGAGCGTCATCGTGAACGGTGCCGTGACGGAGACCGTCAAAACCTCGCCGACGGAGTTAGTCGGCTCGACGCCCGACGCGCTGGCAGTCTCGCCCGACGGCAAGCGTCTGTATGTCGCCAATGCCGACAACAACGATGTTGCCGTCGTAGACATCTCGAACGCCCGCGAAGCCCGTGTTCTGGGCTTTATCCCGACCGGCTGGTATCCGTCGGTGCTGGCGCTTGCGCCCGATGGCCGGACACTCTACATCGGAACCGGCAAAGGCCTCGGCTTCCGGGGCAACCCGGCGGCGATGCTGGCCGATTCTAACTCGATTAGCGCCGAGCCGGTGACGGGCCTGAAGTATGATTATATTGCCGGCATTCTCAGCGGCGATGTGTCCGCCGTGCGTCTGCCCGACGCAAAAGGGTTGGCGGCCTACACGCAGCAAGTGCTGGCAAACACGCCGCATCCGCCGGTTCAACTTGCCGGCGGTTCCTCTCCTCTCAACTTGGGACTTGGCCTATTCGCTCTGCACAACATCCACCACGTCCTGTATATCATCCGCGAAAATCGAACCTATGACCAGGAATTCGGCGACATCAAAGCCGGCAACGGCGAGTCCGACCTGACAATCTTCGGCCAGAGCGTCACGCCGAACGCGCACGCGCTGGCGTCCCATTACGTTCTGCTGGACAACCTCTACTGCAACGGCGAAGTCTCTGAAGACGGGCATCAGTGGTGCGACGCCGCCTATGCCAACGATTTCATTGAACGCGCCTGGCCTTACTCCTACAGCGCTCGGGGCGATCTGGACGCCGATGAGCGCCTGACAGACTCGCCGTCCGGCTACCTGTGGGACAGCTGCGCCCGGCATGGGCTGACCTATCACAGCTACGGTGAGTTTTCCGCGTTTAAGTCGTCGCCGACTTCACCCCCTGTCTATACCGGAATGAAAAGTCTGAGCGGCCATGCCAGCGCCGCCTGGAGCGCGATTTCGTTTGACCGGCACGACACCGAGCGTGCGGCGCTGTTCCTGGATGACCTGCACGCCGCCGAGAAGACCGGCGTCTGGCCCAACTTCGTCGTCATGTCGCTGGGCGAGGACCATACCCAGGGACTGGAGGCCGGGAAATACACGCCGGTCGCGCATGTGGCCGCCAACGATCAGGCGCTGGGACAAATCGTGGACGGCGTCAGCCGGTCCCGCTTTTGGAAGGACACGGCCATCTTCGTGATTGAAGACGACGCCCAGGACGGTCCCGACCATGTAGACGCGCATCGAACAGTCGGCCTCGTGATCTCTCCCTATGTCAAGCGCGGCGTGGTAGACAGCACGCAGTATACGACCGCGTCTATGGTTCGCACGATGGAGCTGATTTTAGGCCTGCCGCCGATGACCCAGTACGACAAAAACGCGGCGGCGATGCTGGGCTGCTTCACGCCGGCAGCCGATCTGACCGCGTACACCAACATGAGTCCGAAAGTGGATTTGGAAGCGAAGAATCCGGGTAAAGGGCCGGGAGCGACGGCGTCGGCCAAGCTGGATTTGTCTGCTCCCGACCGGGCTGACCCGGACGCGCTGAACGCGATATTATGGCACGCGCTGAAGCCCGGCGTTAAAATGCCCGCCCCGGTGCGGAGCGCCCGCTTGCTTCGCTAGGCTCACTCATATCAATCTTAGTCACTGTTATCAAAATCAAATTTCCTTGATCCTTCGTGCCAACGGATCAGTGTCACGGGTGTCTCAGTCAAAAACCACCGTCTGGGAGTATACAAATGGAATATGGCAACCGACGGTTTCTAACCAACCAATGGCCAATAGGGAGCTATGGCAGATCTTTCCTGATGAACCCTGGCCGCCGCAGCTTGAGAAGTAGAGGATTCGAGAAGTAGAGGAGGGGAGGCGGCAGGCAGGAATTGGCGGGGCGGCGGTGAATGTCAGCGTATGACCGAAATCGTTCACCGTCCTCTCACGCCGACCGAAGCCGTGCAGGTGCATAGGGCGCTCAAAGAGACGCCGAACATTCTGGGGTACACGGTGCGGGAACTGGAACGCCTCACGGATGTCTATGCCGCCGAGGTGGAGGGGCAGTTTGCGGGCATGTGTTTCAGCGTGGATTTGCGGCACGGCTGGACGGAGATCGCCGCGCTGTGTGTTCTGCCGGAGTTCCGGGGACGCGGCCTCGGCGGGGCGCTGTTTGAGGCGGCGTGGGAGCGGGCGCAGGCGGGGCGCCGTCACGTCTATGTTCTCAGCCGCAACCCGCAGGTCATTGGGTGGATGCAGGCGCGGGGAATGGACGTGGGCGGGAAGTTCCGGAACATGCCGCTGGCTGTGTACTGGTACATGGCCCGGCATATGGCAAGCTGGTACCGAACCACAGAAGCTATCCGCAAGCGTAAAGCCATCGGGCAGTGTCCGCCGCTCTTGCAGGGGATCAAAAGGTACGCGCCGGAGAGTTCACAACTGTAATGATATTCAAGGGCAGACACAAGAAGGGCAGGCGCAGAGAAGAAGGGCAGGCGCAGAGAAGAAGGGCAGGTACGGGGGCCTGCCCCTACGTTGCGCCGTCATCCCCGTAGGGGCGAACCCCCGTGTTCGCCCTTCTTTGTCCGTGTTCGCTTGTCATATCAGGCGGCGGGCGAAGACATAAGGCGGCAAGCCCTTTCCCTCAATGCTTGACCCGAAGAAAAATCACTCCCCAATAATGACTCTGCCGAGGGCAAGCGCTTGAACCGTGCCGGCCCCGGCCCCCGTCAGCAGCTCCCGGCAGGCGACCAGACTCGCGCCGCTTTTCGCGATGTCGTCCAGCAGCAGGACGCTCCGGCCCTGCACCAATGCGCTGTCTTCGACCTGGATTGTCTGCTGATGCAGGGCGCGGGTGGACGGACCGCCGTAAATGATGCGCCGGATCGTGGCGCGGCGCACCAGGCAGCCGGTGGCATCCACGCGCCCGCCTTCCGCCGCCAGCGTCTGCGCGAGGATTCGCAGCGGCCAGAACGCCTGATACGCCCGATGCGGCGGCACGACGGCGATGGCAATGCCGGGTTCCAGCATGGGGTTCAGCCGCTCGTACAGCCGCTTCAGCGGCCATTTTCGCTCGCTGTTCAAGGCATCCAAAAGCCGCGTCCAGGCAAGATGGCCGCGCACGGCACGCGCGTCCGCCCCGCTGCCCGTGCCATACTGCGGGCTGGCTTCTTTGACTAAGCTCTTGGCGGCGGCCACTTTTGTTTTCGGGTAGTAGTGACCCAGCGTCACAATCTTCGGCGGCTGATTGTACTGCTCCCATTCCGGCAAAAAGACGCGGGAAGCGGGGTTCGGCCCAGGCAATTGACTTTCCTCAGAACTTAGCGGCAGAAATGTCTGCTGCCACCATGCTACCATGCACCAAAAGAAGCTGTCAAGAGGTCGTATCGTGAGGTAAACTGGCGCAAGCAAAAGGACGAAAAGATGAAAACAAACGAACTCACGCTTGATCGTCTGCCGGACCTGCCGCAAACGGCAGTGGTAAGACGCATCGCGGCGCGGCTCTGGAGGGAGGCTGATGTCATTGCTCTCTGGCTGGGCGGCAGCATTGCCCGCGGGGAAGCCGACGCGCACAGCGACATTGACCTGCGGGTGGCGGTTCCTGCGGACGCGCAGCAGCGCTGGCAGGAACCGGATTTGTCCGCTTTGTCCGCACTGATTGGCGAGACGGTCGTCGGGGTCCACGCGCTGCGCTGGGAAGGGACGGTGCTGCATCAAGCGCTGCTGGCGGACGGCGTCATTTTGGACTTGCTGGTTCAGAGCGTCAGCCGAGACCCGCCGCAGGATTTCACGCGGGTGCTGGGGTGCCGCGATGCTGCGTTTGGAACGCTGCTCGCTTCGGCCTGCCTGCCGCCGGTGGAAGAAGCGGTACCTGCTGATCCTGACGCCATTCGGGAGGCGATTACGCTGTTTTGGATCGGCTCGCACAAGCACGTCCGAATGCTGTCCCGCAATCTGGATTTGTTGATTTTGCACGGTCTGGGCCTGGAACAGCCGGTGCTGGTGCGGCTCTGGTTCGTCGAGGCGACAGGCCGGGACCAGGCAGCGCAGCGGGCGACGATCCGCACCCTGACGCCGATGATGCGGGCGATTACGGCAGCCTTCGGCGCACACAGTCTTGAGACGCTGGGTTCAGCCCGGACGACCCGTGCGGAAATCGTGCGTGCCATTGAAGCCAACCGGAATGAAGTCGCGGCGGTCGGACGCCGCCTTGCCGCGCGTCTCGGCTTTGAATACCCGGACGCGCTGGAACAAACCGCGCGTCAAAACTTAAGACAGTATTTGGAAGACAGCGTTTTGCAGGAGCAGATTGCCTATTACCGCGCCCGTGCCGGGGAGTATGACCAGTGGTTTCGGCGGGAAGGGCGCTACGACCGTGGCCCGGACGCCAATGCCCAGTGGTTTAGCGAGGCGGCGCAGGTGGAAGCGGCGCTGCAAGCCTTCGCCCCGACAGGCCGGGTGCTGGAACTCGCCTGCGGCACGGGGCTGTGGACACGGCATTTAGTACGCTTCGCCGACAGCGTCACGGCGCTCGATGCGTCGCCCGAAGTGCTGGAAATCAACCGCGCCCGGCTTGGCGATGCCAACGTGCGGTATGTAGAGGCTGACCTCCTGCACTGGACGCCGGACGGCGTGTATGACACTGTGTTCTTCGGCTACTGGCTGTCGCATGTGCCGCCGGAGCGCTTTGAGGAGTTCTGGGAGCTGGTCGAAAAGTGCCTCGCGCCGGGAGGCCGCGTCTTCTTTGTGGACTCGCTTTACGATGCCGCTTCTACTGCCGCCGACCATGAACTCGAAGGCGCGGCAGCCGTGACTCTGACGCGCCGCCTGAACGACGGCCAGGAGTTTCGCATCGTCAAAGTGTTTTACCGGCCCGAAGAGCTGGCCCAAAAACTCGCCGGGTTAGGCTGGCAATTTGACGTGCAGTCCACGCCAAATTATTTTCTGTATGGCTCTGGGGAGCGAATACAAGAATGAAGCCTGACCTCACGGTTTATCTGGGCCGGTGCGGTGCGCTTCTTTGACAGCCGGATTGTGATGTGGGGCGGGTAAGAGAAAGGCTTGGCAGGAGGTCGGAGGCAACAAAAAAAGCGGGAAGCTGAATGCTTCTCGCCGGGCGCTCGTTTTTTGCGAACGTGAATAGAGTATATCACAGATCAGCGGCCTTGTCAACACAGACAATGGACTTGGCAGGGCGGCTATTCGGGCTTGTTCGTCCAGTAAGATGCCGAATACGGAGCGCAATGGCCGTTTCTCGGAATAAGCGTCACCGAAATCGCGGCGTGATGCGTCTCATAATCGTTACAAAAAACCGGGCATGAAGGCCGTCGGCGCGGCGCATACCGCGCGGACAGCCTAATTTTGGTCAGCGGTGACGTTTTGGTCAGCGGTGACGGCGATGATGCTTGTGGCCCGGCGCAAGGCCCAGGTCATGCCACTCCACCGGAAAGCTGTCCGGGCCGCCGCGTCCCGACAGCCGGGCCGAGCCGCCGCGCGAAATGTCTACATTGCCGCGCGGGAACCGTCCGAGGTCAGACACGAGAAAAACATGGCTGCGGCCATTTTGGGTGTTGACGACGCTGATGCGGTGGTTGAGCAGGCCGCGCCGCGACTGGTCCACCGCGCAGAACCACGGGCCGGCGCTGCCGTAGTAGCCGCTGTTGGCGAGGTGGGGATCGCTGTCGCTTTCCCGGTAGACTGTCGCCGTGGCCGAACGGTGATGGCGCGCGGCGCGAGGGGAACGGTGATGATGAGGGGAACGGCGGGACGCCTCGGCGGGTTTCGGCGTAATCAAAAGCAGCGGCAAAGCGAGGCAGACGAGGGCCGGACATTGTTGGGCGAGCATAGGCGATTGTTCCTTTCGGTCTCTCAGATAGAAATAGTTCTACTATTATACCCGAAAACCGAACATCCAATCGTACCAGGCATTCAAGTAGTTACCACATGCTCTTACTTTGGAATCTTGATATAAGTCCTTAAATTTTTTGGCATGGATGCTTATAATAGAAGTGTATCCCCCCAGGGGATAGGCGGATAGCAACACGGCAATGGTATGTCTCATGGCGATAGTCCCATACGTGAGGAGGTGGCGAAGCGACTGGCGCGGATTGCCGGTCATGCCGCAAGCCTCAAGCGTTTTTGGGAAGAAGGCCGCGACTGCGAAGAGATGCTGACCTAAATCTCTGCGGTGCGTGCCGCATTGGACCAAGTCGGCAAGGTTATCTTGGATGACCATGTGGATCACGCATTCCGATGGGCGCTGACAAGCGCTAGTAGAGTTTCATGGTAGAATAGGAAGAAATCATTTGGAGGTTTCTGATGCGTCCGAAAACTTATCATGTTGTCCTTGTCCCTGAGCAGCGCGACGAACTCGTCCGAAAAAGTACCTCGCAAAGACACCCGGCCCGCGAACGCAAACGCGCCCGTATCCTGCTCCTGGCCGATGAAGCCCAGGATGGCGGTGCAGTTGCAGACGCGGACATTGCCGCGCAGGTCAAAGTCTGTCTGCCGACCGTGGGTCGCGTCCGTCAGCGGTTTGCTCAGGCCAAAGAGCGCGGTCAGGACGCACTGCAAGTCGCCCTGCATCACAAAGAGCAGGAAACGCGCAAAGAGCGCCTCTTGGATGGCGACGGCGAAGCCCATTTGATCGCCCTGGTGTGCGGCATTCCGCCTGAAGGTTACAAACGCTGGGGCCTGCATCTGTTGAAAGATACGCTCATCGAGCAGCGGATTGTAGACACCATTTCCCATGAAGCGGTGCGCCAGACGCTGAAAAAAATGCGCTTAAGCCCTGGCTAAAGAAGTGCTGGTGCATTCCGCCTGAACAAAATGCCGAGTTCGTCTTCCGTATGGAAGATGTTCTGGACGTTTATCAGCGTCCCTTTGACGAGAAGCGGCCTTTGGTCTGCTTGGATGAAGCCAGCAAGCAGCTTCTTTCAGAGGCGCGGCCTGCGCTTCCGTTAGGACCAGGGCAATTTTTGCGTCAAGACAGCGAATACGTGCGAAACGGCACCGCCAGCCTGTTCATGGTATCGGCCCCGCTTCTGGGCTGGCGTCACGTTGAAGTGACCGACCAGCGCACTCGCAAGGACTTCGCGCAGGTGATCCTGACTTTAGTGGACGAGCAGTTCGCCCAGGCGCAGAAGATTGTTCTGGTCATGGATAACCTGAACACGCACGGCCCCGCCAGTTTGTACGAAGCCTTTGCGCCTGCGGAGGCCAAGCGGTTGGCGGACAAGTTAGAGATTCATTACACGCCCAAGCATGGCCGAAATCGAAGCTGAACATGGCCGAAATCGAAGCTGAACATGGCCGAAATCGAACTGTCCGTGCTTGCCCGCCAGTGCCTTGCCGAGCGCATGGACAGCAAAGCCAATTTGCAACATCAGGTGGCAGCCTGGCAAGAGCGGCGCAACGCCAGCGGCGTCAAGATCGACTGGCGGTTTACGACCGATGAGGCCCGTGTCAAGCTGAAAAGGCTTTATCCTACTGTTCTACCATGAAAGACTACTAGTCCCGATGATGCCCTGCGCGACTTGAAATTGCGACATAAAATGGGTAACAGCGAATGCTCATACCCTGAAAACGGTGTTTTTGCGACTTGAAAATGCTGGCAAGGTTGGGTATAATAGAGTACGATATGCCCAATGCGGGTCTTCTGCGGCGGAAAATTGGTCGTGATAGGTTTGGCGGCGTAGCTCAGTTGGTTAGAGCAGCGGATTCATACCCCGCAGGTCCGCAGTTCGAGTCTGCGCGCCGCTAGTGATTGACAGCAAATGCTGGTAATTGTGCCAGGATAACCCCTAATGGCAATTCTTGCGAGGCTCATACCTAATAACTTTGGGTATGAGCCTTTTCGCCGGTTGAAGCCCGTTCCTATCTTCTGAGAGCTGGCCGAAAGATGGTCGGTGATCGGAGAGGTAATTATGTTCAGCTCGGCGCTGGGCACGCACCCTGTCCGTCAAGCCGGAAACACGAGCCGGGCTTATCTGCTGATGCCCCGGTCTGCCAGGGAGATGGTTTTGCTGCGACAATTCAGAAACACCGAACAAGAAAAAGCAGGTGGTCATGTGACCCGGAACCGAGCAAAATGCTCCTTTTCGCCCGCTTGAAGCATACCCGTGATGGATTGCCGGCAGCAGCCGATGAGACAAAGCTCTTGACTTCATGCGGTTTTTATGCAACACTTTAATTACGTTCCGAAAACGGAGAAGCGATAGACTTACGGAAAACACAGCGCGGCAGCCGACAAGGCTGGCGCTTTTTTGTTTTGAAGCATCTCCGGTGCCGGCAGAAAGGGGCTTGTTTTTATGCGGCTGCAAAAGTTGCTTGTTCTCGCTCTCGCCCTGCTTTCCCTCCCCCAGCAGTCCGTTCCGGCAGAGGCCGCGCCCTGGACATTTGGTCCAGCGGCAGGAACGCTGGCCGGGGACGCGGCGTGGGCGAAGGGGGCAAAGCACGGCATAAGCGCACTTCAATTGTCGGGACACGGCAGCTTGGATGTGCCGGAGCCGGTCGTGGACACCCGCCGGAGCTTCACGGTCAGCGCCTGGGTGAAACTCAAACAAGTCGGCGGCTACCAGACGTTCGTGAGCATGGACGGCAGCCAGATCAGCGGCTTCTTTTTGCAGCTCCGGGCGTCCGGCACGTTCGGATTCACCCGATTTGATACCGACCAAACCAACGGGCCGGCGTCTCTCGCGTCTTCCACTGTCTCCGTGCAGCCGGGCGTCTGGTACAATTTAGTCGGTGTCCAGGACGCCGCCGCGCAGACGATCTCGCTGTATGTCAACGGCGTCTTGCAGCAGACGGTGCCGTACAAAACTCCCTGGCAGGCGACAGGCCCTACCGAAATCGGACGCGGCAAGTACAATGGCCAGCCCGTAGACTACGTCAACGGCGAGATTGACGACGTGCATCTTACGCAAGGTGCCCTGCTGGACAGGCCGCAGCTTGCGGCAATCGCGGCCCAAACGCACGCGCTTGACTCGGCGCTGGCGATTGATTTGTCCAAGCCCGGCCCGCGCATCAGCCCCCAACTGTACGGCCTGATGATTGAAGACATTAGCCATTCCATTGACGGCGGACTGTACGCCGAGCTGATCCAGAATAGAGCGCTCAAAGACAATCCCAATTCGCCGGTTCACTGGGCATTTGTCGGAGAACGCGGCGCGGGAACGCTGACGCTGGATACGACGCAGCCGGTTCCGAATACCGTGCTGACCAATAGCCTGCGGCTCGATGTCAAAACGACCGGCACTGATGCCGGCGCGGCGAATGACGGCTACTGGAGCATTCCTGTCCGACCGAACACTGTCTATCGTGCTTCGTTCTACGCCAAAGCAAGCGCCGGCTACATGGGGCCGCTGACGGCCTCGCTCCAAAGCGCCGCCGGCACGAATTCTTTTGCGTCGGCGACTGTTCCCGCGCTTTCGCCGTCCTGGAAAAAGTACACGCTGACGCTCACCACAGGGCAGGCCGGGCCAAGCGCGGACAATCGCTTCGTTCTCACCGGGCATGGCATCGGGACCATTTGGCTGACCCAAATCTCGCTGATGCCGCCGGCGTACCACAACCGGCCCAACGGTTCGCGCATTGACCTCATGCAGAAGCTGGCCGCGATGCACCCGGCGTTCCTGCGAATGCCCGGCGGCAACTATTTAGAAGGCAACACGATTGCCGAGCGTTTTAACTGGAAACAGACCATCGGGAATATCTCGCAGCGGCCCGGACACAAAGACCCCTGGGGCTACCGCTCCGATGACGGCTTCGGCCTGCTGGAGTATTTGGAATGGTGCGAAGACCTGCACATGCAGACGGTTTTAGCGGTCTTTGCCGGTTACGCCCTCGGCGGCGAGCATGTTGACGCCGGGCCGGGTCTCGCGCCGTATGTGCAGGACGCTTTGGACGAAATCGAGTACGCGACCGGCAGTATCCATACCAAATGGGGATTGGTGCGGGCGCAGAACGGACATCCGGCCCCATTTGCTGTGCCGTATGTGGAAGTCGGCAACGAAGACTTTTTCGATAAGTCAGGCTCCTACGACGGCCGATTCGCGCAGTTTTTTGACGC
>JAABUO010002237.1_pt1 | contig 12871 bp, 16 predicted proteins | sample 5559291 | NCBI WGS metagenome assembly JAABUO01 (sample SAMN10711878, study PRJNA513372) | rock metagenome | isolation source: Antarctica rocks | place: Antarctica: Victoria Land, Finger Mt sud
GGGGGACAGAGCCAACGGGGCCAAGCGTGCCCGCAGCGCCTCTACGGCCGCGCTCCGGAGAGCACCAATGCGCGAGACCGCGCCGACCACAGCCCCGCCGGCCCGGAAGCGTCCGGCGCCGCGGAAGTCCAGGCCCGCTGGGCATCTGGTGGGGTATGCGCGGGTGTCGACTGCGGTGCAGGATCCTGCGTTACAACTCGACGCGTTGGGGTGGCGGGGTGTTGGCGGGTGTTCACCGACTACGCATCCGGGAGCCGGGAGGACCGGCCGGAGCTCGCGGCGGCGTTGGACTGTCTGCGGCCGGGGGACACCCTGGTGGTGTGGCGGTTGGACCGGTTGGGCCGGTCCCTGCAGCACCTGATCGACACCGTCACCGCCCTGCAGGAGCGGGGGGTGGGGTTCCGGTCGGTGACGGAGTCGATCGACACCACGACCGCCGGGGGCCGGTTGGTGTTCCACTTGTTCGGGGCGTTGGCGGAGTTCGAGCGGCAGCTGATCCGGGACCGGACCCTGGCCGGGCTGGCGGCGGCGCGGGCACGGGGCCGGGTCGGGGGTCGGCCGCGGACGATGACCCCGGCGAAGCTGCGCCTCGCGCGGGCGATGCGCGCCCAGGACCCCCCGGTCAGCCTCGGCCAGATCGCGACGGAGCTGGGGCTGGCGAAGTCCACCGTCGCCCGCAACCTCGCCGACGTGGCGGACGGCGGGTCGGTGCCCGGATCGTCGGTGGTGGCTGGTGGGGTGGCCCGGTGAGCACCGCAGGCGACCCGGCCACGTTGCCCGGCCAGCTGACCTTGGACCTGCCGGGCCTGGACCGGCTGGCCGAGCGGCCCGCGCCGCGGCGCACGGCGCGGCCGGTGGTGGAGGAATTGCCCGCCGCGCTGAGGGTGCCGGCGGTGCCGCCGCGGGTGTGGGGGGTGTGGGACGGGGAGGACCTGGTCGGGATCTACGCGGAGGAACAGGTGGCCCGCGCGGATGCCGCGGTCCTGCGCCGGGACGCGGTCCGTGCTGGTGTCCGCGCGTCGACGATCGACTGTCTGGCCCTGCCGGTGCTGACCGCCCCGCAGCACCAGCACGTTCGGCGGGGCCGGTGAGCGTCCGGCCGCCGGAGGGGGCGGTCCCGGTGGGGTACGGGGAGCTGCTGGAGCAGCTCAAGGCCTGGGTCCGCTCCACCCAGGTGCGGGCGGCGCGGGCGGCGAACACCGAGGTGTTGGGGCTGACTGGTCGGTGGGCCGGGACATCCTGGACCGGCAGGACCAGGATGGGTGGGGGACCGGGGTGGTCGACCGGCTCGCCGGGGACCTGCGCCTGGAGTTCCCGGACCAGCGGGGCTGGTCCCGACGCAACCTGCTTTACATGCGGGCGTTCGCCGAGGCCTGGCCGGAGCTCGGGGAAGTTGTGCCACAGCCTGTGGCACAACTTCCGTGGGGTCACGTCCGAGCGCTGCTGGACCGCCTGGAGGGTCGGGCGGAGCGGGACTGGTATGCCGCCCGCGCGGTCGTGGAGGGCTGGTCCCGGGCGGTGCTGGAGTTCGGGATCCGCAGTGGTCTGCGCGCCCGGGTGGGTGCGGCGCCGTCGAACTTCACCGCCGCGCTGCCGCCGGCGGACTCCGATCTGGCGCAGGAGCTGGTCCGGGATCCGTACGTGTTCGACACCCTCGGGTTGGCCGCGCCGATCGCGGAACGTGACCTCGAGCAGGCGCTGATGGACCGGTTGCAGGCGACGCTGTTGGAGTTCGGTCGGGGGATGGCGTTCGTGGGCCGGCAGGTCCGGTTGGACCTCGGGGACGGCTACGAGGTCGTGGTGGACCTGTTGCTGTTCAACGTCGAGCAGCTGCGCTATGTCGTCGTGGAACTGAAGGTCGGCCGCCTGGCCCCGGGGGATGTCGGGCAGCTGGGGGTGTACGTCGCGGTGGTCGATGACCAGCTGCGCCGACCCGACGCTCACCATGCGCCGACGGTGGGGCTGCTGCTGGTCGCCGGGCGCAGCGACCCCCTCGCCCAGTACGCGCTGGCCGCCAGCTCCGCACCTGTCGCCGTCGCCGACTGGGCGTCGCTGCCCGCCGAGACCCGGGCAGTGCTCCCACCCGCGGAGCGGATCGCCGCCGCCCTGGACACCTCGACCCTGCCCGGTGCCGCCGGCGGCAGCGACGTCGGGCCCGTGCAGTGACGGTAGCCATGGGCGGAATGAACGACGACGAGCCGGACTGGCTGACCCGGGCCGACGCCAAAGCTAGAACCCTGGACAACTTGACCTCGGGGAAACCGGCGGAGGTGTACGTCTCATTCGAAAACGGAGTCCCAACAGTTTTGACATGCGAGCAACTGAGTGCCGCGCTCCGGGAGGGTAATTTTCCGGAGCTGCTACAGCGATCGCTCCTGGACGCTATGCAGTGTTAAACCCCTCGCTGCCCTGCGCCCCGGGGTGTGACTTGCAGCGGTAAGTGGCGCGGTTCTCGCAGCGCTATGTGGCAGGATGATCCCACCGCCGTAAGGGCGATCTTGAGCGGTTGAGAGATTCCTCAGGGGGCACAAAGCGCTGAAGCGCGATCGGCAAACCGCAAAACTTCATGCAGCCAGAGTCCCGGGCGATCTCGATGGATGCTATGGCCGGACTCGATCACCGACGTTCGCATCTGCGGTAGAAGCCTCATCACCGCGGTGCGGTCCGGTTCGATCAGTCCGGTGCCGTCAGTAGCGGCCAGTAAGTGCACGGGCACCGGACACCCGGCGACCAGTGCCTGTAGATCCCAGCGATCGCTGCGCAGCAGTCCGGTAACGTGCTCCACGTCGAGCCGCAGGCGGCTCTCGACCGCGTTCTCCGCGTCGATGCACGACCACAACCGATTTCCCCTCAGCAGCGCCGCGATGGCAACCTCCGGGTCGTCATGGGCCAGGCGCGCCGACCGCTCAATGTCGTCCGCGACGTCGCTCGGGTCGAGCGAACCGGCGAGTCCAGGTGGCTCCTCGATGACGATTCCCTTGGTGTAGCCCGGACGGAGTTGTGCCACTGTGAGCGCCACGATCGCTCCCAACGAATGGCCTGCAACAAGGTCGACCGGCCCCGGCACCTGCTGTAACACGTCGTCCGCAAGGTCTGCGACGGTGAGGTTCGCCGCGCCCATATAGCGTCGATCTCCGTGCGCTAGCATGTCGAGCGCGTGAACCTGCCAACCGAGGTCGGTTAGGTCCTGCACGATCCGCCACCACGACAGTCGGCTCGACTGCACCCCATGCAGCAGCACTGCTGAACGTGGGTCATGCACCAGCACAGTGAATCGTACGGTTCCCTGGGCGCCAAATGGTTCCGCTTGGTGGGCGTGTCTCGCGTCGAGGGGCCGCGCGGCGCGCTCAGCGGTTGACGCTCGCCAATACGGGTCCTCGATCACGAGGTCAGGCTGCCCGCGGGGCGGTCGTGTACAACCCGATGCGGGTGATCGTCGACGAAGACCACTGCGAGGTGGTGTTCACGTTGCGTCGACGGTGGGGGATGAGCGATGCGGGTTGCGGGCGCGACGCAGAGGTGGTGGCCGCGACCCGGTGCGGTCAAACGGGTGCTCGAACGCCCGTAAACGTGGCCGCTGCCCGCTCGTCTACCGGACAAGATCGTCACCCCCCGGCGCAGGCGGCCGTGCCAGCTGGCACCGCGAGAACCGCGCCACCTACCGCGGAGGGTCACATGCCGAAACCCAGTGACGGTTCGGCGCTGCGAGTTAGCGTTTCGGTACGAGGACGGGTTGTCGGCGGGTTGCAAGCACGTGCACGACCGTTGGCGCGGTCGCCGCGGCGACGGTCGGTGCGATCGCGAACAGGGGTGTCACGCCGAGGGGGTCGACCAGCAGTCCGGCGGCCGGGGTTCCGCGGACAGTCCTACGAGGTCGCCGGCGGATTGTGACGGGCCGCTCCAGCCACCGATCGTGTGTCGCGACCTTCCCGATCACCTACCGTCCGAGCCGTTCCGACGCGGCTGCCGCGCTGGTGGTTCGGCGGCACCGAACGGGGAGTGCTGGTCAGCCGGGTGGACCCGGCAGGTGAAGGAGGCCTGCGGTGGTTGGGCGAAACCTGCACGCGTCCTCGTAGAACGCCACCAGGTGAGGTTCGTAGTCGACGTGCAGCCACTCGCAGCCGGCCGCTGCGACCTGTTCGGCGAGGAGATCGACCAGGGCGCGCGCGATGCCGCGCCGCTGACATGCGGGGTCGACGACGGTATCGAGGAGGAAGGCGTGAAGGCCGCCGTCCCAGCAGGCATGCACGAATCCAACCAGCGCTTCACCGCGAAAGGCGCCCACCCAGGCCAGGCTGTGCCGTTCCAGCCGTACTGACCACGGTTGCGGACCGTGCCCTGGGCTGCCGAATGCTCTTGCGTGCAGGTCGGAGAGCGCGTCGTCATCGACGGGGAACCGGACGACCATTTCAATGTGGTCTGAGAGCGCGGCGGTCATGCGCCGGAAGTGAATCAGCCCGCGTGAGCGGTCTGGTGTTCGGAGTCGGGTGTCCGCCCGCCGGCCGCAGTCCTGTCGGTGGTGATCGCTACCGTCCCGGTGCATGCCGCACGGGTGATCGCAGGTGAGTTCCCGGTCGTGGGGACCCAGCCGGACGGGGACTCGATCCGGTTCTACCCGGACGACCCGGACGCGTGGTGGTACTGGCGGCGCTGTCGCGGGTGTGGGGGGTTTGGGACGGGGAGGACCTGGTCGGGATCTACGCGGCGGAGTAGGTGGCCCGCGCGGACGCGGCGGTCCTGCGCCGGAACGCGGTCCGGGCGGGTGTCCGCGGGTCGCAGCTCAAGGCCCGGGTCCGCTCCACCTAGGTCCGGGCGGCACGGGCGGCCAACACCGAGGTGCTGCGGCTGTACTGGTCCATCGGCCGGGAGATCCTGGACCGGCAGGACCAGGCCGGGTGGGGGACCGGGGTGATCCCCCGGCTCGCCACCGACCTGCGCCTGGAGTTCCCGGACCAGCGGGCCCGGACGGGGGAGTCCTCGACGGCTGACCGCCGGCGGCGGTGTCCGCCAGAGGAGGGCAGTGAGCATGGAGATCTTCCACTCCATCGCCGAGTACCAGCGTTGGCGCGAGGCCGGCACGGGCCGGGTGGGCCACGTGGCCTCCCTCGGCTATCTCCACGAAGGGCACCGTTCCCTCATGCGGCGCGCACGTGTGGAGAACGACCACGTGGTGGTCACCCTCTACGTAAATCCCCTGCAATTCGCTCCTGGTGAGGATTTCGACAAGTATCCGCGGGATCCGGCGAGGGACGAGTCCGTGTGCGCGCAGGAGGACGTGAACGCGTTGCTCCTGTTGCGCGACGACGAGATGTACCCGCGCAATTTCGGCACCAAGGTGGTGCCCACCGTGGCCATGGCCCGTTACGAGGCGGCCTCCCGCCCGGAACACTTCGCGGGAGTAGCCACAGTGGTCACCAAGCTGTTCAACATCGTCCGCCCGCACCGGTCCTACTTCGGGCTGAAGGACTATCAGCAGGTTCAGGTCGTACGGCGGATCACGGAAGACCTGAACCTGGGTGTCGACGTGGTCGGCGCACGGACCGAACGGGAGCCGGACGGGCTCGCCATGAGCAGCCGTAACGTCTATCTCTCCGTGGCGGAGCGGAGCAGTGCACCACGGCTCTACCAGGCGCTGCGAGAGGTACAGGCCTGCCTCTCCTCCGGCGAGCGGTCGGCGGCCGAGGGGCTGCGCCGGGGGCGGGCCGTGCTCGACGGCGTCGAAGTTCCCATGACACTCGGCTACTTCGACGCCGTCGACCCGGTCACCCTGGACCGGGTCGACGAACTTGAGAACGGCGTAGTGGTGCTCGCGGCGCTGCAGCTGCCGTCGGCCCGGCTGATCGACAACATCGTGCTTGAAGGCGGGGCGTGACCGTGCGCCCGCTCCCACCGACGGTCGTGCTGCTCGCTGCGGGCCTGGGCACCGACACCCGGCTCGGGCGTGAGCGAGCGGACCATGAGGAAGCTGCGGGACCACCCTCTTCCTCGGCCACGAACTCGTCGGCGAGGTCGTGGCCCGAGGTCCGCGTGGGGCCGGGCGGTCCGGGCGGGCCGCGGCGGTGGGCGCGGTGGCCCGGTGGTCGGCGTCGGCGGGGGAGGTCGACCCCGAGGTGCTGGCGGTGGTCCGGGGGCTGCGGGCCCGGTGCCGGGTGGGGTTGTTGACGAATGCGACGACCCGGCTGCGGGGGGACCTGGCCCGGCTCCGGGTTGGCCGGGGAGGTCGATGAGGTGTTCGGCACCGCGGAGCTGGGGGTGGCGAACCGGACCCGGCGGTGTTCCGGCTGGTGTGCGGGCGGCTGGGGGTTCAGCCCGGGGCGGTGCGGGTTGGTGGATGACACCGCCGGTCATGTCCCGGCAGCCCGGGCGGTGGGCCTGGTGGGTCACCGGTATGTGTCCCCGGCCGGGCTGGTCGGTTTCCTCACCGGGAACGGGCTGTGGGGTCCGGGGGCTTCGGAGTGAGGGCCGGGGTGTGGGGTGCAGCCCCGCGGTCTGGTGGGGTCGGCCCGGCAGGGCCGGCGGTAGCCCGGGGGGTGGTCGCGGCTGCGGGGTGGGTGGGGTCTTCGTCGTTCGGGCGTGACGGGTTCGACCGGTCCGGGTCGGCGGGGGGAGGGCGCGTGGCGGTTCAGCGGACCCGTGCGGCCGTCGGGTCGGGGTGGTCCCGTTGCTCCGCCCGGGGCGGCGGGGAGTCCGGCGGCGGGACCACCGGCCCCCGAGGGCGGCGCCGCGGACGCGGGTTCGCGGTGGGGTCAGTGCGGCGGCGGCGCCAGTCGTTCGTCGCCTCGTGCGCGGGCGGTGTCAGCGGCGTGGGTGGTGACCTCGCGCAGGTGGGTGAGGGCTGTTTGTTCGTTGCCGCGGGCGGCTTGGTCGTCGGGGTCCAGGTGCAGGCGTTGGCGACGCCCGGTCCCCGGTCAGGACCGGGGGACCGGGTTCGCGGGAGGGCGCGGTCGAGTGCGGCGGTCTGGGCGGCGGGGTTCAGCGGTGTGGGTGGGTGGCTGTCACCAGTTCCTGACCGGTGCGGTGCTGTTGATGTAGTCGCCGTGATCGAGGTCTTCGAGCAGGGTCGGGTGGGTCGGCGTCCAGCCGAGGAGGGCATGTGTGCGGTCGCTGGAGGCGGGGGCGTCGGTGCTGTAGGCGGTGGCCATGAAGGGGTTGCCGAAGTGTTCGGCGGCTTGCTGCGGGGACAGCGACCGGGTCGGGACGTTCAGCAGCTCGCCGATCTTGTCCGCGATGCTGCGCAGGGTGATGCCGGTTTCGGCGGCTCCGTGCAGCGCTGAGCCGGACGGTGCCTGTTCCAGGGCGAGGCGGAACAGGACGGCGGCGTCGAGGCGGTGCACGGCGGGCCACCGGTTGGTGCCGTCGCCGATGTAGGCCGACATCCCGGTGCGCCGTGCGGTCGTGATGAGGGTGGGGATGAAGCCGTAGTCCCCGGGGCCGTGGACGGTGGGGGCCAGGCGGACGACGCTGGAGCGGACCTCCTGCGGGGCGAAGGCCAGGCAGGCCTGTTCCCCGGGGATCCGGAACCCGGCGATGGAGGCGGGATCGGGGGCGTCGGCCTCCGTGCTCACGCGGCCGGGGGTCATCGCGAAGGTGCCGGAGGTCATGACGAGGGGCTTGTCGGTGCCAACCAGCGGTTCGCCGAGGGCGGTGATGGCGCTGCTGTCCCGCTGGGCGAGTCCGGCGGGATCGGCGAAGTCGCCGCCGAAGGCCATGTGGATGACGCCGTCGGCGCCCGCTGCCCCGGTGCGCAGGCTGTCGAGGTCGTCCAGGGAGCCGCGCTGGACCGAGGCGCCCAGCGACTGCAGCCGGGCCGCGCTGGTGTCCGAGCGGGCCAGCCCGGTGACGGTGTGGCCCGCGGCGAGGAGCTCGGAGACGATGGCCGGCCCGGTCAGGCCGGAGCCGCCGGTGACGAAGACGCGCATGGCGATATCCCTTCGGAGTAGAACGGATCGTGTTCCGTTTGCTCCCGACACTACGCTCATCCGGAACGTGTTCCGTTCGAGGGGTGAGGATGTTCGGCGATGACCACCGCGCCACCGCTGCGTACTGACGCGGCCCGTAACCGCGGGTCGGTGGTGGCGGCCGCTGCTCGGGCGTTCGCCGCTGGTGAGGACGCTTCGATGCGGGCCATCGCGCGTGAGGCGGGGGTTGGCGTCGCCACCGTGTACCGGCATTTCCCGACCCGGGAGTCGCTGGTCGACGCGGTTTACGCCGACCAGGTCCGGCGTCTGGTCGACGGTGCGCATGAGCTGCTGGACGTCCTTGCTCCGGCTGCGGCGCTGCGTCGGTGGATGGATCTGTTCGCCGATTGGGTCGCCACCAAGCAGGGCATGCTGCCGACCCTGTTGGCGATGATCCACGCTGGGCAGATCGCCCACGCCCAGAGCCGCGAGGAGCTGCTGCAGGCCATCAGCGCGATCCTCGATGCGGGCCGCGCCGCTGGTGAGGTCCGCGGCGACGTGGACGCCGAGGACGTCGCGGCCAGTCTCGCCGGCATCCTCACGGTGGCCGGCGGAGCTGCCCAGCGCCGTCAGGCGGGACGCCTGATGGACCTGCTGATGGACGGCCTGCGCCCCCGGGAGCGCTGAGCGCCGGCCGACGCTCTCGAGCGGCCTTCGTCGTTCGGGCGTGAGGGGTGGGCTCGCGCGGCGCCGGTCGGGCGTTGGTCAGCTCTCGGCGGGTTTGCGGGGTCGACCGGGTGCGCGGCGGGTGGGGGCGGTGAACCCGACCTGGCGGAGGTCGGTCTCGGTCCAGCCGGCTTTTTCGGCGTTGGCCCAGGCGGTGGTGTCGGCGCGTTCGGCGGCGGTGACGTTGTCGCGGGCGTGGGTGAGGTCGGCGCGGCGGGCGGCGAGCTCCCGGACGGCGGTGATGCGGGTGTCGAGGAGTTGGCGGGCGGTTTTCTCGGCGGTGTCGGGGTCGGTGTCGGCCACGGGCTTGAAGGTAGCGACCCGGACCGACACCGACCCGACAGGCGAAGGACCACAGAAGGACGGCAGCAAGATATGCGGTTGGCGTAGCCAACTGCCGTGTCGCGCTGGCGCGCGCCGGCCCCGGCGGGGCAGGGTGGGCGGTGTCCCGCGGGCGGTGTCCCCGCGGGCGGGGTCGCTGCGCTGGGCTGTGTGTCCGGCGTCGCCGGACAGGGAAGGGCGGTGGTCGCGGTGGCGGGTGGGGTGCTGGGCCGGCGGCGCCGCGCGAACACCCCGGGCGGGCGCCGGGTCGCCCACCAGGTGAAGGTCACCGTGGCGGAGGAGGCGGTGCTGGTCCGGTTGGCGGAGGCGGCGGGGGTGAGTGTCCCGCGGCTGCTGGTGGAGGCCGCGACCACGGCCGGCTCGGGGGTGACCTCGACGCAGCGCCGGGACGCGGTGGTCGAGTTGATGACGGTGTCCCGGGTCCTGGCGGGGGTGGCGGGCAACCTGAACCAGCTCGCGCGGGCGACCAACGCCGGGGCGGAGTTCCCTCCGCAGGCGGTCGCGGTGCGGGAGAAGGTCCGTGAGCTGATCCCCCGGATCCAACGCGCGTGCGCGGACCTGTCGGACCCGGGCAACCGGGCCCCGCTGAGGCCGCCGCCGGGCCGGGCCGGCGGGGGCGGGCTCGGCGCCTACCGCGGACCCGACGTGACAGCGGAGCCGCTTGAGGCGTCGCCGGGGGTGGGGTTGTGATCGTGCGGATCACCCGAGGGTCGGGGATGACTGGGCTCGTGCAGTACCTGGCCGGGCCGGGAAAGAGGAACGAGCACACCGACCCGCACCTGGTCGCGGGCGACGCCGCGGTGCTGGTGTGGTGGGACGACGCGCAGCTGAACCGGCCCGCCGCCGCCGCGGTCGCCGCGCACCTGGACGAGCCCCGCAAGGTGACCGGCACCGAGGTCGCCGGCGGCCACGTGTGGCACGCCTCCCTCGCGCTGCCGGCCGCGGACCGACGGCTGTCCGATGAGCGGTGGGCGGCGGTCACCGCCGAGTTCGTGGCGGCGATGGGGTTCACCGACACCGGGGGTCGGGCGCCGTGCCGGTGGGCCGCGGTCCGCCACGGGGTGTCCGCCGGGGGCAACGACCACGTCCACGTCGTCGTCTGTCTGGTCCGCGAGGACGGTACGAAGGCCGACACGTGGCGGGACTACGCCCGCGCCAGCCTCGCCGCCGCGGAACTGGAGGCCCGGCACGGGCTGACCGTCATCGAGTCCCGCGCGCTGGGCCGCGGGTCGGCGGGGGTCACCGGCGCCGAGCACAACAAGGCCGCGCGGCTCGGCCAGCCGGAACCGGCCCGGGCCGGGGTCGCCCGGACGGTCCGGGCGGCCGCGGTGGCCGCGCGGGACGAGGGGGAGTTCGTGGGGGCGGTCCGGGAGGCGGGGTTGCTGATCCGCCCCCGGTACGCGCCGGGCGGGGCCGCGGTGGTGGTCGGGTATTCGGTCGCGGCCCGGCCCGGGGCGGGGGAGCCGGTGGTGTGGTTCGGCGGGGGACGCCTGGACCGGGACCTCACCCTGCCCCGGCTGCGGGAGGCGTGGCCGGACTCCGCGGAACGGGACGCGGTGCCGGTGTGGGCCGGCCGGGCCGGCCGGGCGCAACCTGAGCCGGCGCCGCCGGCGGTCGCCGGTGCGGGCTCCGTGTCGGTCGGGGTGGGGGACCGGGGGACTGTGGAGTTCCCGGACCCGGGCCCGCGGCCGCGGCCGGTGCCGGACCCGGAGCGGGCGGCCGTCATGGCCGAGCTGCGGGAGCTGCAGCGCGCCGGCCGGGCCCGACAGGTCGGGGACAGCGCCGGGTGGGTGCGGTCCGCGCGGGACACCGCCGGGCTGTTCGCGGCGATGTCGGCCCGGGTGGAGGGAACCCGGCCGGGGCCGTTGGCGCGGACCGCGGACCAGCTGGCCCGGGTCGCCCAGCACCGCGCCGGCCAGTCCCGGGCCTGGCCGCGGGCCGGTGGTGGTGGGGACGGGGTCGCGCGGGCCGCCCGGTATCTGATGCGGAGCACGGGGGAGTCCGGGGAGGACCGGGAGCGCCGGGAGCGGGAGACCGAACTGCTCCAGGCGTTGATGTCGATGGCCGGGGCGGTCGGGGCGGCGCTGGAGGCGGCCGCGGACCGGCGGCAGTCCCGGGCGCTGCTGGCGACGGTGTACCGGGACCTGGCCGGCGCCTACGCCGAGGACCTCACCGCCGCCCACGACCGCACCCACGCGCAGATGCGCGCCGCCCTGGACCGCCGCCGCCCCGCCGCACCCGCGCCCGGGCCGGCCAGCGGGTGCCGGCCCACCCCGCCGCCGCCGACCCAGAGCCGGGGCCGAGGACGCTGACCGGCGAGGGTCGCAACGACATCGGGGACAGTGAGCCGTGAGCACCGTCGACCGAGTCATCGCTACCGAGGCGGACACGTTGGAACGAGCGGTTCTGCCCGACTCTCTTGACGTCCCCGCGCGTGGCGGTCGAGGGCGGGAGTGCGGTGGCCGGCTCGCCGGTGGCGCCGTCGATCAGCTGGACCGTGTGGGTGTCGCGGGGGCTGGTGGAGCAGGTCGAGGCGGCGATGCCGCTGCTCGGGGTGGCCAACCACTGCCTGGCGGTGGTCGCCGCGTTGCGGAGGCTGTGCCGGTACGCCCGCGGGAGGGAGATCTCGGCCGCGGTTGATGCCGAGTACGGACCCGGCGCTGTCGTCCCGGCCGGCGCGGTGACCGTCGGGCCCGGGGAGCTGCTCGCCGTGGAGGACGCTCCCGACGTCACCGGTGAGGACGAGTCGCGGGGTTGCATCCCAAGCCGGTGACGGACATCGCCCAGTTTCGCCGGGGGGCCCACGACTGCCGGTTCCCTGCACCGACCGGGACCCCCCGCAGTCGTGTTCACGGTCAACGCTCTCGTCCTTCAGGTCACGCTGCGGATCCCGTCGGCGCCCAGGGCCGGACTTGACCCGACTGGGGTCTAGCCCCCATAGACTGTTGTGTCTACCCCAACTAGGTTGTAGACATGAGGCGCAGCGAGGTCATGGCCAAGATTGGCCGGCGCGCCCGGGAGGTGGGCTTACCGGTCCGGGTGACTGAAGGTGCGAAGCACAGCCGGGTCCGCATCGGGGAGACCAGCATCACCACGGTCCCTCGCGGCAGTCATGAGATCGCGTCGGGAACCGCTCGGGCGATCTTCAAGGACCTGGAGCCGGACCTTGGGGAGGGGTGGTGGCGATGAAGTACCGCATCCGAGCGGAGCAGGACGGCAAGTGGTGGGTGATCTCCTCGCCGGACGTGCGGGGTGCGAACTCGCAGGCTCGGCGACTGAACGAGGTCGAGGAGTGGGGTCGCGACGCGATCGCCACGGTGCTGGAGGTTCCGGTGGATTCCTTCGACGTGGAGGTCGAGGTTGTTCTGCCGGCGCCGCTGCGCGATGAGCTGGAGGCTGCGCGGACGGCGATGGCGGCGGCTACTGAGCAGCAGGAGCGGGCGGCGAGGGCTAACCGGGCGGTTGCTCGAGAGCTGGCCTCGGCGCTGTCCCTGTCCGGGCGCGACGTGGCCCGGGTGATGGGCATCAGTCCCCAGCGGGCCGCGCAACTGCTCGCCCACCGCCCTGTCCGCCAGGACGGACGGGAAGTGCTGAACGCCTGACGTCCAGCCGACTGACCCCACTTGGCCGAACGCGAGCTGGCGGGTTCCCGCGACAGCCGCACCGCAGGGCAGTGCCCCGTCAGCCCGCGTGGCCGGCGGGGCACCCGCTTTACGCGGGGTCAGAGCACGGCCGACCCGTCAAGCAGTTCACCGACCACACCCAGGCGGTCGTCCAGCTCCCCCACCGAGGCAGTGGTGCATAACGGTACTTATCCACCAAAATTTGGCCGCTCCCCCGACCGCTATCTCCACCTCGACGCGACCAACCGCCACCTGATCGACGTGCGGCCCGGCGAGCACACC
>JAABUO010007041.1_pt1 | contig 12871 bp, 8 predicted proteins | sample 5559291 | NCBI WGS metagenome assembly JAABUO01 (sample SAMN10711878, study PRJNA513372) | rock metagenome | isolation source: Antarctica rocks | place: Antarctica: Victoria Land, Finger Mt sud
CAGGCAGTCTTGGCTAATATGAGAGGTGCTGGTGAGCTCATATTCGAACATGATTTTCCGCCTGGTTCGGATATGGCTGGGCAAGTGCGTAATGGTTCTAAGGCAGCTGAAAGAATGGAGTTTGAGCTCTTTAGTCGTCTGGCAGTGCATCACCATAGCTGGGTGAACCTGGAATAATATCAAAAGGAGGAATACAGGAAACTTAAAATCTCTCAATGCGACTCTATCGCTTTCCTTGTTATCGTTTGCAGCGTGTTGAAATCGTCTCTCTCCACACCCTACCACACTCATCCAGCCCGCTTCGAATAACCTGGCGGCGGCACTTCATCATTCACATCTTCCACCAAAGGCGCAACCCCCCCCTTCCCCACCGCCTTCCACTCCCCTATCGGCACCAACATATTCGGTCCCACTTCCGGGTCCATCCCCTGCCTCTGATGATACAATTCCTCTCTACAGCCCCCGAAAGAGTGATGATGTGCGACCGAATCGCTCTTCACCCGTGGGTAATCTGATACCCCATAATTCTGGCAAAAGATATGGGTCCGGCCGGCGTATAGGCATTACGTGCGTTTCATCAGCTAGAATGTCTCTGTGCATATAGGTGTGCAGATTTGTTACGTCCGAAATTCGCACAGACCACGTTGTTACACCGGTAGCACGTTCGTATTGCATTTCTTAACGAAATTTGCTGAGTTACCGCTGGCGTATCAAATTCCGACCTCGGAAAAGTTAACACAACAGTTCAATGAAGATAGCAGCTCGTCTGCAGGTCTCATTGCAAACTGAAGAGCGTCGATAAGCTGATGCCGCGCCGACGAGCTTTGCAAACGAATCATGCTTGGGTTTGCCGATGTTTCTTGATGGGCCGAGCAAAGTTCCGTACGTTGAAAGCAATCTGTGAACCAGGACCAGGTTATACCGTTTGTTTTAATGATCATTGTACGCAGGAAAGGAGCGACCCCGAAGTCTTCGGTAGCGAAGCAGGAGGGAAAACTATGATTAATTTCTCCGGTTTGAGAAGATAATTTCGAAGAGAGCGGGTAGAACAATTCTGAGCAGCGATATCTCTATCGAAGACGGACGTGATGGAGGCGGAGCATGAGAGCGCGCAATATGGAACACAGATGAGATCGCCTTACTCACGACACTGGATGAAGACTATCGGTGTCAATTTCGAGCGCGACATATGATAGTGGGAGAGAGTTGAGGATAAGAGCAGTGTCATTCACAACTGGCTCAATGTCGTACAAGGTTTTCCGGGTCCTAGTGCTAGTCAAGGTAGCAGGAAAAGACTGTCAGTTGAGGCATGTGAGACGCAATTAACTCAGACAGAATTATCATGTTCGAGGATAATGCAGCCGAATCAGTATGTATCCTAGGTTTAACCCTGATGGGGTTTATCTAAGTGCAAGATGATGGCAATATCCGACTAGGTACACCATCCTGGTTGTACTCGGTACTCGAGATAGACAAGATTCGCAGGGACAAGGACCGAATATGCCCACCGAGCTCCGTCAAGTGAGTGGCATTATTAAAAACCAATATTCGAAGTTTCTTCTTGGTTAGGACCAGGGGGTCTCTCCAAAGGGCTGAGGTGCCTCTCTGCTGTTACTGACGACAAATCAAAAGACAGCGGAGGAAAGAGCCTGAAGTCGAAGCATTTTAGACAGCGCGCAAAATTTTAGACAGCAGCTCGTTCGGAAGTAGACTTATCGATGCATACTTTGCACGGGTCGTAGAAAACAAATATTCAGAATTAACGTGTCAACTAAGATGGAGGTGATTGAGAGGATGATATTACCAAGGGTACCTTACTCACAATACAAAAGTTAAATGAGGCAGTCAGATGAGATAGAAGCGGTCAAGTTGGGTTTTAACTTTATTGTGTTGTTACTCGTACTTCAAGTACTATGAGTGAGTGATTCGTCACCCGAGCCATGATGATCAATTCATAATAACTGAGCAGCAATCGCTCTTGCCACTAAGGACTCGGTTCTTCGAGTATATGAAAACGAGATTCGTACCGTTCACATACTCTTGCCTCAAATTTCAGGCTCATTAACATGTTTGTCGGGCATAAGCTGCTCTTCAATTCCTCTGGACCATCGATCGACCGGAACAGCTACTAAGTCTGCCACCATAAGCCCTTCGCTTGCAATCCTCGCTACCGTCAGTTTCAACCGTCTAGATGACTCACCACTTACCTCGCCCCTTCCCGCCATTCCCACAATCACGTTGTTCGGTCCCCGCTTCTCACAGGATACAGTTGGGGTTTGAATTATAGGGCTGAAAAACCCCTTCCGGTAGGGTTGAACTAGGTATATTTAGCGAACTCCCATCGGCAGTATTTCAAGTGATGCTTCGATCATGACAGTGATCGCGGGTTCATCGAAGTAAAAGCAGCTTTAATCCTGCCGTCAGACTCTTATACCTCGAGTCGTCGGACTCAGCTTGATCGGGACTGCGTTCGCTTCCTCGGAGAAGGAACCTTATGAACTTGATATCGTCTAGCGGAGGAAGAAACCGATAAATACCCTATTGTGGTCAACGGGGGCTGGTTAGGTAGGGCATTTGATTGTTTGCTTTAAACTCTGAAGCTGTTGGTCTCATAGGTATCCAGGTCACGTCTTGTTCCAAATACAACTGTGCGGAATTGGTGAGATGACGTTGAAGAATACAACGGAGGTGGACAGTGTATGAGGCTAAAGGTGAGGTACTATTGTACTGTCGGTCTTGGGGTGTGGCTACGTTCCCTTGAGCAATAGAGTACTTAGGGTGGTTTACGGTACCCGGACATCATCAACGGCCTTGAGCAGCTCACATTAGCTTTTACCAGGGCCGTGAGTGGGGTCCATCTCGCATTGTTAGCTTTTACCGGGGTCACGGGTGGGTCCATCTCTGCCGTTAAAACTTAACGTCTTCGGACTAGATAATACAGATACGCGAGTATTCATCGTTAAGATTAACATTACAGGTAGGTACATTTGTTGATCTGGAACAAACTTTGATTTAAAAGGTCGAAGCAGCTGAACAAACCCCAAATAGCCAGACCCAGATGGGGACCTATTGTCTGGAATACCGAACAGCCTGTGGTAAGGGGACAAAAAGATGAATGAAGAGCCCAAGAAACGTAACTCATCGCAGGCACGGAGGCCTCTTCCTCGAGGGCCCCATAGTGGAAGTTCCTTGGCTGTTGCCGGCCTGTTTATCTCTGGTTCGTCTCTTGGGAGGTTTTGGAGTACTTGATTGGGTGTCTTGACGACCTTGAGAATTCGGAGAATTGGAAGAGCGGGATCTTCCATCCTTCACAAGTTCACGATCCTTCATCAACAGCAGATATGTTCAAGCAGACAGAGTAATTAAACCTCAGCCTAGGTCTACGACCTGGTGGCCTGCATGCCTCCATGCTAGGCTCTGTCCCATGTCTCATTCAAGTATGGAATGACCTGTCGTTTTCTAACCACACGTCTCGAATACGCGAGGTTTACATGATGACCTTGGTAATTGAATAGCTAGGATAGCTGGTAATTAAATGTCTTGGACTTGATGTGTTGCGTCTTCAACGAGGGAGTATGCTCTCCGGAATCCTGGTTGGCAAGGCGCCGGATTTCTATATAGTGAGACTCCCCCCCACAAGAGTACTCATTTCCTAGATCAAATCAAGTCCTTGTTTTTAATCCAGCGCAGCCCAGCTTTACATATTTCGCTCAGTCAAGATTTTATCCAATTTACCTAGCATGAAGCGTATCACCGCCCTTGTGTCCCTCTTAGCCTCAGGCCTCTTGGTCCCCAACGCCTCTGCGAAGGTACAATTCGCAGGCGTTAACATTGCAGGATGTGATTTCGGCTGCAACAACAATGTCAGCGCCTCGAAAGTCTGATTTCCGTTTGCTCCCCTTCCCTTCTAACGACGAAATATGCAGGGATATTGCGGTGGCACCTACTGCCCATCCGGTGCCGGACCGGGGCAGATGCAGCACTTTGTGTATGACGACGGCCTCAATGCCTTTCGTCTTCATGTCGGCTGGCAATATCTCGTTAACAATAACCTCAGCGGTCCGCTCGACCCCACTTTCTTCGCCGACTACGATGGCATATGCAAGCCTGCCTTGCTACGGGCGCCCACTGTATTATCGACATCCACAACTATGCCCGCTGAGACGGCGGCATTATCGGTCAAGGAAGCCCGACCAACGATGATTTCGTCTCGGTCTGATCCCAGCTGGCGCAAGCGTACGCCGGGCAACCAAACGTCATTTTTGGCCTCATGAACGAGCCCCATGATCTGGACATCTTCGTCTGTGCCAACACTCTGCAGGCCGTTGTGACCGGAATCCGTGCTGCCGGCGCCACATCCCAGCTGATTTTGCTTTCGGGCGTCAACTACGCCGCGGTCGACGGATTTGACTCCAGTTCGGGCCCGGCGTTGTCGACGGTGCAGGACTCTGATGGTACAATCAGTAAACTAATCTTCGACGTACATCAGTATCTCGATTCAGACACTTCAGGCTCGCACCCTAACTGCATCACCGATCAAACCGACAATCTCGGCTACCTTGCAGCATACCTGCGGCAGACGGGCCGCCAGGCTTTCCTGACCGAGACCGGCGGCGGGAATACGGATAGTTGCGTTCAGTATATGTGTTCGCAGCTTGCGTATCTCAACAATAACGTAGATGTGTACTTGGGTTGGGTTGGTTGGGCTGCCGGTAAGTCCTGCCGTTTCCCATTGTGTTGGCGACTTTATCAGTATTGTGTTCGAGGAGGCGACTTTATCGAGGGAATCTAACCATTGTGATTAGGGGCTTTCGATCCAAGTTACGTACTAAGCGAGGTGCCCAATGGACCCACGGACACCCTTCTTGTATCTCAATGTATTGTCGGGCAGTTCCATTAGGCCACGATAATCTTAAGTAGTGTGACCGTTGGATCGGGCTCAGGCCAGCTTCTACAAGTCTTATTCAATACCGCGTTTTTTGGTATGCAACACAGCAATCTTATATGATTCTTGTTGAATACAGCGGGATTGGGATCACCTCTTTGTATGCAAACATTCCTTACTCATCTTTGACCACCTTGTTTAATCAAAACTGTGACACTTTTCTTATTTAACATAGGGAATACATTTGCATAGTTTTGTCACCCTATTTTAATAATTTGCCAACCGACTCTATCCACAGATACTTGAAATCGTATGAAAGTAAGCGGCCGCCTGGTTCGTATTTCAGTAAAGATGAGCGTTGCCAGTGTTCAGATGTCTTAATATTCTACACATCTCGCACCTGCACCACCAGATGTCTTTGCTCCGTTGGTGGGCTCTTGGTTTCTGGCATCACAACTTCTCCGCCCATATTTGACAAATCAAGCTCCATCCTCTCAGACCTACATGATGTGACCACTGTCAAAGCATAATGAGCCATCTCGGCTAGTCTCACTGTAGCCTAAGTCATCATCATCGGAGGCAAAATTGTCATCTTGCAGCGTCCTTCCATCCAATGCAATGGAATAGTTCCGGCTAGCTCCAAGTGTGTATGGGTCCAGAAAGTCTTGCCTATCTAATACCATGTCGAAGACTCGGTTACAATTGCGTTCGTCGATATCCATGTATGAAGGGTTCTCGAAACAATAGTTCTAAAGAGAGGCTATAGTATAGGTCATCCCAGATGGTTGAGCAGCCTGGAATGTGATAGGATTCTTGAATTTCAAGATATCGCGCGCTTCGTGCTTCGCGGATAAAATAGGCCTATTTTGGTTTGGAAGAGCTAGAATATTCGCTAATAGGTAAGTAGACTAGAAGGCTGAGACTTAGAGAAGCGAGGTAGAACGTTCTTCAATACATTTACATCAGTGTGTGTGATTGTTTTACTGTAAAAGGGCGTGTAGTTGAGAGAAGCAAAACATGCAACCGTTTATTCAGCAAATGCTGCTTTCAAGAGTTTTAGCTATTTCTCTCACACCTTTATCCCAATTAGATCTTCAAAATTTTAGTTCATCCCGCAACTTGTAATCTTACACGAGATGAGGTTCATGTAAAAGTCTGCTCAGTTGCCACGATGATCGAGGCTTGATGCTGCAGCTCTTGCACGTATTTCGAACGGTGTTGGCGCAGGATGCACATCATCCTTGATATCCGTGTCCCACACTTTCGCTCATTCTTCGCTTAGTGCTAGGCAGCCATACATCACTTTCAGCCATGCACCACTAAATTCAATTACTCATTATATACATGATGATATTTAATCAATTCCTTTAAAATAACCCGCCATTTCTTCTGATAAGCCTGAACGAACTTAATGCGAGCAGCTCTATGAGGCTTAGTAGCCTTGTAGACCTTCTTTAGTTCATTTAAATAGCGCTTTTCCTCGGTCTCTTCGCGCTGCTGCTGTCTTTCGTTCTTTAATTTCTGTTTATCTTAAATCATACTTCGAGCATCTTTAAAGTACAAGATGTCTTCGATTTTAAAAATCTTACTAGATTACTTTTTACGTGCTTTGCGAGCATTTTCAGCGACTTTTATTTAACTTAATTAATTCTGCAAAAACTTCATTTTACGTAACATAACGCTAGCGTCTTTTTAGAACTTTTTAAGTTTCTTTTTAAGATCTTCTGATAAATTTTCTTTACATATTAAATGAATCATTTAATTTATAATTATTACTCGACTAGTAAAAGTTTTTTAAACGAATAAGTCGCTTATAGTAAATAATGATGTAATAAATTAAATTAAACTTTTAATAATTTAAACTTTATTTAATATTATTTTCGAATTAAAAGAAATTAAGTTAATATACTTTCATGCAGATTAAATAATAAATTCTTTAAAGACTTTAATTTAAAATTCGTTAAAAACAGTTAAAAATTTAATTTTTAAAAAGATCTCGTTACTTATTTAAACAGCTTAATTAATTATTTTCGAATGTTAATACTTTAATGATTAAAATATATATACATTTAATAATTAAAGTAAATAAGTAATATGCGAAAATAAGTTAAAGAATATAATCTTGTAATTTTTATAATAAAATAAAAATTCGCGTATATAATGAGATTCATAATCATTCATTACAAGCATTCTTTAAGCTTCTTTTTAATGCTTTTAACTAAAGCGATTAAAGCACTTAAGTTATTAAAGAAAATTTTAATTATTTAAATAATTTATATTAAAAATAATGATTAACACGTCGTCGTTAAGATCGTTATTAAAATAAAACGTTAAAAATTAAACTTCAGTCATAATTAGCATTAACGATATATTTTTATCTTCTTCGCTAATGCATTTAATGCTCGTTAATGACTCTTTATTATTTAAATTCATAATAATAATTTAATTAAAGCGTGTAATGCTTATACGATAGTTAATTTCGTTAAAATTTTATATATCATTCTTTGTTATATTATATTAAATTATTATTTCTTTATACTCATTAAAATAAGTCTGTAATACTTTTAAATCATGCGCGTTCTTTTTTTCAGCTGTTAAAGACTTTCGTTTAGCTTTAAAAAGATTTAACTAACGATTTAATTATTATTTAACTTATTAAGCGTTTAATAAAAATAAAGAATTTAAACGAGAAAAGTCTTAAGCACGAAGAACGTTTATCGTTAATTATATTTATCGTTAATTACATTTATCGTTAATTACATCATGTGCAGCTTAGTTAACAAGCTTAACTAATTTACTATAATTAAGTATTATCGTAAAGCTAACTTTTAATCGAGTTTTAAAGCTCTGTTATGCAGTTTTCGTACTGCTATCTTAAATTAATAATCTCGTAGTTTAAAACAAAGCCTGTTATATAAAACACGAAAATCGCGCGTAATTTTAACTTTATTAAAATTTTTACGCGTGTTAATAACGTTAATAATCTTTTAAATTTAATCTTTAATTAAAGCGTATGTAAAAGTCATAATGTTAAATTTTAATCGATTTTTAAAGATAATAAATTAAAAATATGAAAATTTAATAATGTATGACTAAAAGTAATGTATAACTGTTTAGCATTAAGCGAAGAATGAGCGAAAGTGTAAGACACGAATACGTTATATATCGTTATGCGTAACGAAAGTATATTATTCGAGTTAGCATTTTTACGCGTATAAAGTGTCTTGTTAATTTATATTAAAAAATTGTTAAAAACGAAACTAAAACGAATTGCTTTAAGAAAAGAAGATATTTAATTTAGCTTAAGCTTTTGTTTAAGTCGTAATCTCACTTAAGCTTGCTTAACTACTTAATTTTTATTAAGAAAGATTTTAAATTCGTGATAATGTTACTTAAAGCTAAAAAAAGCTTTTAGTACGATTACGTAATATGAGAGTAATTAAATTTCGAGTTTTAAATAAATGCGAGTATAAGTGTTCGACTTGTAAGAATTTCTTCTTAATCATATACTGTTTAAGAATTCTTATCGCAAGCTGCATTAGAAAATATAAAGCTTAATTATTCATTTAAGATTTTAAAAAGACTGTTTATAAATATGTTATTAAAACATAAATGACTTTAATAAATTAATAAATTTGTAGCGTATTTTGTAAAACTCGCGAAAGATATAAATATAAAACACGAAGTTAACGAATTATCTCTACGTAGAAGGGTTTACCTAGTGCCCGTTCATACCTCATCTCGTTCAGCCCTATCATAGGGCTGAAAACCAGATTTTTCTATTTTTATTACTGTAATGAATTATTTAACTAAATGACTAAATATAATTTACGTAAATTGTTTAATAAACCTTTTTATACGTATATCATAATTTAATTAATTAGCTGTTAAGATTATATGCTGCTGCTGTTACTAAATCTGCTTCTTCATTTTATTATTCATATTAAATATGCTTTTTTACTACTACTTTATCTTTTTATTTCGTTATTTTAGCTTTTAAAGCGTTATTTTAACTCGTAAAATGATTAGTAATTACTTTTTCTTAATTTACTAAGATCGTTTCATAAAGCTTACTATAATTCTTCTTTACTGAGATATTTTTTTTAAAGAGCTTACTCGTATCATTAACGTAAAAGTTATAAACGATAAAAATGTTATCGTAATTTATTTTCTTCGTGATTTAAAAATTAAAAAATTTAAATTTAATCATATAAGCTTATTACGATTCTAGCCTTCGCTTTATTTAAATTTAATAAAGCTAGTTAAGAAGTAAGTTAAAATTAATTAAAGCTAGATTAAGCTCATCACGAGTAAAAGCTTTAACACATTTTAATATATTTTAACATTTTTAACATAACTTTAACACGATAACTTCGCTTCTTTTATTTCTTCTTTAACATCTTATTTATATTATAATATATTTTTTTTAAGCTTAACGTTAAGATTAAAAACATATATAAGAACTTAGTTCTTTTCTGTATATACTTTTCTTTCTTAGCATTTATTTATTAATTAACTAATATTTATATAACTCGCTTTATACTAATCTTTAATATTAAATAAATACTTATTAATTACTTTATTATTAACGTATAAACGATACGAAATAATTTACTTCGTTTATTTAAAAAATCTGTAAGAAATTCTTTAAATTTGCATTATCATTTTAAATCGCAAGAAATTCTTTAATTTTATTCTCATTTTCATTATTTTGTTCGTAAGAAATTCTTTAAATATTATAATTAGCTATTATTAAAAATTTTTACAAAAGCTTCTTTAAATTACTTTCATTAAATTATTTAAATTAATATTTACTTATCTTTTTTATAATGATACGCGATATTAAATTAATTAAGCTTTAAACAGTTCGTTTACTTAAAAGTACTGTTAATAAAAAAATCTTTCGTTTACTTATTAATGTTTTAATTAAAGTTAAAAAAGTTATAATATTATGAAATATAAACATCGAAGAATAATTATTTCATTAAATTAATAATTAATTTAATGAAATTATTAATATGTTAAACGAGCTTCGAAGTTAGCGAGATTTAACTTTATAGTTTAACGAGCATTAAATTCTCGTATAAGACGATTATAAAAAGAAAGCGAAATAATTAAAGATCGCTTTTAAAAAAACGATGAGCTAAAAGAAAAAATTAATCAGTTACAAAGTAAGCGATTAAATTTTAATGCGAAATAACGTTAAGCTAATTAACTTATGTTTCGTTAAGAGACTTAGTTAATTAAGCATTTATTTAATTAAAAAGAACGCTTTTAAAGCTTACGAAAGTTATTTACTTTATTTAATAACGATCATTACAAGTTAATTAAATTTTCGAATTCACTTATCTTTATTAAGATAAATAATTTTATCTGAAAAAGCTAAATTATTAAAATATTTAACAAGCTCGACGTTAACGCGAATTATTATTTTATTAAGAAACTTTGTATTATTCATATAATTACTCGATTAAAAAATGATATTAACGAGCAGACTTATGTAAAGCGTCGCATTAATGCTTTTTTACTTTATTAATTATTAATTAAGTTATTAAAACATTTAAACGAGATATATAATAATTAAAATAAAAATTAAAAGTGTCGTCGCGAATATAATGCATTAAAGCAGCTTAATAAGCCGTTCAGCGCTTTTTACTTCGAATTTATAAAGCTATTCAGTTTTCTTAATTACGACGATCGTACATTAATGAATGATCTTTAAAATAAAATTAATAATCGCTTATAAAACGTTTTATCTGTTAGTTTTATAAAGTTTAAATCGCTTAATAAACTTAAGACTTTTCTTTAAAAAGTAAATAATAATTAACGAGTTAATTATTAGTTACGTAACGAGTAACGAATAAATAAATTAATAATAGCTTTAAAAAAACGTTTTGTTTTTTCGTTAACATTAACATTAGTCTTAATTAATAGCTATGTTAAGTTAATTATCTTTTTTACTCTCGAGCTCGTTAAATCGCTCGTTATTTACTACATCTGTAAGACTTTAAGTTACTTGTTTAAGAATTACTTTTAAAACAAGATAAATACTTTTACTTCTCGTGTTTTCATTTCTCATTTATATAAAATCGTTATTTTAAAAAATAAAAAGAATAAAGAAATGTTTAACGAGAAGAATGAGATAAAAAACTAGTAACTTTTATTAAAGACGCGATAAAAAAAGTGTTAATTTCTTTAACGACGAGTATGTTAAATAATTCTTTTACTTTTAAATCTTTAATTACTAAATGTATATTTTTTAATAATGAAATTAATTACTCATTAAAGTTATTAATTAACATTAAAGCTATTAATTATTCGTTCATTAATAAAGTAATCACGCAGAGTGTTTATAATCAGTTATAAATCGAGTTCTTAACTTTAATTAAAGCAAAGTTTATACGAAAATTCGACGATCATTATATAAAAAAACTCATTACTTATATTATTTACTTAAATTTAACAGTTTAAGATTATACGATTAAAATAGCTTTTATGTTAATTACTTAATTAAGTTAACATTAAATAATTCTCGAAAAAACATGAATGAATAAAATTAATCTAATTATAAATATGCGAATTAACTTTCTTTAATTTTCAGATATTACTTTTAATTAAAAATTAATTATTTTATTATTATGTACTAAATTAATTACGAAATTAAAAAGCTTAACTTTTACTTATATACTGAAAAGACTTATTACTTTCGCTGTTTCTTAAATTAGTTAAATATCATTCTCTTTTAGTTAATTAAAAGAAAAGTTAATTAATTTAATTAAACGATTAAAATCGTTCGAGACGACTTTAATTAGCGTTAAAATTTCTAAATTAACGTCGAGTTTAACGAACTTAAAATTAATGAATTAATTTATTAAATCTGTTTCTGCATTAAAGTAAAGTACTTAAATTAGTCTTAATTAACTTTCAGTTCTTTAGTTTATTAAGATTAAAAAGATTATTAATATTAAAATAATAAAAGCAGCGACATATAAAATGTTATTTAAGCGATTAAACGTTAAGATCTTTACGATTACTATCTTGAAAATTAATTAATTAATAATTATAATTCAGAATAAATTTAAAGAAGTAAATTTACATAAGCTCTTTCACGTTAAAGTTCTCGAGCAAGTTAAGATTAAGCTTTTCTCTAAATATTACGATTATTTAAACGTGTTTAATTAAACGATAATAAATTAGCTATCGTTTCATCGTTTTTACGATTACAAAATTAAATTAATTAATAAGAAAATGTTCTCTCGAAGTAAATTATATTAAATGTTTAATTATAAGCTTTAAAAGATAAAGAAGTATCTGATTAAATATCTGAATAAAGAATTCATTTTATTAAGCTTCGCTTCTTATGTCTTACTCATTCTGTTCGCTGAAAAGAAAGATGAAAGTTTACGTTTTTATATAAATTATAAAAAGCTTAATACTTTAATTAAACGAAATCGTTATTATTTATTATTAATAAACGAAACTTTCGCTTTTATACAAGAAAGTAAGTATTTAACTTAATTAAACATTATCGCTACGTTTAATAAACTTTGCATGCATTTAAATAACGAGAATTTAATTACATTTATTATCTTTTTTAACTTATATAAATATTACGTAATGTTTTTTAATTTAATTAACAAGTTTACTTTTTATTAATATTACATGAATAATGTATTGTTTAAATATTTATATTAGTTTTGTTAAACTTATTTTAATAATATTATTATTTATAATAAAATCTTAAAAAAACATAAGCGTCATGTACGATTAATCTTGCATTAATTACGAAAGATTAATTTATAAATAAATATAAATAAATGCGAGTTTTTTATTTAAAAGATTATTTTTTTAAAACTTTTAATATTAATCGAGAAACTGAAAATAAATTCTCGTAAGATTTAAATAGTCGTGAATTAATTTATTCTTAATAATCTTACTCAGATACAGTTCTTTATTAATTTTTATAATTTTTATTAACGCTTTATT
>JAABUO010007042.1_pt1 | contig 12870 bp, 19 predicted proteins | sample 5559291 | NCBI WGS metagenome assembly JAABUO01 (sample SAMN10711878, study PRJNA513372) | rock metagenome | isolation source: Antarctica rocks | place: Antarctica: Victoria Land, Finger Mt sud
AAATCGTTGAGAAATTGTCACCGTGCTTGGTAAGTACATAAATATGCAACAAATAAGAACCTCTTAGCATGACACTAGGTACCAGATACCACTGTAATCCATATGTCGACATGGAAGTCATCATACATAGATTTTTATACAGACAAGTGGAACCTTACAAAGATTGCAAAAGGTCTGCAGTCCACATGCATATATATCATATCATAATACGGCTCATTTGTGTGAGCTGATAATTCATGCAGCTGTTGGGATTCTGTCTGCTTTTCCCTTCACACACGTGTGGGTTTTGTTGTCGCTGTAGTACTGCAGAAGCGAGCCTCGAAAGTAAGGCTGGTATCCTTTGGTTTTGCTGTGCTTCACTTTGCTGCCTGCAACTGCAGCCACAGCAAACTTAGAAGAAGAAGAGCAGAGGGTGACTGCGCAGCCATCCTTGCAAGACAAAATTGTTCCTGCCATGCAAGCTTCCGTGCAGGTGAGTGTGTGCATAACCTTTCACATTGACAGTGTATGGCAGCTGCAGGTTCATGATAGTAAGTGCATAGACAGGGCCAAAGAAAAAGGGTACGGAAGGGGCGGGGGGGGTTGAGGCTTCTGTATAGTTGATATGGAGGAGGCAGGAGCTTGTTTTGTTAAAGAACAAACTTGATGTCCTGTGTTTGGGTTTAAGGGTTTACTTGAGTGCAGGAGAGAGGAGGCAGGGGCTTGTTATTGCTTCTGATGTCTAGTCTTTAGGGTTGAGGGGGTGGGGGTGATGTGAAGCAGGGAGGGGCTTACTCCTGTCGTGATATGGCAGCAGGCCGCCATTGAGGTACTCCAGGTAAGTGTGTGGGCACCGTTTCATCTTTGCAGGCAAGACAGGCACAGAGGGCTGCACTGCTCCTTGGACAGGTATTGAGGAGGTGATGTACTCCAGTGATCTCTTATGAGATGCCCTTGCACTGCATAGAAGAAGAAGAAGAAGTCAGATTTGTTACTGAGCACAGAAAGAGACAAATGTGTGTGACTTTCAGCAGGTATTAAGGCAGTGAGGAATTCCTGTGATCTCTTGTGAGATGCTGTTACACTGCACAAAAGGAAACCTGGGATTGGTGTAAAACACAGGAAGAGACGATTGCATGCGGTTTTCAGCAGGTATAAAAGCAGTGGTACTGTCAAACAACCATGCATGTGAGCGGCATGCAGCCACAGCAACTCAAATCAAGCAACAAGGCTGGGACTTCTGCCAAAAGCAAGATAGACAAACAGACAGACAGACTTATAGACAGGCTTGCAGGCATGTAGACAAGGTATACACAAACAAGCTTGTGTACAGCTTCAAACCGCAGACAAACAAGATGGAGTCATCCACCATTGTGTTGATGGCAGTGTCTGTTGTGCCAGGCATGCAGGCATACAGAACTGCTTCACAGACATCAGCTGACTGACTTCTGTGTCCTGGCCTGCAAATGTCTGTCAATACAGACAGACAGACAGCCAGACAGACACACAGTCAGAGACATAGACCCCCCAAAGCCCCTGCTGACCTTTCAGTGATGAGGTGCGTAAGGGGGTGTCTGAGTTCTGTGTCCTGGCAAGCAAAAGTCTGTACTACATACAGACAGACAGACACATGCAGAGAAACAGACACTCCAGGCCTCCTGATGACCTTTCAGTGATGAGGTGGGTGAGGGGGTTGCCCTTCATGTCCTGCTCCCTCAGAATCTGATTGGCCTCACTGAAAGGCACCACCTCCTCATTAACCTCATTCACTCCCACAATCTGCAGAACACACGCGAGTTGTGTCTGGACCCTAAACCCTTGTCCGAAGTCTTCATTCCAAAACCTCAAGGTTGACATATTCCAAGATGCCTCCTGATACATGCTCACTTACAGGTTGAAAAGCACAGCTTACGTACATACACAGAGCTCTCAGAAAATGTATGACGGCTCGATGATGTTTTTCAGAATGCAAGACTTGATTGTTTGCAGCTGGCTGGCAAACAAAATTGCTTAGACAGCCAATGCTTGGCAGGTACACCTGCGCTTGGGCAATGTACAGCAACCAAACAAGTTCACCTGAAGCTCTGAAAAGGCGCCACAGGTGGGGCTGTGCAGCATCTCTTTGAGCGTTTCCAGCTGACTGGCGTAGCTGGAGGGGGACCCACTGAACAAATGCTGAAGCACGATGGGCAAGATAGACACAACGTCTTTCATCCATGGCAGCTGCACCAGGCGCTGCAGGGTCTGGTGAAGAGCATCTGTCTTTGTCAGGCGGCTGAATAGCAGACTCAGCTGGGCCAACTGCCTTGCCGGCAGCGTCAAGCTGAGTAGGTACTTCACGCAGGCACTTTCTAAGAGCTCTACCTGCAAAGATGACATGTGTTATGTGGAGCAGGTTCCACTCGATGATGGCCATGCTTTGCTGTTGATAGGCCGGCCAGAACAGTTTCAAACATAGGATCGAGAGACATGCGATGGATCCCTGTGGAACAGCCGTGGGACTGGATTCAGTATTGGTTGCTGGGCAACACTATTGGGTGGCAAGTATGTTACCTGGATACTATTGGCAAGTAGCAGCACAGCTTCCACATCCTCTGTTAGCTGCACAGACGAAGAATACAGCGCCTGTACCAGCTTATATACTGCAGCATGCGGTGTTCTCACAGGCAGGACAACTTGTGAACCGGTCGTCTCCAGATCTTGCTGCTGATGTCGAATCCTGGCCCAGTGACTGTCCGCAAGAAGGCGAGGCGTTTCCACTCGGACTGTGTTCTCGAGCTGCTGGCTGTCTCCTATAAGAGCCAGGTCATACATAGCCGGGTTCCGCTCGTTTGCTTGCCAAATCTCCAATGACAGTTGTGAAGAGCTCTGCTCTTTGAGAAGCACGGTGCCAGAAAGGCATCAAGCTCTAGCAGCATTTCTGGCCTTTCTTGTTGAGGCTGCGAAGGTTGTGAATCTACCATGTGTTCGCTGCCCCTCCGGGTACGCACCCTCATGATCGCCATCACTGCAAATTGAGCCGTCCGGCAATAAGTGAAGAACTTGCTCAGGCTCGCTCAGCTTGAGCTTCAGGATGATAAATCTGATGATAAATGACACTTGGGCAGATACTTGGCAGATTTCGCAGATAGGGTTTCGGACTTTTTCATGGACAGCATGTTTTTGCAAATTGACTCCAATGTCATGGCCTCTTTTCAGTTTTTGCCTCTATAGTGAATAGTTTGCTGCCCCAACACAAAAGGCTGGTGATCAGCGCAAGCAGAAATTTGTTTGTCATCTGAATGACATCAACACCCTGCTGAGTGCACAACAGATCCGTCATGAACTCGAATAATATAATGTATCCATTGGTCAATAAAGCAAGTGTAAAAACAGAAGTATATAATTTGCTTCAAAGCAAGGACAACAGAAACGCTGAGCAGAGATCGATGTGTGCAAGTTACATCTATTGTGACAGCTTGACACTTGCCAGCGTCAGCAGCAAAGCTTGTAGGCAGCAATCTCGGCTGCATTTCTTAACACACATGTCATTTCTAACACGGAGAGCACACCCAACTATAAGATAGGCTCACATCCATTCCAATGAACAGTGGCCTTAGGCCACTTTGTATGCAACACATGTTCTAAGGGTGGTACCAAGCCATTGTCAGCATTACCCTTGTGCTGCACAACACCTGTTTGATCATGTTTGGCATTGCCATTTGGCTGCAGTGCCTTAGACACTGTCAGCTTGATGGGCTGTTCTTGATTAGCAAGGCCATCATAGTACATCAGTGTGAAATCAGAACCTAACGAAGCTGTGCCTGATGCATCCCTGTCGTGACTAAGCAGTCTGTACAATATGGTGAAGTGGCTTTCTGAACACACCACCCAAATGGGCAAAGCTGGTTCCTTGAGATGACTGCACAGAAGAAAATACAAGATCTTATGTTTCAGAGTATGCAGACTCTGCAGTCACACGGTTGTATCAATGTTTTGACTTGCCCAAGACACATGTTTTATACAGCACATGATGATGCAATGGCAATACAGCATTGCAGACTGACACAAGCTGCAAGTCAGCAATCTAGTCACTTGCAATGCATATGCACAACAAAAAGACGCTTTTCCAAGTGCAATCTGTGAATCTTGGGATTCGCTTGATCCTGAGACAAGAAGCTGTTACCTGCCAACCTGGGTATAGCCAAACCACTCAAACAGGGACAGGAAGCCAAGACGCGAGCGCTTCTGCACACCCTGGCACATTTTGCCGGCTACGTCCTTTTTGCCATTGAAGCAGTTTGTGACCGCATGCCCAGTCAAGACTAGGCTGACTAAGTCTTGACTGCAATAGCCATGTGCAGCTACCAAACAGGTGTCTGGCTCATCCATATCAGCCTTGGTCTGCCTGGAAAATTGTACACAAGCTCCTCTGGCTATGTCGCAGGTGATTCATATGACAGAGCCAACATCCTTAAGCAGATGTGCCGCATATGCATCGACAGGTGATTCTTGTCATTGTGGTCATGTGAAAGTGTAGAATGTTTGGAAGACAGCAGTAACAGGTTGCCAAGAAGAATGCATCAGCAACAGTTTTGATATAAATGCTGGCTGAATCATGCAAAGTTCAGTCAAGATTGAACCAGAGCACGTGTACATCTGCAATGCTGTACTTTTCACAAGCTGTCAACAACATAAGGGGTCTGGCAGCATGGCTTGATGGGGCTCACCTAATGCCATGTGTCAGCAGCAATGAGAAGAGGAGTAACAGCAGGCCATAGCCGTGGGGCTCTTGGAACTGCCCCAGTTGGCTCTGAAATGCAGCTTCGACCTCAGCTCTGCTCTTGCAAGGCAGCTGAGCAGCTGACTGGCAGAGTTGGTCAAAGGTGAGACCTGAGGTACTGGCTTGCTTGCAGCAGACCACGCTTGCTGACTTACCGTCTGACGCCTGCAGCAACAATACATGCGTCATTTGGGCATCTTATGCCAAAAGCCAATCTTGATCTGCGCAGACTAGCACTGCTGCAACACGCATGTGCGCTGCCTTTGGATGTGGACAGTGGATCAGCACCACAAGATTATCCATGATTGGGATCAAACGCATGCGGCAACTAACAAGAAAGACAACTAAACAGCTGCAGCCATGCTTGAGAAGGCATGTACATCTGATGCTGAGCACACCTACTAGCATTGAGCAGGGTGGTGAGCATGATAATGCTCACATCATGCACAGCATGCTCAGCATCATCTACATGCTTTCTGGTAGGGCTGTAAGGCCTGATAGGTACATGCAGACAAATGCAGGTTTATCACCGCAGGTGGACAAAACATGTGCGACCTGCCAGACTGCAGATGTCAAAGCTGCCGCAAGCACATCCCTCTGTTGCTGTGCTGAGGGAGATGAGCTGTCGATTTGTTGGTTGTCCATCACAGCTGCAAAGACATGCGCCTGCACATCACAACAAAGCTGCTCAACATGAAATTGTGCCATGACTTTTGTGATCAATAAAGATTCTCTATGCCAACCACCACAAAGCAGACCTGGTTGCTCTGCTCTCTTGCTGCAAGGGTAAGCTGAATGCAGGTCACAAAGGCCATATCTGAGCAAGAGGACATAAGTGGCTTACAGACAATGTCCATATGGGTGAAGGAGCCTCTGGGTCAATGTTCATTGCTGCGCTTTGATGTGTGACAAGGGTACACCAGTTCAATGCAGCTCCACAAGGTGATTCATTCCTTGTGTGCTTCAACGCAAGAGCTTCTGAAAAGACAAAGGGATGTCCATACAGTGTCTCACAACTTGATAATAGTCTTGTGGGTAAAAGTGGTAATAGTGCTGGTTTAGCCATCAGGCAGTGCAATGCAAGTGAGTTGCCGCTAAACAGGCTTGTTCTGAGCATCACAGATAGAGCGGTTCAGCTTCAACTTTGTGAACATCAGACAAGACAACTTTGTGTCGATCAGTCCTAGGTTTCACCACAACAGTTTGGCCTAGTACCTATCCATGCAACAGCATCTTCGCTCAGGCATCCTGCAGATATGACCAGACCACCTAAGCCTCTTGCTCCTAAGCTGAGATTCAACAAGCAAGGACTCACATTGCGACAAAATAACCTGTGATGTGTCACAAGTTGCCATCTTGCAACCCCGCAATGATGTGTTGCATAGTGGCTACCTTATGAAGTGTTGCATAGTGGCTACCTTATGAAGTGTTGCATAGTGGCTACCTTATGAAGTGTTGCATAGTGGCTACCTATGAAGTGTTGCATAGTCACTATGCCATAGTGCGTACCTGCATTGCTGCAAGTAGGCCACAAGGCCCACCCTGACACTGCGTAAGCCCAAACAGTAACTCTGGCCTTTCACAGAAGAAGAAGCCTTGCTTCCAGGCAGGCCAGGGTATCTGGCTGCTGCAACCCTCATCACCAAAAAGTAAATGCTGCATCGCCAGCATCTGCCATGCAGGATTTAGAACGTGAAACATGAGTAACTCCCACAACGTGACATGCTTGATTGATGCCATGGCACGGTGCTTGTCATTTGTGCAAGCACTTTGCAGCATTCTTCCTAGCTTGCACACAAGCGGTTCAGGCAGACATCAGGTCATGCCCTGCCTTTCTGTTGCCTTACTGTTGAACAAGTCCTGCACCACAGCTAACACAGCCATGCCAAACAATGGCAGGGGACTCACTCAGGCAATCTGTCACAAAGTGTTGTGATCTGCATGAGTGTGAAGTCAGATATGGTGCAACGACCCAGCCTGGATGGCAATCAACAACAGCAAGCCTCAAAATATGTGACGCCACTGCTTACTGCTTCAAAGGGTGGCGTCTCATGCATTAGAGACAGCGTATAATACCTCATGACGTGTTATTGGAAGCTGCATTGTGTACTGCTTGGATCCTTGAGTCATGTCTGAAGAAAGCTGACTGGGCGTGCAAGACCCGTGAGATGACGCCCTTTCTGCAATTCCCAAGTCCAGCAACTCGTTCTCAAGGTCCTGCACAACGAGGTCGCCATGGTGCTGCAGCTGCAGTGAAGGCAATTGAGCAGCAGGTCTTGACACCTACATCATGAGCCAGCTGATTCAATTTGCAAGGCTGCAAGGGAAGTACCTGCTTAAAAAGCCACAGCTGCCATTTTTCTATAATTTCAGGTCAAGTAATCTTCTTGCGTCATATGCCATTTTCAGGCACCAGTGTTTGCACCACAGGACTGCAGGAGGGTACCCCATATGCAGACAAGCACAGGAGCCATTAAGCTGAGCAAGGGCATAACCTCTTGTTTGTGGCCTGGCATGGTAATTGACACTTGGGCAGCTTCTTGGCTGCCGCTGCCAGCACAGTGTAGCACTGACTGTGCTGCTGCACGAGGAAAGCTAGCAGCTGGCACTGCGTGTGTTGCTTCTGCCTGATTCTGTGCCAGCTGCTCTGCGTTGCAGTCCAGGGCAGCGTAGTAGTGCGAGAGCAGAGTATGAGGCTCTGTTGTTTGCTTTGGTATATGTGCTGTAGTGCAGCTGCTGTTGCTGAGCGCACTGTACTCTTTCCCAACAGTGACAGTCTTGAGCTTAAGCTGCTGGTACAACACCCACAGTTCCAGGGTTGCTGTGCCCTGTGGTTTGTTGACCTTTGCAGGCAATCTTTCCAATCCTAAGCCTGTGCGGAGTGTACTTCTTGAAGCGACTGAACCTGGACCTCTTGGCTGCAAGCAATCTTCGATTTCAGCTGCAGCAGCGCTGCATGATCACCCGGAGTTGCAATTGCTCTCACCCTCTCACAATCAAAGGCCTTCAGCGTGCCTGTCAAGCTGTTTCTGGTCAAGTACTCCCTGACCAAGCCCTGCACGACCCTCATACGAGTGAATTGCAGCGTTAGTGTCGCGACAGCCGCTTGCAATACCTGTTTTACCTCAACAAGATCGTCAACGTTGAACGGTTGATCACTCTGTGATTGCATTTATGGTCTGGAACATACCCAGCAGAGCTGCACTTAACGCAGAGGAGTCTAAAGCCAAGACTTTTCAGCTCAGACCTACCAGGTCAGCTTAGTTTGCTACCGACAGCCAACAACAACGACGCTTTGTTTTCAGGAGACTAGTGAAGTCCCTTGTTACCAAATTCACGTGTCTGTTTGCACGTGACTTTGGTACTCTGTACTAAACTTTTTCAGCAGCTATTGATGTAATACAGCAAATGCATGTGTCACACAGCATATGGAGTTGCTTGCATGCAAGGCCAGCACGATTGTCAATCTCTCATATGCCACAAATGATACTTCTGCATTCTGGCAGCTTGCTTTCCCTTGATTCAAAATCAGTAGTGGTGTGCCACCATGCAGCAAGAATCGTAAGAATTGTTTATGTAAATTCCCCATGTGATGCTATGGGGTTGCTTGCGTCAGTAGCCGGTTTCTTTATCGACCACATTGAACAGCTCCTTGCCCTCTACATACAGCTTTGCTAGCTCTGTGAACTGCTGAATAGCTTCTGCCTGGAAAGTGGTGGTGCGGTCAGCACAATGAGGAGACAAAAGCACATTGTCCAGATCCCACAAGGGGCTGTCTGTGGGCAGAGGCTCTGTGTAAGTCACATCCAGACCAGCCCCTCTGATCTTCTTCTCTTGCAAGGCTGCAGTCAAATTCAGACAAAGTGTACTGATTCTGGTAATTGCATATGTATCATATCTTGCATTCACATTGTATATATACACGCATATGTTATGTCAGTGCTACATTGAAAATGTATTTGTCAGGCAGTCAGGATCTGGCACTTTCAGCTGCACAAGTCAAGTATGAGAGATGAACTGCAACAGTGCAGGAAATTAGCCTCCTGGCTAGCATGCTTTTTGACTCAGCTCTGCTACATGAACCTGTCAGAAGCAGAGAGACCAAGCCACCCTGGTGCCAACATGCCTCCACAACAAACATCAACGTGTATGCTTGACACTATAAAGGTGTTCACGATGTGCAGACCAACAGTGGCTCACCTTTCACCAGGGCATCCTCATCCACAGTCTGCCCTCTGCCAATGTTGATGAAGACTGCGGTCTTCTTCATATGGCTGATGGCTTCACCACTGACCAGCTTCTCGGTCTTGTCGGTGTGAGGCAGTGCTGCTACCACGTAATCACTCTCCGCCATGAGATCGTTCAGCTTGTCGGGTGTGTAGACCTGTACGCAAACAGGCTTGCTTTACAGGCAAGTCGCGTAGCAAGCTTCACAAACTATCATGGAAAGCACATCGTACAGTGTTGCGGACAGCGCTCAAGAAGATTGACTCATTTTACTCAGTAGATTGCATTATGCTGGGCTGTTTGCAGTTCAGTCAAGATGACGTTTTCATACTGTCTGCGCGCAGCAACGATAAGTATGTCTCACTGTGCAGTGCTACAGGAGGCAGCACTAAGTGCCTTGTTGACGCAGTGTGCTTGTGCAAGAATGTGTTGTCATGCCTTGAGATGCAAGTCTTTGTCATGCTGTGACAGCTCTTTCCTTCTCCTGAGGGCCACAATATTCATCTTGAAGGCTCTTGCTACATTGGCTGTTTCCTGCCCTATATCGCCATATCCTACCACGCCTAATGTCTTTCCCCTATGCAAGACAGGTATCCATGATCGAGGTACATGCTCAATCATGGTCTTCATGACTACGGCATTCAATGAAGGCAACTGCTGCTCACAGCATGAACTTACAGAGCACAAGCTTAGTATGGCCTTGTGATCAAGTGCTCTCTTCAAGCACCAAGATACAGCCACACAGAAATGCAAGTCAGATGTAAGCGCAGGCCAGACGAATGCACAGATCAGGCAGCCACATGGACAGCACTGGTCAACGCGACTTGCTGCAACAAAATACAGTAACTAACCTAAGTTCTTCTACATAGTATGGTTCCCAGCTCTTGTCTTTTTGCTGTCGTTTGAGACGTGGCAAGTCTTTGGCAAACCAACTGCAGGCTGTCAGTGCCCATTCTGCCAAAGAATGACTGTATGCTCCCTGTGACACAATCCAGGAAGTTGCTCTGCAGGAATTCAAGTCTGGCATGTTGATAAAAATGGAGTTGCATGAGATGAAGCAGACATTCTATCATTTTTGGCGCTGCAACCATGTGCGTCATTTATTTGCTGCATGTGACTGCAATGTGTTGTTGCGCCCAGACGCTGACCACTGCACCTGGGCGCTGATGCACAAGCGATTTGTCTCTTGTGACAGCATCGTCAATGATGCTGAAGGACATCACTGGCAGGCATGGTAATACTTACTTTGGCATTTGTCACAGTGACAGAGCTTTTCACAAGCTCTGGAAACAACAGCTTCTCAACTCCAGCTGATGCTGAGTGTATCCACTTCAAATTTGTCAGGTGAGGCCAAATGTCCTGTACAACATGCATATTTGTTCCAGCGTCAATTGAAGACATTGACCACAAACTGACCTGAAGAAGTCAGCCAATCACCTGCAGTTCCTGCTTGCTGGAGGCGTCTTTGCCCGTACCGCATTTCAAAAGTACTTGGACCTTCTCCCAATCCGATTTTGACCAATCTGCGAGCAGTCATGACTGAAATCACAGCGCCTGACAAAGCGGGCAGGCGAAGTTTCACTGCGCGTGCCTTTGAGCTCCATATCTGGCCGGCCAGTGCTCAGCAGATGCATGCCGGAGGGCAAATGTACTAGCTCTTTGAGCTCTGGAGCTTCACGACCAGACAAGACAAACAATTCAACGTCACTCTTGCCACGACTTGCCGACATGACCGCTTGTAGAAGGCGCCTGTATGATGAAGGCAAGCTTGTGTGGCGATAAACGAGTTGCGACAGATGGGTCGTCACGCGTACCAGTACACGCGACAAAACCGACCTGTTGCAAGGTTGATGGCCTTCAGGAGTTCGCTGATAACGCCGTGGTCCTGATTGCCACAGCCGCGCAGAAAATTGGATCCGGCTGCTGCGAGAAGCTATTGTCACACTGCACATATACAGGATTTTGCAGCGCAGCGATTTAATTTCTGCAATGCTGCTGCGCCTGCTCTCGTGTGCATGCAGTCCCACTCGTTCGTCTTCACAATTATGCAATCGGGTCTGCAGCAAAAGCAGATGATTTGTGACAGACTTTCGCGCTTGGACAGAAACATAATTGCATATTGTTCCTTGGATACTGCTCAAGTTGGTTGACGTTTGAAAATGCGTTGCTTGCATATGCGAAACCCGACTGGCAGCTGACTTGTGAATCTAGCGAGCAGATCAGTACTGCTGATAGGTAGCTTGCTCGCGCAAGACCTTAATTTTGGCAGTTCACATTTCAGCTCATTTGACTGCACCATTTAGCATCGGGCTTGGCTGGCAAGGCTTTTGGATGTGCATCAGTGCGACAGAAACACGTACGACAGCGAGGCAGCAGTGCTCTCAATTGTTGTGACCACAATTTGAGCATTGTCTGACGAGCTCCTACTACACTTTGGTTCCTGATCGTCGGCGCAAGCTGCAAGCACAATTGTGCGCAGATTGACGCCGCTGCGAGCTGTCGACATGGACTCGCCCAGGAGCAGCTCCGGATCTCCCCACAGGCGCAACAACATGCAAAACTATTCCCTTGATGATAGCGCTGAGGACCCAATCTTGTCAAATGGGCAGCAGCGTGAGTCCAGTTTCGACAGACACGATCAGACGGTGTTTGACCTTTCTATGGACTACGACGATGATGATCAAGTGCTGCTGGACTGGGAGCAATACGCAGGCATGAAACGAGTCCGGTGCTGCGGACTAGACTGTACCGGGCTTGTCACCAGACTTCCGTGCGCACGGTACCTTCCACCTAGTTGGTGGTATCAGCTAACCAGGAAGCAGAAAAGACTTGTCTGGTGGATTTCTGGCAGCATGCTGGCAGCCCTAGCTATCATTCTGATCGTCGTTGCCTTGCCAGCAAGCAGCAAGGCAGCAGCGGCAGATGCAGCGTCAGATGCAGCAGCAGATGCATCAGACGTAGTCTCAAACACAACAAACACAGCATATCTCAGTCAGTATTCAAGCTGTTCATGGAATGAATGGCGACTCCCTAATGATGCAATCCGGCCGGCTGCTTACAATCTGAGTCTTGATGTCCAGCTTGATGAACCTTATACAGTCATTGGCACGGTGCAAATACAGCTTGATGTGATGGAGGACACACCTTGTGTTGTCCTGCACACATCTAGGATGAACATTTCAGCAGTATCAGTACTGGGCCTATCAGGACCAGGTAACTTCACGCAGCTCAGTTGCTTGCTGTGGATAGGCCCCTTTTTCACAGCGTCCTCTTGCAGCATGCTTGCATGATATGTGCTCCTGACCATTGTGATGCACACAAACGCACAAAAGGGAAGATCCTTCAAAACAGACAATATCAATATATGAGACAAGCCAGCGAGACATTCGATGCGGGCTGTCCTGTATTGCAATCTTGTCACATGGCGCCACTGCATGCTTTGTGAATCAGCACACTGAGCACCATGCTGCAGATCAGGCAATAAGACACCTGCATGTTTCCACAGTGTCAATCTGAGTTCCATTTGGCAGCTGTGGGGCACCTTTGCAACTGACTGCATGACATTCTATCCTCTGCTACAGGACAAATATATGGCCACAACGACACCAGCGAGCAGATGGTCTTGAGCTTCGACTCCATCCTGCCTCGGCCACATGCCACGCTGTCCATAGACTTTGACTACAGCTTACACCCTGGTCTGGAAGGGCTCTACAGAAGTCAGTTCACAGGTACAGCGCTGACTTTTTGTTGTCTTTACTGATTTTTGCCGTTTGCTGCTTGCCTGCCACAGACAGTGCGGCTACAGTGTGGGTGCAAGCGTTTTGCCTGAAGTCGCAGCATGTTGCTTTGCAGCTGCTGATGGCACAAACAACACCTTGGGGACTACCCAGTTTGAGACATCG
>JAABUO010007043.1_pt1 | contig 12870 bp, 14 predicted proteins | sample 5559291 | NCBI WGS metagenome assembly JAABUO01 (sample SAMN10711878, study PRJNA513372) | rock metagenome | isolation source: Antarctica rocks | place: Antarctica: Victoria Land, Finger Mt sud
ACGGGATGGGGGTGCCGGGGGCGTGTGTGAGCTATGATGTCGGAAGAAAGGTGCTAAGCATGACGGGTTTGAATAATGCGACGATTGGGGGCGCTTGGAAGAATGACTGGGTTATACGGTGGAACTAAAGTGATGTGGGAAAGGAGGTGGGGGTTTGCGGATGGGCTGCGAGTGAGTGAGGAATATATGTTGCGAAAGAAGGGTAGGGCATTTTGGATATCAAACAAGCTTTTGGATTGTCGTGATGCGAAATCTCAAAACCTCAAAACCTGTTAAACCCTCTACCATCCTCCTCCTTCCCCCCCGCTTTCTACTGCCACAAACAAAACACCCAGCGACCTTTCCAACGCCTCTTCATCTGCGCTATCCTATTTTTGGCTTTTGCGGAGGTGAGCGTAGAGACTAGAGAGATAATATGGGACGGCCTTTTCTCATTACATTTCTCTAAACTCTTTACAAAAACAAGAATCGCTTTCGCCACCCGAAGCGCTCAAAGAAACGTGGTTTTCATGGCTGCGCGCGCTCACTGCTCACAATTTACAATCGGCGATCGTGTTTGATTGTTATTTGGACTAGTCGTTTATATTAGTATGGATAGCAGCTTTGTCGCTGGGGGGTGTAGGATTACGTGTATGCTAGGTAGGGTGAGTAGGGTTTTGGGCCGTAGAGTGCCTGCTACTGTTCAGGTGGATATGTTCCGTGATGACGTTGCGGCTTTGATTTGGGGTTTTGTCGTCATCTGTTTGGGTGTATGAAGCCCTCCGTTTCGCGGTGTTGTTGTTGTTCCTACTTGGGAGTAGGAACACTCCTACTTCCATATCGAGGCAGGGGAAAGTCATCGAGAAGATCTGAGCCTGTGCAAATCTCTATGAGAATGTCAAGTATCTCCATGGACTTCGATGGTTCTCACGTGAGACCCTTTGGGATCGATTCCACTCTTCTTTTCCGCCTGGCCTAAGTTTCCGTCGCCGGCACCGCAGACTCCCTCCCCGTCATCGCCAAAAGCTTCCTCGTAAACCCAATAGTCTCCTGCAGAAACTCCTTTGGCTTATTGAGCTCATCCGAGCGCAGAATTCGTATCTTAGAGTATATCTGCAGCGGCCCCTTAATTGCACACGCCGGAGCCTTGCACCCCCGTTGTTTCGGTATTGCGCCTATTCGTTCAGTTGACTGGTTTTTAGCATAGAGTACCGATCGCTGACGTGCGCTGGATCTGGACTTGTAGTGCTCAATGTGGAGGGGTGTAGACAGGAAATGTACGATTTTGTTTGGTACCACCCCAATCCGACCGATTGGTGATCTTGCACTTCGCTTCCCGAGTGCAGGTGTTTGGGTATCAGGAGTTTCGGTGCCGTCATCATCAGGTAAGTTCAAGTACGCAGGAGGGATGTGAGCGCCTTTGTGGCGCGACACACAGGGTAGAGCTGGGAACGAGAATCTATCCACAAAGTAGAACAAGAGCATGTAGTTGAAGACGTCTGCGGATGAGAGACCTTTTACATAGTCTCTATGGCAGAACTCAACAACCACAGGCGTATTCAGCGACAAGGACAGCCATCCCAATCTTGCCGACTTTCGCTGCTGCACCTCTGTCGCTTGCGCATCTTTTGTGATTTCCAGGAAGCGCTGGTAGGTCGCAATGCCCTGCTTTAGTCGTCTAGTCAATTCTTCACCGACGGCTGGTTGATAGGTCTGGGTGCACATGGCCGTCACCGGGCGCGCTTGTTCGTGCATGGCTACTTCGCGGATAAGGTCCAAGCGAGCATACTGGTGTAATTGCTTTATGGTGCTGATTTGGGTATCTGGAGGGTCGTAATCAAAGTCGGTGATCCATTGGTAGTTCTTGGCGACGGCGGTGCTGAGAGATGCTTCGTAGGAATCTATGAGCTGGCATATTGACTTGTTGACAAGACGGAGATTCAGCAGCGTGGGGACGTCCATGAGCTCGATGACTTCTAGGAAAATGTCGGAAGGAAGGCCTGAGATGTACATCGTGGCGGGACAAAGGGCCGAGATCATGTGCTACCAAGATATCGAGCCTTCCTGTCGCGGGATTACTGTTTATTCACTGCGGCCGTGTTCTCAATATAAGCAGGTCGTTTTGTGTCTGTGCATGATGGGATATCCTGATCAATCTGAGTAAGGAAAGAATGGCGCGAGACTTTTGAAGCCTGTCAGCCTCGATAATTAATATTGTGTCCAGGCATGAAGAGTTGAAGGCGAAAGTCGATTGAATCAAGCAATGAGCGGCAGCGGTAGTGGTACTCGTATGTACTCTGTAGTAGTGTATTGCTTAGCATTGACTTATGCGGGGTTGTCACGCTCTTCGGGTGGTTCAAGTAGCTCTCCACCAATCACGGGCGGCAGATGTGCCCTAATTGAGTCCATGCTCTCGCCGAAGTTCCCCTGGGTGTGCCCGGGAAACCTTCCTCCCAATCCAAGGACGCATTCTTTTCTCCCTAGTCCGTTTTGGTTGATTTGAATTTGTGACGCATGATCTGATATGTCGTCGTTGTTGAGAGGATCAACATCTCGACAGCCTGATGACTATCGTTGACGAAGCGCAGCAAAGCTTTTAGCTACATCCAGCACATCAACCCATCCCTCGGCCCTGCCCATTCTCCCGCTTTCCCAAGCCCACGTCTCGCCAGCCTTTCCCCATTCAATCAAATCATCTTCCGCTCCCCATTGTGCCATAGCCATCAATCCCACAGGAATCCTTCCCTCCCCTTCCTTTGCTTGCACCCTTCCAACAGGAACACTAATCGCCGGGCATCCAGTAAAGTTTGCGAGCCAGACGTACTCCATGTTTCTAACACTCATATTGGCGTCACACACGCCATGCTTCAGATCTGCAGAACCGCCCGAGATATACCATCCCGCAAGTGGCGTTGTAGGTGTGACAATGAGCAGGCCTGGGTGGCTCTGAAAGAGGAATGCGAGATGTTGCATCAGAAGATTTCGCATCTTCTGCGCCAGGAGAAAGTCTGAAGCCGGACTCTGCTTGCCAACAGATAGGAGAATCTTATTGGCTGCAGTCAGATCTTTCAGGTGATGGATACCGCTACTGATTTCAGAGAGTATAGTCAAGGCGTGTGCAAGTTGGCCCTCGGTGAGATAAGGGATGGTGATATCCACAAGGGTATAGCCAATAGATTCATAGTAGGAAAGTGCATCATGGCAGGCGTTGAGGACAGGAGGGTCGGCGCTATCGAACCAGGCCTTGTGTATGCCCAAGATTTTTGGATGAGACCGAGGAATGCTATAAGAAGTGGGCGGAGGGAACAGAGAAGATGAAGCATTATTGGGATCTGGCTTTGCCATGATTCTATAGGCAATTTCCAGATCTCCCATATTGGAAGCCATCGGGCCAAGCACTCCGTTCGAGGCCGCCAGACTTAGAGTAGGTGAGCTTGAGATGCGGCCATGGCTGGGTTTCAGTCCGTATAAACCGCAAAATGTGGAGGGAATTCGAATCGACCCGCCACCGTCAGCGCCTAGAGCGACTGGTACAAGACCTGCGCTGACGGCGTATGCCGAGCCCCCTGATGACCCACCTGTGTAATAGTGAGGGTTGTGGGGATTCAAAGGCGTGCCTTTGGTTGGGTTGTTATTGGTAGTATCTACAGTTTGTTAGCATCGCTGGAGCTCTGAGTATATAGATCCTGAATCCACCTAAACCAAGCTCATGCATATTGAGCTTTCCCATAATCACCGCTCCTGCCTCTTCCCATTTCTTCACACACCAGCTCGTACCTCCATCTTGACTGGTAAAATCTTTACAAGAACCTAAGGACTTGCTATAGTCGTCAAGATCTACCTCGTCCTTGACAGCAACTGGTACACCATCCAGGGGACTCAAGGGCTTGCCCTCCCTATATCTCCCCGTAGAGTCTTCAGCTGCTGCAATCACTTTCGATGGTCTGATCTCTAAGAATGCTGCCTTATGTTGGGGAGCTGCAGAGAGTTCCAAAAGAGCTTTGGCAACAACCGTGGGCGTGAGCGTGCAACTTTTGTATGCGGAAGAGTAAGTAGCGATACTGTACTGATTGTTGACGAGCTCTCTGTTTGATCGTTGGGTAGAACTACCGAGATTTCTTATATCGATATCCGTTTTCGCTCCTGGTGCTATTGGAATCACAGTCGGGTCATAGCGTGGCTCATAATCTTCGAGCACTTTTACCCCGCGAAGCTTGTCAAACCCAGCATTGCCCCAGAGAAAGCTTGAGAAGAAATTGAAGGTTGCGGCGCTGTCTCTGAATCAGAAGCTGGCCATATTTGGAATATGAATTGCGTACACAGAACCTGCAACTGCTAGTGGTATACCACGCACCACTGGATTTGAGCCTGGTGTATTAGCGTAAGGGCTGGAAACTTCCCTGGCTCTAGGGTAGCCATAGAACATAAGCTCTGGTGAGGAGCGCTCTTCAGCCATACTCAGAGAATTTCAAGGATAGTGTTATCAAATCAATTGACCTATTGTTTCCACTTCCGTAACTGCTTGATACTTTCGAGATTCTTCTAATAGAAGAGCGCGTAGATCGTACAAGCTGTGCTAGATAACAGAAGATATTATAGATTTTACGAGGAGTTTTGAATCGTATACAGGTACTTCTCGCACCAAAGAAAGAACTTAGTTAACCTTGCTCATCGTCGATCGAATATCTCAATATGCGAGTTTCATAGCGCACTGCAAGCTAGTATTCAATTTCTTCACAGCAAAGTCTTGGGGATACGTGTCGAAAGATTGGAGAGCAAGATACGCTGTCAGCATAGATGATAGCAAAATAAGTAGACGGGAGTGCCAATATGACGGAACCGGCTGTTCTCCCGATCGGGTTAGACAGAAACTAGCCCGATCTGCTTACTGCGGTGACTTCCTTTCATACCGTCTAAGGTAGCAGCAGCAACCAGTGGGGTGGGACTACAATGGCTGGTTCTACTTTATCTCCTTTCCATTGGCAATGTTCTACCAGAGTATTTTCCGCACAGAATATTATCTCCAGAAGTCCGCACCAATGCCGTATCTCGAAGTGGAGATCATAATCGGATCAAACCTCCTTGAGTGTCTAACATAATCCAGATGCCAAACAACTATCAAACAATACCGTCGCATGTCGTAAGTATATAGCACAATTCTCCCATTGTTCTTGAGCACTACAAAAAGCTCCTATCAAGAGTTGAAGAGACGGATGACTACAGACCTCTATGCTGTATAATCTCTATCTGTCCCCAGTAAGTAAATAGAGGGTATGCTGGCACGAACAGTTCAAGGTTCTATTATGAACCCCGCCTTCTTGTACGACAGGACATCACAAATACTACAGAATCTTATCTGTCAATAACATGAAGCTGACAAAACTTCAACGGACTTTTCAAAATCTATTTTACTGCTGACGGGCGCCTGATTACCTCACAAACGTGGTGACTGGATCGAAGAATGATCTTTGGGCTTCCGCTCTGAATAGGCTGAGCAAAGTTGATAAGCAGCTGTTCAAATTTGAAAGCCAAAAGAATCTGGATGTCGTATTTGATTTACATTCACTCACAGAGAGTGCAAGGGATGAGTGCATCATGAAAAGATGGCGGATTACTCAACCAGGCGGCAAAGGCGAGACTGTTGTCCTTCGAAAGCTTTCAGCAAGATTGTCGTCTGGATTGACATCTTCAAACAAGTTGAAGATAGTGCTGTCCAGTTTGACCCTGTCCACGCTGCTTTGCCTTGGGCCGGAGTTCGCTTCGTTATGCAGGTCTGAAGTCCTCCAATGAAATCATCTACTCAAGGGCCGAGGCTTTGTAGATTGTAATCCAGGATATTGTCAAATTTGACTTTGTGGTTGAATGTGCTAAATTGATAGCTCGCTTGATATGCCGTTGTAAAATCTTGGAGAATGTATATCTGCATCGCTCATCGGCGGTTTCAGAAGGGCTTGACGATGCTCTCATCCGGCTTTACGCCGCAATGATATTATACCTGTCAAAGGCTAGGAGCTTCTTCGAGCAGGCCTCAATCTAACGCATACTCAAGAGTTCGATTGTCACTTCGGACGAGTTCAAAAAGTCCTCACAGGATATAAGCAATGAGAAGCAGAATGTTGGCCGATGCGCGGATCTTGTGGATGCGGAAAACCACAACAACAACAACAACGACACATTAGAGAAACTCTCAGACAATCAGGACGAAGGTTACGCAAGACTTATAGAGCTTCCTCGTATCATAGATAGTCCAGTCCATTGAATGAGTAGCCAGGTGGATGTTATTGAAGATTATTTGGACAAAACCAAGCGCTTTGAAACTCTCCACTGGGTGTCACCACAACCCTACCCGGAATACCATGAGCAAATACTAAAGCAAGCCCTTCCCGGTACTGGTAGATGGCTTCTCGGAGATCCAATATGCGCGCAATAGCACAAAGGGAGCGCATCTTCCCTCTTGTGGCTCCATGGAAAAGTTGGCTCAGGAAAAAGTACATTGGTGTAAGTAACCTCGTATGTTACTTAAATTCTCAGAGCGGGACGTAGCCAACTTTATGCTTGTCGCCAGACCTCTCGTGATCGAAGACGCCATAAAAAGGTCTGAAGCTGGCCAATGTCCACCACCGGTATACTTCTATTGCTTGCGAAGTGTTGCTGAGCCTGAACGCTCGAAAGCTGCGACTATACTTGCTAGTGTTGTAAGGCAGCTTTCATGTGCAGAGCCTGGACTTCCCCTTTTGAAGCCAGTCGTCGAGAAGTACGAAAGAAAGGGCCGGGGATTCAGCTCCAGTGGTCTCTTTGTACATGAAAGTCGTGAATTGATTATCGAACTAGTTGAACACTATTCTATGACAACTATCATCGTAGATGCCCTTAATAAGTGTGAGCCTAAAGAGCGGCAACTACTCTTAGATGCCTTCGAGAGCGCTTGACCTGGTCAATATTTTTCTCTCGAGTCGTGACGACCATGACATTGTTTGCACTCTTCAGGATTATCCGAATGTCGATGTTGTCTCTGATAAAAACACAGCTGATATTCGAGCTTTCGTCCGGGCAGAGACTGACAGATTGGTTCAAAAGCGACGTTTACTGCGCGAGAGCTCTGCAGAGACTGAACTTAAAGCTCTTATTATAGATCATGTCTGCGAAGGTGCAGATGGCATGTAAGATAACCCTATGACCGACATTTGGCTCTTTCATGATATACTGACTGGATGTACCCTTCGGGTTCCGGTGGGCGAGCATGCAATTAGATGCCCTTTGTTCCTTGAAATTAGATGCAGATGTTCGGGATAAATTGGGTCAAATTCCGCCAAAACTAGAGTAGCTCTACTTCGATATCTACGAGGAACGCATGAGGTCGTACCCAGGCGAAGCCGGTCGATCTATCTTGAGCAACACTTTGAAATGGTTGTTATGTGCGCAGAGCCCGACGGAGTCTTCTGAATTCTGTGCAGCCGTGGTGAGGAACCTTGGCGTTATGTGTAAAAATCTTCTGAAAGACCAAGTTCTGGATCTTTGCCATAATCTAGTCATCTTTGATGATGGCCCAGGCACTTTCCGTTTTGCGCATCTCTCCGTGCGAGATTTTTTTGGAGAAACGGCCGGAATACTCATGGAACTCATGTCATATCATCGCGGCTGAAAGCTGCTTGTTGTAGCTTATCGGTTTTTCAAGGTACTCCGCTGCGGAATTATTCATCAGGAATGAGTGCGACAACGACGTTCGCCGGCAGTTCTCGTCCACAGCAGATACGATTACGGGGGGTTTCCACAGATATGCCTTTAAGTACTGGATGTAATAATGCCAAATGATTGGGGAGGATGAGAGGGTAAGCAATCCTTTTTGAAAAAAGGATTTTTCATGTTTCCTATACCACGATGGTCCTGGAGCTGGCTCGCCATTAAGAACTTGGATGCTATTTTACGGAAACTACGCCTTACAACACGAAAGAAAAGGGAAAATTCCCTTAGGCGCCATATCTTTGATCTACTATTACCTTGCCGTGAGTGCGTTTGGATTCTGCGAGATTCTGCGCACATGTTTGATGAGGAAAGGAGTAAGCGGCCAAGTGAAAATCATGTGCTTGCTTGCAGCAGCAAGGGGCAGGCAGGATGATGCTTTCAAGCTGCTTCTGAGCAGCGAGGCAGACAGCGAAGAAGACATTGCAATGGCGTACTCTTTGACAGTAGCAGTAGTAAGGAAATTGACACAGGAGACCCTGGGGTGGTTGCTAGCTCGGAGTCGCAACATTAGACTTACAAAATCTTTGGTTGAGGAAGCAGCACACAAGGGGGATAATGTAATGAAAATAGTTTTGGACAGGTTTAAAGAATCCAGGATCACGAAAGAAATGCTTGAGGCTACCACGAGTTGTGGAAGTAGCAATGCGTTCGAAATGCTGTCAGCGAGGGCAGACGTGAACAATATTTCCGAAGGTTTACTTCAGAATGCCATAACTGGGAAAGAACCAAGGATCGTTATACTTCCGCTAGATCGGTTTGGGCACGACTCTATCACCGAAGGTATCATGAGAGCAGCCGCAAGCGGTGGTTGTGAAGAAACAATGTAAACGTTGCTCGGCTGCGGGGCGCCAGCAAAGTGACGGGAAACGTTGTTGTTGATGCTGGTGGACATATTGATGATCGGATTCTAAGACTACTTGTTGGCCCGGGATGTGAGATGTCTCCCGATTTGTTGATAGCGGTGGTGCAAAGGCATTCTGCCAACATAGTAGAACTTGTGCTTGGATGTTATGGCGAGATTACAAACCAGGTCATGACAGAAGCTATGCTCATGGCCGCAAAACATAACGCTGCCCATGGGGTAAGCGTCATGAAGCTTTTGCTAGATCGAGGGGTACATCACAGAAGACGTGCTCATGGCCGCGGTGCACAACGATACTACTGGGAGCAAGCCGACAAAAGTGCTTCTCAGCACAGACAGAGATGTTGATGTGACGGAGGAGATACCCGAAGCCGCGATGAGGCTTCTGGATCTCGATGAATCTTTACTTTTCTTCTTAGAGCGAGTTAAGGCTATCGGAGTGACAAAAAAAGTTCCTCAAAGCAGCTGTGTGTAAGGGATATTGATGGCTTTAGCAGCTGGGAACAAAGCCACTGGCGCAGAAGTGATTCAGCTACTAGAAGATCGCTTTGGAAAATCCAAGATTACAAATAAGGTTACTGAGACAGCCGCTTGTCATGGAAGCCACCGGACGATGAAGCTATTGTTGGATTGGGTTGAGGAATCGATGATTACCGAGGAAGTGCTAACAAAAGCGAAGGCAACTATTACTTCCGATATCCCCGTAAAACCACAAGACTTGTAATAGAAAGAGCCACAAATATTGCAATCACAGATAAGTTCCTCAGATCAGCAGCTCGCTACGATTCAAGGGATGATGGTATTCTGGCGCTACTCTGGAAAGAAACGAAGTCACAAATCGAGATTTAGAATTGATCTGGTATGGCCACCAGCGTTTCGCGATAAGAAAGTAATGGAGAGTTTTGTTTTCTTACTGGAGCAAACCCAGGACTTTGAAATCGGAGAAGGAGTGGTAATTGAAATCATTCTGAGTTGCCCTCAACCGGGAGAACAACTGGAATTACTGATCAGTCGTGGTGTCGAGATTGAGGTTACGGAAAACATTCTCAAAGCAGCAGCACAGTGACCCCAGGACGATGGCCGGATGTTCCGATCATTGCTATAGCAAGGCAATGTTGCAGACATCACGGAAAATGTATTCATAGCGGTGGCCTTATCAAGAGTTGAGAAGAAGTTTGAAGTACTTTTGGTTCACTGCAAAATGGTTGTAACTCCCCAGGGATGGTTGAACCCAGCTCGTCTGCGGCGAGCAATTTCGGATTGCAGTCATTTTGGTAGTGAGCTAGATTTAGTCAAAGAGCTCTTGGGACAAGGGGTTGCGCCAGATATTCCTGATGGCTACGGTTTCACTCCTCTAATCCATGCAATTCGTTCTCCCTATACATTGATGGTGAAGACACTACTAGCAGCAGGCGTAAACCCTAATCATCAAGAAGACTGGGGGTATATGCCATTGAGGTATGCAGCTTTCAACCATGTCTCTTCTGAAATGACCAAGATGTTGTTATCATACGGTGCGGATCCTAATCTCAAGGACAAGTCAGGCCAGACTCCATTGTTCATGGCTGTGTTATCGGTAAATAGCGCTGCGATCGAGCTATTGCTTGATGGAGGAGCCTCTGTGCCATGTAACGGATGTTGCGGGTGGTACGCCATCATCTTTGGCTAAGTATTATGGCCATAACAGAATTTTTAGGCTTCTGGAAGAGCACGGAAATTGTTCTTGATAGACGATATATGTTGTTTCAAATGGTATAAGAAGTGCAAGGACGCAATCAAAGCACATGGCTCAACAACCAAAGTTGAAATTACACACCCTACACATCCTATAGATCTTCTTCCACTATGTCTGTTCAACATCTTGTCAACACCGCGCTGCACTTCGGAAATGATAGTCACACTGAACCTTTTTAGATTTTGTGATCAAACATTCAAGTAGCTATCATCAATGGAATCAGTACAAAAAGTTCCTCAAGGTACAGCAACAGCATAACCATGCTCCGTTGCTTTCACAGAATGTGTTCCCGGCAGTAAAATACACTGGGAAATATATGCAGGACTTAGAAGGCGACCGGAAATTTAGATAAGGCAGTACAAATACAGTAGAGCTTGTTGGTTTCAGCGTCGAGCTCATGGAAAACGAGTTTTCTACCCATTTTAATAGCCCCAAACAATACAAGGATGTTGTGCATGGAGTAAAAGCCTGAACTTATGGTCGGCGGCCTAGTCTGGCGGCAGGGAGGCAGAGTTCGGGTAAAGAATTGAACAAAAAAATGCATCTGAAAGAAGATGTTTCTGAGGGCAAGCTGTGCTTGGCGGGAAAATGCCGCTGATGAGCGGAAGGATACCGCGGAGACTAGCACGACTAGCAACTTCTCCGCCCGAGGGGCCTTCAACTTCGAGGGCTTCTCCACGTTTGGTCAACAGTTGCTGGAATCAACGCTGCCTATCTCAAAGCCTGTAGGCGATTGTGAAACTAAATGGCCAACATTTCTGGAAACAACCTTTGCCCTTCTGTTGCCCTCCTGAAGAGCTTCAGGCAAGTACCAGTTTCTCAACAATGCCTCCGGCAAATCCCCATCGGATCCCGCCGCGCAATCCACAGCTCTAGGCGCCTGTGTGAGGAGAAGAGAGATTTTAAAGGCCAATTGTACGAGAGTACCGCGCAGAGATTACAGCGTGAGCGTGCGGAGCAACGTCGTTTCGCTAAAGAACGAGGGGAGAGCAGTGGAGGCCGCAATGCTGCCATCACTTTCGGCAAGAATTTTCTATGAGCCGAAGTGATTATTTTGCTGACTACAGACAGTGGTTCTCGCTTCTTCATTGTCATGCTACTATCTCGGATCTCTGACGCCCGCCCCTCCATCCTCGGCCTCTATAGCGCCTTTAGCAGGCGTGAAGCCACCGCAGCACAACGTCTCTGGCGCAAATCTTCAAGCGGCATGGACGGATTTCGTGAATGTAGTTGGTGAAGAGAATGTTTCCACGAATGAGGATGAACTTCAATTCCATTCAGGCTCGGATTGGTCATCGTACACTACCAAGGATAACGAGAAGCCCTTCCTCATCGTGTTTCCATCATCCACAGAAGAAGTGAGTAAGATTGTGAAAGTCTGCCATGGAAGGAAGATCCCAATTACTGCCTACTCCGGTGGTACCAGTCTCGAAGGGCATTTTTCAGCCACAAGAGGTGGTATTTGCATGGACTTTCGTCGAATGGACCAGATCCTAAAATTACACAAAGATGACTTGGACGTTATCGTCCAACCTGCACTAGGCTGGGAACTTCTCAACGAAGAACTTGCCGAAGACGGCCTTTTCTTCCCCCCGGATCCTGGGCCAGGCGCTCAGATTGGCGGCATGATAGGCACCGGCTGCTCTGGCACAAACGCCTACCGCTACGGCACGATGAGAGACTGGGTGCTCAGCCTGACTGTTGTAATGGCTGACGGCACCATCATCAAAACCCGACAAAGACCGCGCAAAAGCAGCGCAGGATACGATCTGACGCGCATGTTCATCGGCAGTGAAGGTACCCTTGGCCTCATCACCGAAGCAACACTCAAAGTCACCGTCAAGCCTAAGAGCGAAAGCGTAGCCGTTGCCAGCTTCCCCACCGTCCGAGATGCGGCAGAGTGCGTAGCAAAAGTCGTAGGCGAAGGAGTCCCCATTGCCGCAATCGAAGTCCTCGATGACGTCCAAATGCGCTGCATCAACGAAAGCGGGTCCACAACCCGCACCTGGAAAGAAGCACCCACGCTCTTCTTCAAATTCACCGGCACGCCTTCAGGCGTAAGAGAGCAAATCGGCATCGTCCAGAAACTCGCCAAATCCAAAGGCAGCAAATCCTTTGATTTCGCCAAAAACGCCGACGAAGCCAAAGAATTGTGGAGCGCGAGAAAGGAAGCCCTCTGGAGCGTCATGGCCAAGCGCCGAGACGAAAGCGATCACGTCTGGACGACTGATGTCGCCGTGCCCATCAGTCGCTTGCCCGATATCATCGAGCAAACGAAAGAAGACATGTCGAGCAGCGGGCTTCTAGCCACCATAGTCGGTCACGTCGGCGATGGGAATTTCCACGGTAACTCCCCTCCCATTTCTTCCCCCGATCCCTCCCCCGCATCTTACCCCAATCACTAACCACCCCTCTCCCCCAAAAGCCATCCTCCTCTTCAATGACTCGGAACGCACCACCGCCCAAGCCGTCGTCCACCGCATGGTCAAGCGTGCCGTCGAGATGGAAGGAACGGTGACCGGCGAGCATGGCGTCGGGCTCATCAAGCGCG
>JAABUO010007044.1_pt1 | contig 12869 bp, 11 predicted proteins | sample 5559291 | NCBI WGS metagenome assembly JAABUO01 (sample SAMN10711878, study PRJNA513372) | rock metagenome | isolation source: Antarctica rocks | place: Antarctica: Victoria Land, Finger Mt sud
CCACCATTCCCGGCCCGCTTGTCACGAAAGTGCGCGTCCCGCCGCTTATTGATTTGCCGCGCGTTCAGCTTCGGCAGGTGTCGGTTCCGATGCTGAGTTATCTGGGCTTCGGGCTGGGCATGGCGTCAGGGCTGATGGGCATCGGCGGCGGCGTGCTGTTCATGCCGATTTTGCTGTACGGGATCGGGCTGTCGGTCAAGAACGCGGCGGGAACGGGCGTCCTGCTGCTGTTCGTGACCGTGGCGGTCGGAACCATTGAGCAGGCGCTGCGCGGGTATGTCAGCCTCAAGCTGGGGCTGGCGATTTTGGTCGGCTCGTCGGTGGGAGCGCAGATGGGGGCGCTGACGACCTATTACCTGCCGAACCGTGTCCTGCGCCTGCTGTTCGCGGTCTTGGTCGGGTTCACCGTGCTGATGATTTCCTGGGACTTGCTGCGGCTGGTCCGCTGAAGGGGCAGAGTGGCCCGGTTCGCATACAATTAGAAAAGACACAAGACTTGAAACTTCTCCAAGCCCAGCCGATTGATTATTTGATTATCGCCGCGTACTTTGTTGTCGTGCTTGGCATCGGCGCGTTTGTGTCACGCCGCATGAAAAGCAGCGAAGACTTCTTTGAATCGGGCCGCTCCCTGCCCGCCTGGGTCGTGGGGCTTGCGCTGATGTCCGCCAATCTGGGCGCGTTTGAGCTGCTCGGTTTTTCCGGGCAGGCCGCCGAATACGGCATCATGGCCTGCCATTTCTACTGGGTCGGCGCGATCCCCGGAATGCTGTTTCTCGGCGTCGTGATGATGCCGTTTTACTACAATTCCAAGATACGCTCCGTTCCCGAGTACCTGCAAAAGCGCTACAACGAGCCGACGCGGGCGGTCAACGCTTTGACATTCGCCGTCAGCACTTTGATCTTCTCCGGCGTCTCCATGTACAGCATGGGGCTGATCTTCCATGACCTGCTGGGCTGGAATATCAGCGTCACCATCTGGATGGCTGCCGCGATTGTGCTGGCCTACACGCTGCTGGGCGGGCTGACCTCGTCCATCTACAACGAAGTTTTGCAATTCTTTTTGATCCTGGCCGGGCTGACCCCGCTGGCGATTATCGGGCTGCACGCGGTTGGCGGACCGCACGCGCTGCTGGCCCACCTGCCGCCGCCGGACCGGCATGTCTGGACGGGGACCAGTCATGCAAGCGCGAACCCGATGCACATCACCTGGCCCGTCCTCGTGATGGGCCTCGGGGTCATTCTCGGCCCCGGCTACTGGTGCACGGACTTTTTGATTATTCAAAGGGCGCTGGCCGCCAAAGACGTGAACGCCGCCCAGCGTGCACCGCTGATTGCCGCGTTCCCCAAAGCCCTGTTTCCGCTGCTGACCGTGCTGCCGGGCCTGATTGCGCTGGCCGTCATTCCGCATCTCGGTGAGAAGAACAACGTCTCCTTGGGTTACAACAATGCCCTGCCGCTTCTCATGGGCCACTTTTACGGGCCGGGTTTATTGGGCTTGGGCCTGACCGCTATGATGGCCTCGTTTATGTCCGGCATGGCCGGCAACACGACGGCGTTCAACACGGTCTTCACGTATGATCTGTATCAAGCCTACTTTGTCGAGGGTCGTGACGACAAGCACTACTTGAACGTCGGACGGGCGGCGACCGTGTTTGGCATCTTGGCAAGTATCGGGGCGGCGTACTTGGTGGCGAGAGCGCCGTCCATCATGGACTTCGCGCAGGCCGTGTTCGGGTTCGTCAATGCCCCGCTGCTCGGAACATTCCTGCTGGGGATGTTCTGGAAGAAAACAACGCCGTGGGGCGCGTTCTTCGGCCTTCTGATCGGCACAGGAGCAGCATGGCTCCATTATGTGTTAAGCGATCACGGCGTCCTGCACTACGCCACCCCGCAGGCGGGCAACTTCACCCGTGCCATTGTCGCGTTCACCGTCGGGGCTGCCGCGACTCTTTTGATCAGCCTGTTCACCGCGCCCCGCCCTGCCGCCGAGCTAGTCGGCTATGTCTACTCGGAAACTCCGCGTCCCGACGCCGACGCCCACCGGCCCTGGTACGAGCGCCCCGCCGTGCTGGCCGTCATCATTATCATCTTCGTTATTGTTCTGAATGTCTTGGTGTGGTAGCTTGGGTATAACGCCATCACGGAGACCATTTTATGAGTGAAGAATTAGAACAAGCGAAGCCGGACCTTCAAGTGACTATCGCGCATGATTATTTATGCCCGTGGTGCTGGGTCGGCTTCTTTCAAGCCCAAAAGCTGCGCGAAGACTTCCCGCAGATCAAGCAAATTTGGCAGGGCTATGAGCTGCTGCCGGAAGAGCTAGGCCCGCTGCCGGAGCACAATCCGCACCCCAAAGACCCAGACGCCCCGCCGTCCCGCTTTGAGCTGTTCTCTCAGGCCGAAGACGCTCCCGTCCCGGAAGGCCGGACCATCGGCATCATCCGCACCCATCACGCTTTAGAAGGCGCGGCGTATGTTCAGGACAAAGCGCCCGAGCGGTTTGACGCCTACAACGAAGCTGTCTACCGGGCGTTCTGGGAGCACTCGGAGGACATCAGCGACCTGAACGTGCTGGGCAAACTCGCGGCAGGGGCCGGGCTAGACGAAGCGGCATTCCTGGAAGCCGTCTCTTCCAAAGCTTACTACAGCGAGATTGTCCGCTTTGATGACGACGCCTACGCCGCCGACATCACCCATGTCCCGACATTTTTGTTTCGCGGCGAGCGCTGCGCCGAAGCGCCCTACACGACAATCAAGGAACTCGCCGAGCGCTACTTAATCTGGTATGATAAGTAGCAACGAAATCTTTGATATCACAAACTGTGATATCAAACGCGGACTAGCCCAGGGAGGATAATCATGGAAGAAACAGAGCTGGCGCTTGCTCAAGTAGCGCGGCGTATTCACTCGGTTCGCGGTCAGAGCGTTATGCTGGATAGTGATCTGGCAGAATTGTACGGCGTGGAAACAAAAGTCTTCAATCAGGCGGTTAAGCGTAACCCAGACCGTTTTCCCGAAGACTTTATGTTCCAATTGACGGAGGACGAGACTAATTCTTTGAGGTCACAAATTGTGACCTCAAACGCTGGCAGGGGCGGCAGACGCTATTTGCCTTATGTCTTTACCGAGCAGGGCGTGGCAATGCTGTCAAGCGTTCTGCGGAGCGAGCAGGCGGTGCAGGTGAATATCGCCATCATGCGGGCGTTTGTGAATCTTCGCGGGCTGCTGACTCAGGACAGCGATTTGGCCCGGCGTATTCTGCACCTGGAAGAGAAATATGACCGGCAGTTCGCCGCCGTCTTTGACGCCATCCGGCAGATGATTGAAGCGCCCGCCGTGCCTGAGCCGCTGGAGCGGCGCATGGGGTTTCGTGCGAACAGTGAAGAAGCGCAAGAGGAGAAGAGACCGTGAAATTCGTTTGCTACAAAGAGTTTGATGACCCGCAGGAGCCGGTGATGCCGGGCATCTTTCGCAGCGGGAAGATTTTGCCGCTGGTTCGTGCCGTGGCGGTGGCCGAGGCGCTGGCCCCGAAAGGCGTCTCGGTTCCGAGTGACCTGAACGCGGTCATAGCCCGAATGGGGAGCTATATGGGCGTTGTGCGGGATTTGGAAAAAGCGCGGGTGCTGGACAAGCTCTGGCTGGAGGCCGGGGTCGTGCAGATGGCTCCCCTGCCCTCCCCGCACCGCATTCTTGCGATCGGGCGCAACTACAGCGAACACGCCAAAGAATTAGGCAGCGAAGTGCCGGACGAGCCTATTGTGTTCCAAAAAGCGTCTACCAGCGTGATTGCGTCCGGCGCTCCAATTGTCCTGCCGCAGGGCATCGGGCGCGTGGACTTTGAGGGGGAGCTGGCGGTTGTCATTGGTACGGGAGGCCGGAACATTTCGGAAGCCGAGGCGCTGTCGCATGTCGCGGGTTATACGCTGATTAACGACGTGACGGCGCGGGACGCGCAGAAGCGGGCGATTGGGAAAAGCCTGCCCTGGTTCCTATCCAAAAGCTATGATACGTTCGGCCCGCTTGGCCCCTGCATCGTCACGCCGGACGAGGTGACGCCGCAGAACCTGCTGCTGACGCTGACTGTCAACGGCGAAGTCAAGCAGGAAACCAATACGTCCGAGATGCTGTTCTCGATCCCAACGCTGATTGCGTACCTGTCCCAGCAGATCGCGCTGCATCCCGGCGACGTGATCGCCACCGGCACCCCGCCCGGCGTCGGCCCTATTCATCCCGGCGACTTGGTGGAAGTTCGCATCCCGGAAATCGGCACACTGGAAAACCCGGTCATCGGCGAAAACGAAGTTTTTTAACCAAAACATGCTAAAGATGCGCGGCCAAATACTCGACAAACTGGTCCTGTACGGTTCCCGCCGAGCGGGCATTGCCGGGGAAGTTGTTCATCAGAAGTGAAAAAACGTAAAGCCGGCCGCTGCGGCCGGTGACATAGCCGGAAAGCGCACGGGCCTGGCTCAGCGTGCCGGTCTTAGCATGGACATTGTTTTGCGCGGGCGTGCCGATCATGCGGCCCTTCAGCGTACCGTCTACGCCGGCGATGGGCAGCGAAGCGTAGTAGAGCGGCCAGTTTTTCTCCCGGTGCATCCCCAGGAGAAGCTGACCGATAGATCGAGCCGTGACGAAGTTGCGCCGCCCTACCCCGCAGCCATCTACCAGAGCGATTGCGCTTGTGTTTACGCCGAGACCGGCAAAGAAAGGCGTTTCGCGCCGATGCCCGGCGTCGTAGGTCCCAGCGCTGTCTAGAAGACGCACTAGCGACTCGGCCAGCAGATTGTCACTCGGCTTGTTCATGCGGACAATATACTCAGACAGCGGCAGGCTGGGATGCGACGCCAGCAAGGCAGCATTCGGCAAAGTCTTTCCCAGAGCCGCTTTGCCGGTGACGGTGATGCCATGTCGTATTAGTGCCGCTTTTAGCAGCGTCGCCGCCAGCAGGGGCGGGTCCTGGACCGGCACTTTCTGGGTCAGCGTCCGCCCCAGCGGCAGCGTTCCGGCAATTACAAACTCGTTCTTGTCCCAGGTCTTGGAGACCGTGCAGGTATCGGCAGCGTCTTTCGCGGCAGTCTGCGCCGTGATTGTCAGCGGCACATAATCGGTGGGCGGGTCAAGCGAGACCGAGACCGGGTCGCCCGGCGCGTGGCCCGGCACGGCGTGGACTTCCAGCACCCCTTCATTAACTTCCAGTGCCGAGATTTGCGGGAACTCTTCATCGCTGAAGTCGTCCCATTCCCAGCCGAAGCCATACGGCTCGCCCGCGAAGCGCGTGCCGTCGCCAATAATCCCGCCGTTGATGCGCTTCACTCCTGCCGACGCCAGTGTTCCAGCCATCGCATCTAAATCTGCCGGCGACAGCAGGCCATCGCCGCCGCCGCGCAGGTAAACGTCGCCCGTGATTGTTCCACTCACATCAGGCCGCGCCGCCGCGAGTATGTCCGTGTGGACCCGGAAGTCCGAACCCAGCAGCTCCAGCGCGGCAGCCGACGTGAACAGCTTGCGGTTGGACGCGGGCAGCAGGCGCAGGTCGGCGTCATGGGCGTACAGAACTTTGCCGTCGCGCACGCGGCAGACAATCGCGCCGGTGACGCCGCCTTTCAGCGCGGACGCATTCAGGATTTTGTCGAGGGTCGGGGCAAGGGAAGTTTGGGCATGAGCGGGAAAGGGAGAGAGAAGCAAGAAGAGCAAGATCAGACCCGCCATGAAAATCCCCGCCATGAATGGCAGGTCTAAGGGCGCGGACGCCAACCGCACGGTGTGCGGAAATGCCGGCAAAAGATGGCTTGCTTGTTCTTCCGGTCGCAGACCGATTGGCGTTTCGCCTTTAGACCTGCCGTTCACGGCGGGATATTCTTCTCCACGCTCTTTCCACACACTCACATTACTCATAACACAATTATAGCAGAAATATATTAGAGCAGGAATACGCCCGCTCTCTCCCGAACTAGGCACCTGTGACACAAAGCAACTTACTTCTTGGCGCAATCTTTGACTGCGACGGCCTGCTGGCCGATACCGAAACGCCTGACTACGACGCCTGGCGGCAAATCTACGAAGAGCAGGGCCTGGCGCTGCCCATCGAAACCTGGGCGCAGAACATCGGCACAGCTAAAGGCCAGAGCCAGAGCGACTGGCACACGCCGCTGGCTGCGGCGGTCGGGGAGGGCTATGACCCGGAAGCTACTCAAGCACGGCGTCGAGACTTCTACCAGAACGCCATCGGCAGACTAACCCCAATGTCCGGCGTTCTGGCGGTCCTCGACGCTTTAGACGAGGCGCAAATCCCGTGCGCGGTGGCGTCAAACTCGGACCGGGGCTGGGTAGACCGTGTTCTGGAAATTACGGGCCTGACTTCGCGGTTTCAGGCCATTGCGACCGCCGATGAAGTGGAGCATCCGAAGCCCGCGCCCGATGTTTACTTGCTGGCCGCCAAGCGTCTGGGCGTTCCGCCGGAGCAGTGCGCCGCGTTTGAAGACTCCCCGCGCGGCCTCGCCGCCGCTCACGCCGCCGGCATGTTCACGGTCGCCGTACCGACGGCATTAACACGGCATTTTGCGTTTGAACAGGCGCACCATATTGTGGAAAGCTTGGAAAAGCTGGCGCTTGGTGATTTACATGGTTCCCAGCAAAACCCATAAGTTCGTCCTTCACACTTTGCTTGTGCTGTGTGTCTTGGGCGGTGTCGTTCCTGGTTCCGCGCATGGATCACTGATGCAGCCGCCGCAAGAGCATCGAAGAGGGCCAAGTCAGATGGTCGGCTCCCGCTGGGGATGGGCTGTTAGTTCTGGGGTGCATGGCTCGGTCGTGCTCAGGACGACAAACGGGGGCCGTTCTTGGAACGACATAACGCCGCCCGGTTTTTCCCGCTACGCCCCAAACCTTAATGACGACGAAACTGATCCGGGCAGCTTCGGTCTGAGTGCGCTAGGCTCCCGTCAATGCTGGATTGCCTTTGGCGGCAGTATCGAAGGCCGAGAAGTAGTCACTGTCGAGCAGACAGCAGACGGTGGCCGGCACTGGCGGAAAAAGAGAGTTGAGGGAGCGGCAGACTCCGTAGTTCTGCAATTTTTGGATTCTCGGCACGGCGTCATGCTGGCGCTCGGCGGCCCGGCAGCCGGCCTGATGAGCAAGGATTTTTATTCAACCCACGATGGCGGCGCAGTGTGGACAAAGGGTAGATCACCGGATATGGCCGGCGGCAACTTTTACCCGACGGGCATGGTATTCCGCAACCCGTTGACAGGATGGATTGCCGCAATATATCATGGAACGCCGGACGTGCCGCTTCTTCGTACCGACAACGGCGGCAAAACATGGCGTCTTCAAACGCTGCCGGAGCCTGCTGTCTATCGAGATGGAGGCTACGGCAACACCTATCCGCCGCACTTTTTCGGCCCGCAGCGGCGTGAAGGCACACTGGTTGTCAGCTACAGAAACAATGACATTCATCGGTTCGAGACCATTACCTATGTCACGCGCGATGGCGGGTACACCTGGCACATCGGCAAGAGGAAACGTGATCAGGAGTGAAAATGACACCACAAGAAACAGTTCTAGCACTGACGCGCCATATTCGGGACACGGTCCGGCCTCATCTCGGCGCGTGGCACGGGCGCGAGGTATCCGGCACGGCGGCGTCGGGCGACGCGACGTTCGCGATTGATGAGATCGCCGAAGACGCGATTGTTTCGTTTATCGAGCGCGAGAAGCTGTCCATCGCCTATTACTCGGAAGACAAAGGCTTGATTGAGTTCGGCGCGTCGCCCGAAGCCGTTCTGGTGATTGACCCGATTGACGGCACGCGCCCGGCGATGGCGGGCTTTGAGCAGTGCGTCGTTTCCGTCGCCTGGGCCGACTACACGCCGGACGTGACGATGGCGGATGTCCGCTTCGGCAGCATCGGCGAGATCACGCAGGAGGATTTGTGTTGGGCCGAGCGCGGCCACGGCGCACACTGGGCACAGCCGGACGGCACCGAGCGTTCCCCGCGCCTCCTGCCGGTGACGGAGCTTAAGAAAGCGCCGCTGTCGTTTGAGGTTGTCGCCCGGCCGTTTGAGTGGATTGGGGTCGCGCTCGGCGAGATTGTAGATGCTTCTTCCATGACCGGCGGCTGCTTTTTGTTCAACTCGACGGCGTTCTCACTGACGCGCTTGATGACGGGTCAGCTTGCGGCCTCGATGGACATCGGCAACCGCATTCTGCGCGATTATCCGGCGTCACGGGAGCGCTTCTTGGCGCTGGGACTCGGCCAGCCGATTGGCCTGTTCCCGTATGATATTGCGGCGGCGGCGCTGATTGCTCAGGAAGCAGGGGCCGTCGTAACGGACGCTTACGGGCGGTCTTTGGACGGCACCAAGCTGCTGGACACGACAGAGGCGAACTTGCAGTCTATCTTGGGAGCATCCAATCCGGCGCTGCATGAAACGCTGCTGAGGGCGCTGGACCGGGGCATTGAGCGATTAGAAATTGGCAAGGAGAACGCATGAGCAAGGCACGAACGGGATGGATTTGGCTGGGAGCAGGGGTGGCGGCGGCCTTTTGGGGCTGGACGAACCGGCGATTGTTTACGGTGAACGACATCACGACCGGCGAAAGCGCGGCGTACCCGACCCTGCGTTCACGGGTCTATTACGCCGACATCAACCGGGCGATGACGGCGGCAGAAAAGGCGCTGACGCGCCTGCCGGGCTGGGAAATGCTGTCGCGGGACGCCGAAAACGACATTCTCGAAGCCGCCATGTCTTCGGGCCTTGCGACAGATGACGTCACGGTGTATTTCTTCGACCTCGGCCACGGCCAGACGCGGGTGACGCTCCGCTCGCGCTCCCGCACCGGCTTCGGCGATCTCGGCCGGAACGCCGCTCATATCCGTCAGCTTCAGACCGCAATGGATGCCCGCCTCAACACCGAAGCGGCGTTTTAAGACCCGGCACGTCAGCCGTAGGGGCGCTGCTTGCTGCGCCCCTACGGGAAGATTATCCTCTGGACAGCTTCAAGAGCGACTGCGAGGCGGCGTACTGCACCTGCGGGTTGGCGCTTTTAGACAAGCCTCGCAATGCGGACACCACGGCGTCGGATTTGCTGCCGATCTCGCCGAGCGTCACCGCCGCCCAGGTCTGGGTCGGCGCATTGCCGGTGGCGATGGAATGGGTCAGACGCGGAACAACGTCCGACTCGGCGAGTGCGCCCATGCGGGACAGGGTCTCGGCGGCGTTAAAAGGAGCCGGCGTCGGCCCGGACAGCGAAGCGACCAGCGCCGGGATGGCGGGCTTTGCGAGCGCCGGGGTGAGCAGGGCGGTTTGAGCGGCGGCGGCAACCGTGCCGTCGGAGTCACTCAGCGCCTGGACCAGAGCGGGAACGACGGACGGGCTGCCGCTGCGTCCGAGGCCGACCACCGCGCTTTCGCGCACGCTTGGCGGCGTGGCGGAGGCGTGGAACGCGCTTTGGAGCGCCGAGAGCGCCGGCGGAGTGCCGATACCGCCGAGCGCTTGCGCCGCCCCAGCGCGTTTTGCGGTGTCGCCCGCCGTCAAAGCCGCCGTCAGCGGGCCGACGGCAGCCGGGCCGGACGATTGCAGGCCGGTCTCAGAGGCGTCTCGCACCTGCGCGTCAAAATCCCCCAGTCCTGAAACAAGCGAAGCAATCGCCGCCGGGGTGCCATTTTGCCCCAGCGCCAGTGCCGCCTGCGAGCGCGACTCGCTGGCCGCTGTGGTGTCACCGAGAATCCCGCGCAGCGCCGGCTCGGCCTTTTGAACTTGCGGCAGGGCGGCGGAGGCTGTGGTCAGCGCAGTCTGGGCCGCTGCCCTTGCGGCGGGGTCCTTCGCGGCGGCGAGCGCCGTCTTCGCGGTCTGAACGCCGGTGTAAGCCGCCAGCACGGTGTCGGCAAGCGCGACCTGCGCGAGCCGCTGCACGGACGGCTGGCTGGGCTGCCCGGCGATTTTAATCAGCTCCGGCAGGCTTGACGGCGCGGCAATCTGGTCCAGAACACCGACCATCTGCTGCCGGAACGCGATGTCCGACTGCGATGGGTCTTCCAGGTGGGCGACGACCAGCGGGACCGAAGGCACACCGATCTTTTGCAGGGCGCTGATGGCCGAATCCTGCGAAGCGGTACTGAGCAGCACGGCATTGACCGCCGACGCGGTCTTGCCGCCGCCGATCTTGCCCAGCACATCCACCGCCGCGCCCCGGATGTCCGGGTCACCGTTGGAAAGTCGCTGAATGACGGCATTTAAGTTGCCGTCGTTTTTGCTGCCGAGCGCCGTCAGCCCGGTTTCGGCGGACGCTTTCACGTCGGCATTGGCGTCTTTGCAGATCAAAAAGAGCGTGTCAAACGCTTCGGCGGGCGCGATTTTCCCGCCCGCGCTGAGGCGGTTGACCGACGCCACCGCGTTTTTGCGGATGAGCAGGCTGCGCTGGTTGCTCGGGCTGGTAACGTCTTCATCCGGGTTCTGCGTGTTGATGAGAACGTCCACGAGCCGCCCGTTCCGCACCAGCCCGGCCACTGCCGCGTCACTCTCTGCCGGGGTGCCGGTCGCAAGCGTCGTTTCCAGCGTTTTTTGCTGGGCATGGTTGTAGCTGACGTAGCTGTAAATTCCGATGACCAGCACGGCGATAATCAGCGTGGCCCGCAGGCGGGCCTGAAGAAAAGCAGCAATTTGACTCATAAAACTCCTCGCACTGCGCTTATCTTAAAGGATTTGCCGGCATTTGTCAAGCCTGAAGCCGCTCCAGACAGGAGAAGACCCCTCCCGCGTCGAACCTGAACGCTATGACACGCATCGCGATTTTACTTTCCGGGCGGCACGGACGCGGCAGCAACATGCAGGCCATTGCCGCTGCCTGCGCGTCGGGGCAGATTAACGGAAAGGTGGCGGTCGTGATTGGCAGCAGTGCCGACTCGCCTGCGCTCGCCCTAGCCCGTGAAATCGGTTTGGATGCCCGCAGCATTTCGCCACGCTTGCCGGAAGAAGTCTACGCCGAAGCCCTGCTGTCGGCCCTTGCGGATGCCCGCGCCGACTTGGTTTGCCTCGCAGGCTATATGCGAAAAGTCCCGAACGCCGTCGTGGCTGAGTACGCGGGGCGTTTAATGAACATTCATGCCGCCCTGCTGCCGGCCTTTGGCGGACAAGGCATGTACGGTCACCACATCCATGAAGCGGTGCTGGCTTACGGCGCGAAAGTCTCCGGCTGCACCGTGCATTTCGTGGACGAGCAGTACGACACCGGCCCGATTATTTTGCAGTCCGCCGTTCCCGTGGAAGAGAACGACGCGCCGGATACCCTCGCCGCCCGCGTTCTGGCCGCCGAACACGAAGCCTACCCCCGCGCCGTCGCCCTCTTCGCCGATGGCCGCTTGTCGCTGGACGGACGGCGGGTACGGATTCGGGGCGAGCAATGAGGCCGGACCCCAGCGATGCCGCCCTGTCCGTACAGGCGCAGGCAGATCAAGCGCAGTCGGAGATACAGGAGTACCTGTCCGTCCGGCAGCAGCGGCGGCGCTTGTTCCCCCGTGCCGCGCTTGTCGGCCTGCTGGCCGGCGTCATTGCCGTCGCGTTCCGCGCGGTCCTTGCCGCCGGGGACAGCCTGCGCGGGGCGCTGATAGTTTGGGCGCACCATGTTCCGCTGCTGGGCTGGGTGTTCCCGATGGGTTTCAGCGCCCTGGGCGCGGCGCTGTCGGTCATGCTGGTCCGCCGGGCTGCGCCGGAAGCATCCGGCAGCGGCATTCCCCACCTGGAAGCAGTCCTGCATCGCTACCGGGAGTTCCGCTGGCGGCTAATTTTGCCGGTCAAGTTCTTCGGCGGGGCTATCGCGCTCGGCGCGGGGCTGGCGCTGGGGCGGGAAGGCCCGACGGTGCAGATGGGCGGCACGGCGGGCGCGGCAGTCGCGGACTGGCTGAAATCCAGCACCCGTGAGCGTCTGACGCTGATTGCCGCCGGGGCCGGGGCGGGACTCGCTGCGGCCTTTGATGCGCCGCTGTCCGGCGTGATTTTCGTGCTGGAAGAAGTGCAGAAGGATTTCCGGCAGGCGGTCTTCGGCTCGGCATTCATTGCCGCTGCCGTCGCCGCCGTCGTCACCCGCTTTTCTTCCGGTCAGCTTCCCGACTTTCGCATTCCGAGCTATCCGGTCCCGGAGCTGGCGGCGCTGCCGGCGTTTGCGGTGCTGGGCCTTCTTGCCGGCGGGCTGGGCGCAGGCTACAACCGCAGCCTGCTTTGGACGCTGGACGTGTTCGCCCGAATCCCGCCGCGCTTTGCCTGGCTTGCGGCGGCGGGGGTCGGCGGCGGCGTCGGGCTGACGGCCTGGTTTTCGCCGGGGGCCGTCGGCGGCGGCCATTCATTAGCGGAGACTTTTTTGGACGGTCATGCGGGGCTTGCCGTCATTCCCGTCTGGTTTCTGGTGCGCTTTATTTTGTCTCAGGCGAGCTACGGGACCGGCGCACCCGGCGGCATTTTTGCGCCGCTGCTGGTGCTGGGAGCGCTGCTGGGCCTCGGAGTCGGTAAAGTGACGCACGGGCTGTTTCCCTCGCTGGTTCCGGTTCCGGCCATCTTTGCCGTCGTCGGCATGGCGGCCTACTTTACGGCCATCGTGCGTGCGCCGCTGACCGGCGTTGTCCTCATTATCGAGATGACCGGCAACTACGCGCAGATGCTGCCGCTGCTCGTCGCCTGCTTCTGCGCGTATGTCGTAGCCGAGTGGCTAGGCGAGCTGCCTATTTATGAGAGCCTTTTGGAACGGGATTTACTGCGCGGCGGGGCACTGGCACAGCCGAAAGACCCGCTGGTCCTGGAGCTGGAAGTGGAGCCGGGTTCGCCGTATGACGGGCGGGAAGTGCGGACGCTGGGCCTGCCGCCCGGCTGCATTCT
>JAABUO010007045.1_pt1 | contig 12868 bp, 7 predicted proteins | sample 5559291 | NCBI WGS metagenome assembly JAABUO01 (sample SAMN10711878, study PRJNA513372) | rock metagenome | isolation source: Antarctica rocks | place: Antarctica: Victoria Land, Finger Mt sud
TTAGCTTGAAAACTAATTAGCACTTTCTCGATCTTTCACTCAATATTATCAGAAAATATTAAAGATCAGACACAACAGCGCGCTGTCATTGAACGTAGACAATCTTTCTCAGAAACGCATTCTGTTTATGATCATGACAATGAAGTATGAACATAATCTGTATCAACATGAAAAATAACGCGCATTCTTTCATGTCTTAACCGTGTTTTTGACTATGTTGAAGATACTAGATAATATGTGGCTAGGCGAGTTTTAAGCGGCGGGATCTCCCTGCTTAGCCGGACACTAATTTTTTAGACCGCCTGAGGTATAGAAGTTCCCCAAGGTGGGACGCAGCTGCCATTGAGGGCAAGAGGTCAACGCAAGTACATCCACGTCTGCGATGAATGCGAGCTGTGCTATTTCTGCCGTGATACGAACCAATTCACAAGTGCAAAGGGTGGCACAAGCAAATGGGCAAACGAAGAATAAGGAGAACACAGAATATATAAAAGCGTAAAACATAACGGTCTTCACAACCAATCCACCCCATTCTCAACACCCTGCTCCTTCTACTACTACTTATTCAGAGCCGGTCTTCCAACTTTGTTCATTTTCCGCCCCTGCAGCTTTCAAACCACCAAAGCACCCCGCTCGAGATCTATACAATGAAGTTTCCATCCATACTTTTCTTCGTCTCTTTCCTCCCACTTGCACTGGCAAGTGCACCGTTCTCCATTATTGCCGCTCGTTCGGCAAGCCCAATCCATCTTCAACCAGTCCAGGCCTCGGGCCAATCCTTTTGGATCGGTGATGGGCCCTCGACTTACTGTCCAGCCTTCGTTAATCCAAATTGCCCATCTGGAAACCAGACCGCGCTAGTAGTCAGCGGCAACGTCGGGGGATGTAGCATGGTAAGCGTTCCCTCTGCTTATGTTACTCTTATGGGAGAACCGTGGGAGGAATCGAACCACCGGGATGCTCTCGCAAGTCAAATGACATGCTGACATATCTTTAGGACGTCGAAGTTCCCGGCGGACAACGGGTATACGTGACCGCTACCGGCCGCCTCGGTTTCACCCAGGCTCATTCTGGCTATGTTCCTGCCGGCGCCGCCCTTGGCCCCTTCACTGTCACCCCCGGTCCCTCCTTCGGAACCTTCAGCTTCTCAGGCTTGGGAGCAACTGGATTTTTAGCCTGTCCTACAAAGAACGGGACAGCACCTTGGCAGATTTTTGCGAATGTCAAGGGGTTGAATGATACGGATGTGCCAGGCGGATGCGTGAAGGACTGTTTGGGATTTGCTGCCCTGGCGCCGAATTACTCGGCCGGTAGACCTGCGGCATGGCAGTACGTGTGAGGTAGCATGTATCAAGTAAGGATCTGGCCGAAGATAGTGATGCAGACGAGGAGGGTTGGGGGTGGGATTTTGGGTTGGGTGCTTGATAGATGCTGCAATGTTAGTACAGTATTGAGCAAAGAATAGATACGTTAGCAGCTTGAATTTGCGCACTGAGCAAAGACCCGGTAATACAGTAAACCTTGGTTATAACGAAGTCAAAAATCAGAGGTATTCAATTCGTTATAACCCGAATTTCGTTATATCAAATAATACACTATATCTGTATAGATTTCATCCAAACCAGCTGTCTAGTGTAGTTTGATGAGTGCTCTTCGATCCTTTACTTCTTATGACCCTTTCCTGTCGATGCAGAAGACTTATTACCTCGTCGTCGTCGTCCTTCTGTTGTTTCTCGTATAGACGGAGTAACGACAAAGCCGCTAGAGTCTCAGTCTCCTTTATATATACTAATTTAACTTTCTTCTCATCCGTTTCATGCTCCCGTTCTGATTCATGACAGCTTATTATCTGCTCGACGATATCCTTATCACCGTCATCGATTTGCTCCTGAATAGGGTTCAGAAATTCGATTATTCGCATTGCTCTGTGTATTCGACCTTCTGTTGGGACCGTGCCTAGAATCTAATCACTGGTAGGTGAGCTGGGTAGAATGTTTGATCTATAGAGATAGCTATAACTAGAAGTTTAAGAATACAGAAGAAAAGAAGTTCCTGGGGCGATATTTATGCCTAGAGACTCAGGGTTTGAGCTAAACCCGAAAGGAAGATGTTATGACACAGGGAAGATGTGATACTCGAAAGTGTTAATTAGTTCGTGTTAAAGCTGTGTTAGAGAATGTTAAAGTATGTTAGAACTTTTGCTCGTGATGAGCTCGATCTAGCTTTAATCGATCCTGACACACTCGTAACATTATTTTCTTTCTCGAATATTCATGTTCGCATGAATAAAAAAAAAGAAATTAAATTTTAAATGTCGTGTTTATTTAATTTAATGTAACTTGTTCGAATGAAGCTTATAAAATTTAATTAAAATCTTCTCGAAGCTTTTAAATTCTTTTTTATTAATATAATATTATTCGTCGTCTCGATTTAAGTTTATTTATTTAATCTTATATTATAATCGATCTCGATAACGTTTAAAGTTCAGAATATTATTTATCTTTCAGTAATTTTTATTCTTAATTATTCTTAATTAAGATAATTTCGAATGTTAATTTAATAAAAAATCTTAATAACAAGAACGTAATAGCTTAAGACTAAAGATTAAATGAAGTAGCTTTATACTTTCGAATAAGCGAAGCTAATAAAAAATCTTTACATTAATAATGATTTAATAAAGTTTTAGCTATTTATCTTTTAAATTCTTACATGATTTAATGATTTTAACGTTTCGAGAAAATAATTAAACTTAATCGCTTATCTTATAAATTACGTCTTAATAATGTTTATTAATTTATGCTTTAATAATTATCTTAATCTTTTTTAATTATTAATGATTAAAAATTAAAAGCTCTTTCATTTTAACTGTAATATTGTTAATCTTTTTAATTTTAATGCGTGCACGAGTTATTTCGTAATTAATCGTATTTAAATTAAAACTTATTCGTAAATAAAAACTCTTATTAAAATAAAACGAAGTCATTAAAATAATTAAGAAAATATTAAAATTTTCGCTAAATTTCATTATTAAAAGTTATTTTGTTTAATCATTTTGCATATAATTATGATAAGTTCTTAACTCGCGTTTAACATCTTAATTAGTTTATTTTAATTAATCATTTATTTTAAAGTAATAAATCATTAATAAACTAGCTTTAATTCTTAATCGCTTGTAAAGACTTTATTATATCGTTAATATAAATTAAAAGTCTCTGTTAAAAATAATAAAACTGAGTAAATTATAAAGTTTATAAACGTTTTATAACATGATTTAAATCGTTTCTTCGATTAAGATTTCATTATTTCTTTAATGATAAAATACGTAATAACGTTTCTTAATGAAACGATAAACGATGATGTAAATCGCGTTATAATCTTTAAATAAAGATAATCTCGTGATAAAGTTTATAATTATATTCTTTTAACGTTTTTAAGAAATTAAAAGAAATTAATAAAATTCATTTATGTTATCGCGAAACGTCTTACTTCGTTAACAGACATGATAATTTCGAATATATTTTCTAATCATAACTCGATAATTTAATTAATAATAAAATCGTTAAATTAAGTTTATAATTCATTAATTTTCGAAATGAAAAGTTAACGATTAATCGTGAATTTCTTGTAATAATTTCGTATGTATATTTTTAAAGACTCATAATAAATTCTTTTTAAATAAAGCTTCGTTAACGATCTGATAATTCTTTAGTTTAATGTTATATAATTTAAGCTCATTATCGCTTATTGCTTATTAATATTTAATGCACAGCTTATTAATTTTATTAGCGTTTAATACTCGTTAATAAAGATTAGTTTTTAATTTCGTTACTAAAATATTTATTTTATTTAAAGTTAAAATGATTTAATAGCGATTTTTAATTCGTTTAACGATTTCGAAAGAATTAATTATAAACATTCATGTTAACGCATTAACTTTAATATTATTCTTATTTAATCGAAAAATAATTTAAAAATTAAACTTTAATAAAATATTCAGATAATTAACTTAACGTCGAGTTAATTTTTTATTTTTTATAAAGATCTTTAAAGTTTAATAATTAGTAAATATCTGAATTAATAATCTAGTATCTTTCAGCTCGAGTCTTTAATGCTTAAAGCATTAAATAATAACTAGTAATTTCTTATTATAAATATAATAATTACATTCGATAGAAATTATACTTTTATTATAAAAGATTATTAAGTAAAGAATATCTTTGTTATTATACTGAGATAGAATATCGCCTTTAATATAATTAAACGCATTAATTTTTAAAATAATTTAACGTTTAAGATCGAAATGTCGCAGTATAAGAATTAAGCTGATCTGTTTTTTTAAATCTTTAAAAGCTTAAACACAGATCTGATTTTATACGAAGAATATGTCTTTGCGAGTAAGCTGAGTAAAGAGTTTAATTAGCTTTAAGAAATTCTTAACGAATCGTTAATAAAAGTTAATAAATCTCACGAAGTTCTGAATCTCTTTTAAATTAATTAAAGTAATTTAATTAATTATAACTTTTATTTTAACGAGATTTATTCGAAGATTCTGTTTTAACACGATGACTTTTAAAAAGATTATTTTTTTAACGTCGAATTTACATTTTCGAATGTTTATTTATAAATTAACTTTTCGTAAACGACTTAATATCATCTTAACATGTTATTTATGTTCTCGTTAAGTTTTGTTATAAATCAGAATGTTATTTAAATAAGTTTAATAAAATTCGTTTAAAAAGTTTCATAAAACATCGTTCATATATTACTAAAAAAAGACAGAATCATTAATAAGCTTAAAGAAAAGAACTCGTAATTTATAAACTTTTAAAGCGATAATAAAGATCGTATAATCTTCATTATTAAGATGCATTTAAAGTTTATTAAACGTTAATATAATATTTAATTAAGTTAAATATTTATAACTTATAATTTTATTAATAACTTTCTTAATCAGAAATAAAGAATATTAATTTCGTTTAATAATGACGTTAAGTTTTTAATAATTTACGTAAAATCGTAAATCTTCATTTACTTTTAAAACGAACAGAACTAATAAAAAATAAAGAGCTTTGCTAAGAATAATAAAATTCTTAAAAAGATTCTCGTTTAAATATTTCTTTATCTTTTAAAGCTTGTAAAAAGACATTTAATATGCTTAACATTAAGATGAAACGACGTTATTAATAAGTTTTATTTTGTAATTATAAAAACGATACGAAAGTAACTTATTAATCTGAGCTTAATTAAAGACGTTAAATTTTTTTTAAAATTTTACGAGTAACTTAACTTTAATGTCTTTTAGATTTTAAGTCGTCTCGTTAACTAAAGATAAACTGATTAAATTTAATTTACACTGAGTGTTATAAATTAGTTCTTTATTAATGTCTTCGATTAATAAAATAAAAATCTTAATGTAATTCTTCTTTAAACGATTAACTAAAGACTGAAAAGTCGCGACGCTTATACTATAAATTAAATTAGCTTTTTTCTTTAAAGTTAAAACCGATCGTTAAAGTACTTTAAGTGCTTTAAAAAGATTCGTTAAATCTGTTATTTTTTATTCGTACGAAACTAATAACATTAATATTAACGTTTTTAATTAAATAAGAAAAACGATAATATCGCGACTCATGTTTAGTAATATCTTATTTTTATTCATTTAAGGTTTTTTTAATATCGTTTCATAATGTTTAATGTTTATAATTAATATTAATATCGAAGATTTTTTATAAATGTTAATAATTAAAGTAAAAAGAACTTATAAGTAATTATTTTCTTAGCTAGCTTTTCATCGTAATCGCGTATGAGCTTTTCTTTTAATAGCGAAATAAATTATAACTCGAGCTTTTTGTAAACTTTCGTGATTAAATTTATATATATTAAAATGTAAGCAGCTAATTCGCTATTTACTAAAGATTAAATATTAAAAGATTAATCTTGCGAGATAAGAAACGCGTTAATCAGAAAGAACTTTTCGAAGTAACTATCTTTCTGAAGAATTTTCGTTTTATTACATAAAGATATTATCTTTACTTTCTCGATAACTTTTAAAAAGATAATTAATTTTTTAAATCGAAATTCGAATTAGAATTAAAACGATTAAACTTATTAACATTCTCATTTAAAGCATTAATCTTTATGACTCGATGAGAACATTTTTTAAAGATATGATCGAGTTTGTAATAAACGAAACAGTTTTTATTCTACATGTTCGTTTCTTTCGCGCTAGTTAAAATCGCGTCGCGCTGTTTTAATTAATTCATTAATATATCAGGTTTTTTTTAATAATAAGATTTAAAAAAATCTTTAACAAAAGTAACTTGTTTAATTAACTTTAATTTAATGAATTTCTTTTTCTTAATTTCACGCATAGCTTAATACTCGTTATTCAGACGTATTAAATAATTTCGAATTTTAACGAAAGAACTTAATTAAATTACTTAATTACTCAGAGTTACTCGAAAACGAGAAATTATCTTGTTTTTTAAATCGATTATTAGTTACTTTTCTTAATATTTTAAATATAAAAACAAACGCTAAAATATAAAATAAAACTCGTTAAACTTCTTAACTTCTTAAGTAAGATTATTATATTTTCTTTAAAAGTTAATCTCTTTATTTAAATCGTTATATAATTAAGCGAGCTCTTTAAAAAGTTCATTAATTATTACATAAAAGTTCATTAAATCTCGTTATCTTTGAATTAACGTTATTTTTAATGTTTCTTTAATAATTCTGAAGTAAACATAAACTAGTTAAGCACGATCATTCTCATAATGATTCGCGTTTATTTTTAGCTTATTTTAAATCTTTTCATATTAATTATCTTAAAAAGATTTAACGTCGTTAATTAATTAAAATGAATTTAAAAGCTTTTAAGAGCGATTAATTAAATCGAAATAAGTAAACATTAATAAAATGATTTCTTTAAACTGATGTAATTATTGTTTTAACTGAGTTTTCGCTTTATTTAATTATTTTATAATTTTATAAAAATAACGAAAAAGTTCGTTAAAACGATCGTAAACTTTAATACTTAAGTCGCGTTAAACTCGTAACTCGTTAAGAATCTTTATAATTTAATTCGAATCTTCTTTAATTTATTTTTAAAGCTAACGAGAGTTTTTTATATTTCAGAGCGAGTTAACGTTATTAAGTTCATTAGAAGCTGTAAAAACAAATATAAATGTGCATCGTTTTCGAACTGCATCGAATTATAAATATTTTAAAACTCGAGTTAAAAGTTTAAAATAAATAACAGAGTTCGTTGTAATTAAGTTTTAAAAGAAGTTATTAATGATTTTAAGATTTTTAAATTAATCGAACTCGTTAAATCGAGTCATGATTAATAAAAACGATCGAAGAACGACGATCGTTTAGAATTTTTTAAGTAAATAAATTTTAAAAGATAAATAAATTTATTAAGCGAAAAACGATGCTCAGTAATACTGTTAAAATAGAAATGATTTTAAAGTAATTTTATTTTTGTTAAAAGATTTTTGTAATTTTTTAGCAATTTAACGAAGATTCTTTATCGTTAATTTTATTAATCGAGTAAACGATGCGTACTGAATGAGCGTTAGATTCTCTAGTAATTTAATAGTAATTTAAGTCTTTTAAGCTTAATTCTGTTAATTTTATTAATTTTTAAATATTATTTTATCTTTTAATTTCGTTAATCATTAAATAAATAAATTTCTTTAAACTTAATTCGTATTAAACGAGTATCTTAAATAAGTATAAAGATTAATATCGTATAATTAACGAATTCTTAAACTAATATTAAAATCGTGTTTAAAATTTAATCATTAATAAATAAGCTGAATAAAATGTTTAATTTATAAAGATAATTATAACTAAAAGTTTAAGAATACAAAAGAAAAGAAGTTTCTGAAACGATATTTATGTTTAAAGACTTAAAGTTTAAGCTAAACTTAAAAGAAAGATGTTATAATACAGAAAAGATGTAATACTTAAAAGTGTTAATTAGTTCGTGTTAAAGCTATGTTAAAGAATGTTAAAATATGTTAAAGCTTTTACTCGTGATGAGCTCGATCTAGCTTTAATTAATTTTAACATACTCGTAACATCTTTATCTTTAAAGATAATGATTTAAGCTTACATTTAAGAAAGCATGTCATTAAACTGCTGATTCGTTTTCTGTTTCGTTTTCTGCTTCGTTTTCTGCTTTATAAATAAGTCATATTTAAGATTAAGAACACGAAATTTCAGTCAGTAGTTAGTAATAACTTGCGAAGTAACGTCGTTATCTTATACTAAACATATCTTAGCGTATAATCATTAACACGTTCATATTCTTTTTTAATTCTCTGTTAGCGTCGTATTTCGTACACATGAATCTTAATAATTAACGACGATAATAAGCCTTTTAAATACGAATAATATCTTAATTTAAAGATTAATAAACATTCGTTACATTAATTAACAAGAATAATATATTAACGTTACTTAATTCTCTCTCTTTTATAAGCATTACAAGCTTAAATATATGAGTTAAAAATTCGTTAATGAGTAGCATAACTTTTCTGTTAATCATGCGAGTATTAAATTAGTAAAGATACTTTCGAAATAATTTTTCTATCATTTAAATCTTAATGTTACTTCTTTAAATTATGTTAAATGTTTAAAGATTAACATTTCGTTGTGTAAAACATTTTAACTTCTTTACTTTATTAATAAATTAAATAAAAATCTTATCGTCGTTCGTAACATTAACATAAAAGTTAGCTATTATACGAGTCTTTAAAATCTTATCATTCGAGATTTATTCTGTTAATAAAGTAAAATCAGAACTTGTTTTTTAATAAAGCTCAGTTTCATTTATGTTATATATATTCTTACTCTCGTACGATAAGAGTTCTTAACGTAAATTAATCGAAGCAGTTTTAATTTTAATAAGATTTATTTAATTAGTCTCGTCGTGTCGTTTATGTTTCTTAATAATGTAACGTTTTTTAAATGCATTTAGTTAGTCTGTAAAGAATTTAAGAATCTTCTCGTCACGAGTCTGTAATAATTTTCTTCAGAATGTTTCTGTTATGCTCTTTAATAAATCGTTCGTTATTGTAATCTTTTTCTTTTACATTTATTATTATTATTTATACAAACATTTTTCTAGCTCAGATCAGTAAGCTGTTTAATTCTTCTTCAGCTCGAAACTGACGTTAAAATGTCGACTGATCATTTAATTATGCAAATCGAAAAGATAAAATCTCAGAGATAAAGAAATCTAACAGTGTGTAAGCGTACTGATCAGTGAATCATACACACATCTGCTTAATGAAAGGCCTTCTAACGTGAGTTTCATTCTGATAGAAGGCTCGAAGACTTCGTTTTTCGATCTCAGTAATGGCTCGACGTTTCTTGTTTAATGACGACGACGACGACGACGACATGCTTTATAACGAACTCATTAAAAATATGAGGCTATAGCTAACGAATTGATTGTAACGAGACTTTCGTTAAGTCAGACTAAAAAAAGGATTGAAAGTGAGGTACGGTTCGTTATAACCCGAATTTCGTTATAACTAAGTTCGTTATAACCAAGGTTTACTGTACGTAGTCTCAACTCGCCTTGTACCTTACTCTACCAAGTCCCGGCCCCTGCCAAAACTAGCATCCCACTAAGCCCTACCCACACCACCCACGATAAAACTCTTCGCTCCCTCCCCAAAGATTTCTTTTCTTTCCTCATCATCAGCTAGTAATACTAAACCTACATAACAAAAACATGGGAGCTCCGCTACGGCGGCTTGCTGAGGGCCATCCTGATGAGTTTCCTCGCGAAATTCTCACGTGGATGGGCTTCCGTTCCCGGCTCCCTTGATTGAATACGGTGCTGGTTCTTTCCTACTCAGGTCCTTGGGGTTTTTGTCCGTGGTTGACGAAGGAGCTGTGGAATTGGTGCTACATTCCTTTAATGTTGATCGAGTTGGTTGCTGCTGTTTGGAAGGGGAAAGGTGGGATGTGTATTTGTGATTGGGGTTGGCCTTTTCATTGTGGGCGTGGCTTTGGGTTGAACATATTGTGGGGATTGCGGTTTGCTTATTAGGTCTTGTGGATGATTTTTGTAGAGTATGCAATAGGAATGCAGATTTACGGGCATGCTTACAAGGGCCGCATTAGAATGTGAAAAGGATATTTTAAGTACTTGTTCGTGATTGATGATTGATTGCATGACATGCCAGCGATTGGTTGATGTATATGCTATCTTTTCAACCCCCACACATCCAGATCAAGCCCCCATCTAGTACAGCCGCTTGGGCGGCGACATTGATGCTTTGATCGTCAAGCTTCCCACGTTCTGCCATCCCTTCTTCAGCAGACTGACCAAGTAGTTGATAGCCAACATGATGTTCGAGATTAGCTCGTCCTCCGTCATATCCACGTTGCCAACCGCAACTCCCAAGCAGAGCACCTTCTTCAACTGGAATTTGATGGTTGACTTGACTTCGGTGATCTTGGCGCCGAGGTCTTCGTTGTGCGAGATGGGGGTTGGGAATTTGCCAGCTGTAGCGTTTCTAGTGAAGCCCAAGATACATAGGAGTAGATTACCAACCTTTAGACAACCCCGGGCCCAGAAGACGGGGGATCTGCTTGATGAGTGTATCCGAAGACACAAAAGCATCATATTTCCTCGCCAACTTCTTGATCAACTTCTTGTTCTTGTTCAGCTTCTTCAAATCATCCGAGCTCATCGCATCTACCCCAAAGTGCTTGGCCCTGTCAATGTCATGCTGGTCCCCAAGAACACAGACGGACATGTTGGGACGAGGCACTTTAGGCAGCTTGACAGTGCCGGAGAAACGCTTGTCGCGCTGAGGGTCATAGTTCTTGAGGCCGATTTGGAGCTCCACAGTCTCAAGGAAATTGCGCTTCTTTTCGTTGAGGGAGTAGTCGAGAAGGGATTGCACGTTGGTGCGCACTCCGGCTATATAAACTCAGGTTAGTCTCTGGGAGGTTGAGCAACGAGAGAAGTCTTCAAGACTTACCGACTGTGATTTTCGACATGATGGTTACAGTCTTCCAGAAGGAGGTTTAATTCTTTTGGTGAGGATTTGCGCGTGCTGTAAAGTGTGTGGGGTAAATCCGTGAGTCAAGGCTCGCTTGTAGTGTGATGTGTGTGTGGCGAGCGTTCTTGCGCTACTAGAACCCTAAGATCCGAGGGAACCATGAAGGTTTAGGTAAGGAGTACCTTCACAACGAGATGTAACCGTTGTGAGCATCTAAGCCTACAGGTATCCATCCTCCCTCCAACCAACTACTACTTACATCTTTTCTTATGTTTTAGTTTTTGCAGCTGTGTCACACAGGAATTATACTTCAAGGCTGAAACCACACCCTATCTTCTTTACTCAAGGAACAACCATACGGCAGAATGAAATAAGATGTTTGATTGTCTTGGTTCAATCCGTCCTTACTTTCTCCAGAATATATTTATCAAATACACTTTCATATACAAGTCTAACTTTAGAGCTCTCACGATCACCATATTTCGCCCTTGGGATTTGCTACCTACTTGATTTATGTTTAGTCTTCTTTGATATCGATCCGACCAAAGAAAACCAACTATCATGGCGACGAGGCTGAGAAGAGACTTGTGCCCGCGGCTCCTCGCTTAGACGCCGGTGGCGCTACCCCTGCTTCCAAGAGTTGAACATCTGCAACCATCGCGTGATACATCATTCGCTGGACCCAATGGGCGCTTCGAAAACCACACGACTAGACTTTCCGTTTCCTTTCTCTGTAAATATAGCACGCGACATCGAGTGGGTGAACAGACCATCTCCAGCCTTGTCATGTCATTCAGATTATAATCTCTCGATACCCTCTACGTAGTCGTTCGAATACACAGCTCTATATCTCAACTTCTGCTTAGTGTTTCCCCTTTGTTCGTTTCTGACAATTTCTCATCCAATCGGTGTTCGATGCCTGAAATAAAACAAAAACCCCCTAATGGATTCGAAAAGTTCGATGATCCGTCTATTTATGCTAGATATGAAGCTGCAGTGCTGCATGCGGACACTTGCAATTTCATAATAGAATTTGACAGCGAAACGGCTTTCTCTGCCCTCAATGTTGACCCTAGTTTCATGAAAAATGTCCTGAATACCCAGGTAGGAGACTTTTCGCATCAACTGCCTTGGATATACGTTCTCTGAATAGACACCAAGTTCTGTGACAAGCACTGATTTCTCGATTTCAGAGGGCCCAGCACCCCCAAACTCAAACTCGATGGATGTAAGTCAATACCAACATTATTGTCTCCAAATCATGGGTGTTGACCCCTTTCGTAGAAACATATGGATGCCAGAAAAGCAGAAAGATTTAGTTGGTGTTAGTTGTTGCAATCCTGGTAGGTTTATTTGGCTCTGATTTGAATACTGTAGGCCTTGGCATCTTACTATGAATTCTCGCCGCGCCTCCTTGGCTTGATGGGCTGTGACCCGTTGAAGCCTGCTCTTGTGGTTCACGAGGAGCATCTGAACAAAAGGCAAGCTCATGTGCCAGCATATAAAGAGCGGATGTCAATGGATAGGGACTCATCAGACCCCGAGACGCTCGAGATGAAGTCCAGCGATCACGATAAGCCACTTAACCTAAACCACTACCGTATCGTTGATGAAGTTTGGCATTTCTGTTCCGTCGACTGGGGTTTCAAGTGTAAGGCTCTTCCTAATTAACAAGAATCCTTGGTTAAGCCAAGGCAGATCTGTGTATTGGTTACAATTCTCTCCACGATACGGAATCCAAAGCGAAAAATCCTACTGCTTTGGACGAACATATACCAAAATCGCCTCAGGGCATAAGGCTATGGACATGGCTAATATTATGTAACGATGGTAAG
>JAABUO010007047.1_pt1 | contig 12866 bp, 16 predicted proteins | sample 5559291 | NCBI WGS metagenome assembly JAABUO01 (sample SAMN10711878, study PRJNA513372) | rock metagenome | isolation source: Antarctica rocks | place: Antarctica: Victoria Land, Finger Mt sud
CATGCCACAGCACAGTTGCAAAGATGTCATACAGACAAAGAATTGCAACTGCACAGGAAAACCAGCAGACGCTGCAGTAAGTGCGCTGACCTGTTGGCTCAACACAGCAACTTGCATTGTAAGGAACAATGGGTTCAGCTCTTTTTTGAATTGTGGACACCACTGCCTACTCTTCTTGTAGACAGCAGTTGTCCTTGAGCTCTTGCCCCTGACCCAGGCCAATGCAGCTGCGAGAAACCAACAGGTTTGAGAAGGCTTTGAAACACTCAATTGGCAGCCTGCAGCAGATATGAGTGTACAGGGCAGGATACATTAGGATGATGAGCAGCGCACCTTCCTTAACAATGCCTTTGGTCTCTGCATACTGCTGTAGCTCTGCAACACACAGACATGTTCAAGTTGTTGTGATCAGCTGCTAGGTTGTCAAGCAGGTGCTACAGCCACTACCTGGCTCCTGTAATGCAACCGAACTGCGAGTGCAAGTTTCTATGCCACCCCATGTGCGACTTTTTGTCTTTGTGCGGCCCACCGCACGCCTTGTTATAGCTGTTGACTGCATGTGTGATTGCCTTTGTCTGCCCGCGGGCAGACAAAGTGCTCCTAATCAATAGCAAAATTGACAAGCCGTTTGTACGTCGCGTCAAGTCCGTCAAGGCTGGTGAATGTCACTACACGGCCGCGCGCGCTTTAACGTGTCACAGCTAATACACTATATGATCTCACCCACAACAGCACGGGCGTACGTCCAAGCCTGCGAAGCTTACAACAGGTGCTCTGGTCAATACAGATTGCTTGTGTAGCGTCGCGCACGGCTGAAGCGGCTGGAGCAGCGCTAAAACCGTGTTTAAAGCGCACGCTGCTTATACTGACTAGGGCGTTATTTTGACCAAAGAACGCTATTGCCAAGGACATCGCCCACATGCACGCATTCGATCGTTCGTCATCCTTCCTCTTTACGTTCCTCCTCTATAGTTATTGTGCGGTTATTTTTTGTGTGACTCCACTGATTGATGTGAACATCATGGATGACAGTTGTAACAAAATTTCATGCTTTGGGAATTATACTTCTGTCTGCCCCACCTAGGGCTGAAAATGATGTACTCTCCAGTATCCGTGACAATATGATGAAGAAAATGCGATGCACATCAGCACGGCGCTGTTTGCGTCTTGACCCGTCAGTCATCTAGCAAACGCTTCCTAGGAAATTGTGCAATCATATGCCATCGCAGTAAGCATCAGCACTTGCAGCTGGCTCCTGGATGTACTGAGCACACTGTGGTGCTCACTCCTGAATCACAATATGTCGCCTGTTTTTCACCTGCAGCCAACTTAACGCCATTTGGAGCCAGCTTACCTGCAAGTAGCGATGCTCAGACATACACACATGTGCAGCTCATTGCGTATGCGCATAATATGAGCAATATATTGTACACTTTTACACAGCAATGGCACAAATCTCACTGTAACAATTGAAGATGCAGCAGTATAGCATGTATCTCTGGAGCGGAGTCCTGCTGTATGCATGCATCATGTTGCATCATGTCAGCACAACGTATCTACTGTGATCTTCTGTGTGGACAGACTGGGGCTGAGAGGCTCACCAACAATGGACAAACCCAGCTTGCCAGGTGCTCCCGTTCTACTCCTCCTCACTGTAGCATCCCTGCATCAAATGCATATTGCAGGACCTCAGTCGCCAAGGCAACCCTGCCATAAGCAGGGTTGCATGGTTGCAAAGCTGCTGAGACAGAGGCTGCAAGCACGGCGTGTTCTGGACCATGCATATTTTGAGGTGGACAACAGGTCAGAAAGAGCACGTTATGCCCACCAGCAGGTATGCAGTTGTGTACGATTGTGCAAAAGTCCACACTGCTGCTCAGTTGACGACTACAAGATGAACATGCCATGTCAAGCTGTGCTGTGCTGTGCTGTGCTGTGCTGTGCTGTGCTGTGCTGTGCTGTGCTGTGCTGTGCCGTCGCATGTCATGCTGAGCAGCGTGCACACTAGGGCAAAATGATGTTGCCTACTGACCTGGATATGTCACTACATGAGTCCTCTGCAGGCTTGCTGGCTTGTGAAACCCTCCCCTCAGCAGTGGTACCGACAGCAGCATGGCCCTCTGGGGCTGTGGTCTGGGGAGCTGAAAGACATCATTGCATGTCAGCAATCTGAATTATTGTGTCTTGAGCATGGCACCAATGCCATCTGCACGTTACAGCGTGCTTCTCTAAGACCCAACTTCACATGCAACACCTGTTGACTCCGGCAGCACGTAGGCAGCAACATCAAGTCTTCAGTCAGCCATGAATGCAATGTCAGCTGCTCTGCTGCTCGAGAATTCAAGCACAAAAACATGACATTGTAGCTTGTGCTGCAGTGCAGAGCAAGCTGCGCATGAGGACCAGGGCTGCCAGCAAGCTAGCAGGCGTACCTGTTAGGATGAGCACATTTCCCAGCCCAGGTACAAGCATGGCAGGAATTAGACAAGCCAGCTGAATGACCGTGCTCCAAGCTCTGCGGTCAAAGCATGCGGGCTAAATGCTGCCCAGACAACCTGCATGACCCTGCAACAGAAATTATTGGCAATAGTCAAATGCGCGAGCATCAGATAAACCTCACAGCATTGCATGGGGACCAAGGCACATTGCATGCACAACCACAAAGAGTATGTCTGTATTGTCAGAGCAAAGCGCAGCTCAATAAGCCAAATCTTGAGTGAAGCTCACATAAGCTGACAGGCGTAGACTGCCCTTGCAGAGCTTTGTATACTGACCCGTACTGAATGACCCAGGGAAACACCTCAAGCTTCAGGCACACCAACCAACTTAGGCATGACCCAGCAAAGCAAATGATGCATATCTGAACTCACACCGTCATAAGCTGTTTCGTACACCATACACAAGAACTTCACAGCAGAACGACACTGCTCTGGCTCACATGTGTGCATGATCAAAATGTACCCTAAACCACAAGATCAGGTTGTCACGCTTCCAAGCATTCCAGACAGCATTGTGAACACACTTTGAGCATACTGTCCGCGTCAGGACCTGACACATGCTTGATGCAAAAACAGCAGAAAACACAAGTAGAAGTCGAATGCACATCAAGAACAGCTTGCGGAGAGACGTAAAACTACCAGTCAACATAACAGCTATTATGATTGAACACCTTGAAACAAAGATATCAGCTGTCACATGTACAGGCTCAACATGTACAGACGGCAGCTACACCGTCATCAAGATACGTATCAAATAAGTCAGCTTATGCCTGCTTCTCAAGCCTAGACTTGATGGATGCTCTTTTTATCCTTTGATGTTCTGGCTCTGTGCGCTGACAAGGAGACTGTTCCCAGGTGTGCCCACTTGCATCCTTCCAGAAGGCCTTTTTGTGGGACCTTGGCAGAACCTGCCCAGGCCCAACACCATTCTTGGCAGAGTCATACTCTGCAGCTAGCGAAGGGTACAAAGACTGCAATGAATTGCAGATGCAAGCCTTTCTGCTTGCACAATAGGGGCAACCACGGCTGAGGCCAATCCGGCCGGCTGGTTTTGCCATGAAGAGGTGTGGTTGACCTTTAGGGCAGTTCGTACAGATCCAGTGCACCATCTTGCCGCTTCCTGCCGTTATGTTGTCAGGATCCAGACCTGCTTTCCGGTTCTTCACAAAGTCAAATTCCATCATTGCTGGGTGTTGGCTCTGTGTCAAAGTTGGCTTTTTGTTGATAGCTTTATGTTTGCTCGAGCACTTTGGACACCCACTCCTGTCCCTGACTTTACTGAATATCGGGGCTTGCCAGCTGTGACCACACGATGGGCAGAGCCAATGCCGGCGTGTGGCACTGTGTGCCATGACCTGATATGGAGTCAGCGCATTCTTGGCTGAGTCCCAGTAGACTGCCACAGCTGGGGCCATAGTCAACAGCGTGTTGTGTTGACACATCCGGTGGTTAGTGCAAAAAGGGCACTGATGGTCCATGTTCTGCCTGCTGTCGATGGTGGCCAACCATTCGTGCAGAAGCCCACTCGGACACTGGTCACAGCTCCACCACACACGCAGATCACTGCTGGTCGTGATTTGCCTATCTCCCAAGTGCTCGTTCTTGGCATGATGCCATTGCTGCTGCAACTCTGGCCTCAACAGGCTGATGTCTGGGCCTGCTGGTGTCTGCAGTGTCTCGTTGCAGTAGCGCAAGCTTGGATCTCCTGGTGACAGCACCACACAGAGTCTGACTTTCGCATCGAATACATTTGCAGCCGATTTCAAAGTCAAGATCGGAGGCGCAGTTCCGCACCAGATGCCTGCCTGTTGTTCCTTAGCTGTGGTACTCTTCCGTGAAGGAAGGAACCAAGACCCAGCACGTGATGTGGGCGCGGAGTCCTGGGGTGCCTGCGTACAGGTCATGGCTGACGACGCAGCAGAACCGCCGTGTAGTATCTGTACACAACTACATAGTGCACTTACCTGCGGTGGGGTGGTTGCCCGACCCAGGTCGCGCAGCACATTCGCGTAGCCATGCTTCCGAATCCGACGTCTCTCACTCGCTACTTGAGCTTCAATCAACCACACAGAGAACACAGGGAGCGTAAGCCAACGCGCGACCTCGATGCCCCCACCTGCCCGTGAGATACGATGAAACAGAGGCTCCGAAACCAGATTGGCCACCACTTGACTAGTCTTGCTGTTGGTGATGCAGCTGTAGCCATTTTGTGCAGCACATGCAACTAGCAAGAGCGAAACCAAAACTTTGCTGCCCGGACAAGCTTGCTATTGCAGTTGAGTAAGAGTCAGCTTGTACAGGTTTTTGTCTGCTGTGCTGCCGCTTGTGTAGGCACAAGAGGGCACTCTATTTGTCAGATCAAAAGATTTGTAAAGTCAAGGATAGGCTTCAGCAAAGCTGGAAGTTGATCATCGGATTCATTCCCAAGAAAAGCTTTTGCCCAAGCCGGGCCAAGTACACTTTTCCACAGTCGCTTTGTTTGTCACGTCGCTCCAGCAAATATCACCGGGTAGCTGTCAAAAGGACACGATACACTGGAGACGAATTGTCAATGGTGTGTACCTCTCTCTCTGTTGGTACTCCCTGCAGGATGCAAAGCCAAGTTGTGACACACTGTCACGTACATGAGCATGTTTGAAGCAAGCAAACTTGGCTGACATGTGGTGCAGTCACAGGATATTCAACTTGTTCCAGCACTGTCATACATAGAGACAGCACTGCCTGACCTGCATGTTTTGGACACATTCTCATAACTGTAAATATGCAAGTATGCAGTGTAAAGTTCATAATTCCTTTAGTTTACCAACTCTTGACTCTGCCTTACTTCTTTCTTGTTTCTTTGGAAGTTTCGCAAGTCTTTCTTGATTCTTTCTTAGACCTTCATTAAAGACTCAAGCTCCAATTTTCCCCCCAGTATATATCAGGTTCTTACCAAGGGGTTGTGCAGCAACCAGCCACTTTCCTGCCATGTTGGCTTCCACGCTTGCCTTTCTAGGCTGTCACGCGACAGCGGCGCCACAGTCATTTGGTCTGTGTAGAAAACTGCATCTTGCTGAGAGTGCTCTGGAGCAATGCTAAATGCATCCTTGCCATGGTACTCAAAGTCATCCCGCATGGACACAGCTACCTTCAAATGACAGATATAACGTCAGCATGACCACACAAGGCTGTCCCCTTTTGAGATACATGACAGGGAAACAATAGGTTGATCTGCATCATCTGACACAATGCATTGCCATACATCTGCATTTTCCAATCACAGGCAGGATTGGTCCTTGCAACAACAAGACAGTCTATGCTTGAGGCCATGTAAAGCGTTGCTCAGATCAGGTCTCACCTCCTGCACATCAGACTGCAAGAACACTCGCCCATCAGCAGCCAACAGCTTCGCCACACCTTCCACTAGCGGCGGTTGAACGATGCGCTTCTTCCTGTTGCGCATCTTCCAATGTGGGTCTGGGAACTGCGCAAGATGATGTCTCTCAGCAACGGCTTGCAAATGTGCATGCAATTATCTCATGAGATCTGTTACTTTCATCTGTCCCGTGATCAATGCATCTGAACTGAGTAACCCAGTAACCCAGTAACTCAGTAACCCAGATCACAGCCGTAGTAGGCACATGCATGCAAGCCTGGTGTCCAAGCCTGATGTGAAGTGTTCATACTGCTCTACTGGTATGCTATGATCTGTTCCCTGAGTGCAAGCGCATCTACAGCACAGAGTACGCCCACAGTATTGCAACACTTTTGCAGGCATAGACCAGATGTGGACACATGATCTGCAACAAACCATTCACTATGCCTCACAGCAGCCGTTGACAAAGGAAGCAATGCCTATGTAATCCTTGATATGAAGCAGCAGGACAGAAGTTGTTGACTCGAATCAGAAACACCCTGATGTGTTGGGACATTGCATGATCTTGCTGCCCACCTGTATGTTGATGAGCTCTATTGGCCCTGGATAGCTGGACAGCATGCTGTAAAGCGAGACTGTCGCATTGGCTACATGGAAATGTACTGTATCTGCACACCCCATCAGCTTTGCCCAGGCCATAGCTCTGTCAAGCAGCTGCATCACATTCAGCATGTTTTTCATGTTCTCGTTTATTTACTTTGTTCACGTAGTCATGTTACGAACGCATTTACTTATCATTTATTAGTTGAGTTGCTTCTTTTATTTCACATGTCCTGCATCCTCTGCCAATAGGAAAGTGCACATTACAAGCGCAAAGCACCATCATTGACTGGTTTTGGGGCATGACAGCAGTGAGTGTCAAGACATGATGATTGACATAGCAATGATGCCCACAAGAAGATGTGGTGGGCTTGCATTCAGTTTCAGGCACGTGCCTGTGTCACCGTGCCCAAAAGAATTGACGCAAAATATTGCAAGCCACAGCAAGCCATGCGTGCTGGAGGACTCCATTGAAGGAGGCAAGTAGCTTTGTCATAAGCAAGTAGTTTTGTCATAGCGTGTCTTTACAAAACACGCAGCCTCAGCAGCATTTTCTAATTGTATGCATCTATTTTCACACCTGATATTCCAAAACTGTACAGCCCAGGAGCTGAATTGACAAATGCTGGGAGTTCAGCACACATGTATGGAATGCAATGTAGAGTGCTGAGTTACTGCTCACCTTCCCTCTTATATCAATGCCAAGGATGTTGTGTGCAGGGAGCTTGGTTGCCAAGGCCAGTGGAAAACGCCCAGGCCCTGCATGCATGAATCAAACTGAGTTACATATCTGACCTCACGCTGACACTCATGAGATATTGATGTTGCAGCAGCATGTGCACAAGGTATCCCTCAAAGGGATAGGAAGGATCAGTTTGGGCAGACCACATGACAGCTTGAGCGAAAGGCTTACCACAGCCTATGTCTATAGCCAAAGGTCTGCCTGCATGTTTGTATATGCTGTCCCAGCTGAGGGGAGGAATAGGAACCTGCAGCCAGCGTTTTCAGGTCAAAACCATGCCTGCAGCGCCTGGCTCATACCTTGTGTGCATGTTGGTGTCCTGCTTGCCTGTAGTTTTGGGGTAAATGGGTTCAAATGCTGTCTAACACGCACCCCTGGCGTCTGCAAGCATCAGTTTGCATATAATATGCAGTTGAATAGGAGCCAGAAGCTGCTTGTCTGTGGGTTCACCTGTGAGTGCAAACGTGGCAAATCCAAAGTAGGCCAGGCTTTCGCCTCTTGTCGCTGGATGCGCGATTGCCTGTGATGCTGAGTAGTCGACTGGGGAGTCTGCTGTAAGGAGGCGTTTTTGCTGGCGACCGTGCTCGCTGCTCGGTGCTGACGGAGCTTTATGTGCGATCGCGAGGGTAAGTACGCTCCGACTCGAAGCAAACGAATGTTTGCGCAGCAGCGCAACTGCATGCCAGTAACAACTTGCTCTGCAGTCCCGTAGTTGTGCTTCCTTCAGGGACGCCGGACAGAGCGCTGCTCGGAAACCAAGAAAAGAATACCAAACGGCAAAGCTCAAAGTACGAGGAACCGTAGGACAAGCCTTGTCAGATCCGCACCGGGATAGTGCACCAAATCAGACTTGTTGGCTGCTTAAAGCATTGTGATCCCTCTCTCTTTCACAGCGCAATCGTTGCAGCATCTGTATGCAGCAAAACAATACCAATAATAATGATGAAGTTGTTTACACTTTCTGGCTCAAGAGCTATAGCTATACCTAGCTAGGTACGTGCAGGGCAAGTCTTGTCATCAGACAATGGTTGTGCTGGACTGCAGGTTGTCGTCTTCGTTAGACAACGGCGTGGAGAACTCCTCAAAATTCAGAGCATGAGGCACATTTGTGAGAGTGTGTGCGACTACTGCCTGGCCAAAGACACTGAAAGTGGTTGCATCGGCTGTGGAAGCATGTCCATGATGATTGTTGTGTTTAAGAAGTCCACATGATATGACGAGACAGATAATCCCAAGATGGCTGCTACTTGAAGTAGCCTACTTCAATGTCAGAGCAGGATCTGCATTGCAATCCATCAAGATCCTTCGAAGGAATTCCTGCAAGGTTCCCAAGTCAAACGCTTTTCGAACGGTGCTAAAAGGCCTGGAGAAAATCATGGTGTAAATGTCAGGGCAGCACACTGTAAAGACGGCTCATTGTGAGATGTCAAGGCATCGCTGGTGGCAGCAAGTGCAAACTGTCGGTTAGTCATGTGGGTAGGCCAACATGTTTTGCCAAGCAAGTCTGGCCAGTATCACTGAGATGGCCTGTGCCTACGACTGTCTGAACCTGCAGAATTGGCTGGCATGGTCTGTGCCCTCAAGGTTAGCTACTTCACACGGGTTTACTGCGGTTTTGTCAAAACTGTATAAGTTTCTTTTTGAAATTATCATTGTTGCGGATGTTTGTGACTATCACCTTGGAAGCCCTGAGTTGCATGTTCTTGTTGAAATTATAATTTAACAGTTCTGGCTAAATATAATCAAGAGCATATACGTGCATCAAGCTCACATCTGCAGTATAAGTTTCACTTTCAAAATATACAAAGCTTACAAGTCCACCAAGCTTTGTCACTACCCTGACAAACATTAAATTGATAGTAGCATAGACTTGCTATACTCCTCTCTTGCCACAGCAAGAAAACATTATGAACACCACTCAGTTGTTCTGTAAAATGATATGTGCTACTGGTCTACACAGAGCAATCAGAGATGCAAAGCACAATTTCAAACAGAAGTTACAAAAGCAGCAAGGTTTAAAACAGCGCAACAAGTAGCTCATGACTGCTTTTAATCCTGCTTGCTCTCCCTCAGTGATTGTTCTTTTAGGGTTGCTCTTTTAACCCGAAGGCTGCTGAGTTTTGTGCGATCAAAGGGAGACTGCTGCCCAGCTGCGTCCTTCCAGTATGCACTCTTGCGAGACCTAGCCAAAACTTGATCTGCACCTACATCATTCTTTGCAGCATCCCATGCCTTTGCCAAGGCAGGATACAGTGACTGCAGCGAGTTGCAAATGCAAGCCTTATTGCTACTGCAATATGGGCAGCCTATGTTGCCGCCAATGCGTCTGTCCGGCGAAGACTCAAACAGATGTAGTTGGCCTTTTGGACATTTGCGACAGATCCAATGAACCTTTTTACTGCTTCTACAGCTGATCCTATCGGGGTCAAGGCCTGCTGCCTTGTTCTTTGTGACATCAAACTCAGCCATTGCGGGGTGTTTGCTCTTTGTCAAGCTGGGATGCTTAGTGTATGGCTTTGATAGCGCCGAGCACTGTGGACAACCACTATCAGCGCTGGTCTTCACGACCACCTTGGCTTGCCAGCAATGCCCGCATCTGGGGCACAGCCAGTGTCTCCTTGTAGTACTGGAGGCCGTGATTTGATCTGCAGCCATTTCGTTTTTGGCTTCATCCCAATACATTGCAACGCCAGGGGCTGCAACAGAAAGCTTGTTATGCTCGCAAAGTCTCCGATTGGTGCAGAAGGGGCACTGGCTGTTCATGTTCTGCCTGGTGTCAACCCTGGCTCTCCACTCATGTGGCTGCCCACACGGACACTTATTGCATGTCCACCACACACTCAGTTGACTGCTTGGCCGAATGACCCGGTCCCCCATGTGGCAGTTCTTGGTGTGATGCCATTCCTTCTGTAGCTCTAGCTTCAATAGACTGATATCTGGCCCATTCTGCTTTGCTGAATGCTCTTGCTCTAGTGCAGCACAAAACATTGTCTGGCACCCAGCTGCAGAGCACCATTAGGGCATGCTTAGTGCTTGATGCGTTGTCCATACAATGCTGCACTGCACCGACCATGTGTTCACTTCGTATCATTTTGCACGCTTGTGCAGCAGCACATCGTGAATCGATATCAAGTCTGCTCACCGCTTTGTGACCATTGTAGGTCACGAACGTAAACCTTGCGGAAACGTTGGGGAACACAACAACTATGTGAGTGGATACCCCCCAGCCTGCATAAGGCGATTTCAGTTTTCTGGACCTGAAGAAATGCGCCGATAGGGTCAGCATTTGGCAGGTCGCTCCGTACCTCATCTGGGGCTGCTGCCACAGCGTTCGGCAACGTGACGGGTCCACAAGTGCCGTCACCATGCTTGCGTCCCGTATGTGCACGAGCTGCCACTGTAAAACGATGCTGCGAACGCGGCACCGATGAGGTCCTGAATGGCGCTAAGACCAAGGTTCTGGCCTCTCATCGGTTCACAAACCCTAAAGACGAAAAACGCAAGATTTCATCGGTTTCAAAACCCTAACCCCTACAACCCCTAGCAAAATTGACAGTTTAAAAATTGTCAGGGCTTCCAAACACCCTAATGATGAGAACCGATGAGATGTAACGCTGGGCAAGTATGACGTCCTCCATTGGCACCAGGTGAGGGTATAAGCTCCGAAACCAGCTCCCTAATTTTCGCTGCACAGCTTTGTCACAGCTTTGTCCAGCGTAATTAAAAGTGGGTTCAAGTGGGCAGTCAAATGTAATCTGAGCATTGTCTTGCTGCGGCAATGATTGACACAGCAAAACAGATGGCACAGAGATGCCACGATTGCAAGTGCACTCCAGGTGGCAAACGCTTTGCTAATTACTATGGTGGCCCCTATGAAAGCATGACAGTCATAGACCGCCTGTGACCTATAAAGGAGATTGTGCCAGACTCGTCAAATAGCTGTAGCCACCAGCACTGCTCCACAAGCAAGACAACCATGTAGCAGTTCCGCCACTGCTGAGCCCATGCCGTTGTCATTTGGTGCTATCAGTGCAGCATCATCTGTGGGTCGGACAAAGCACCTGTACACGCAGCCAAATGCGATATTGTGATTCATGTCACAATACACGAGTGAAGACTCAACAGCAGAAAACAAGTCAGGTTGTGATATGCATGTGCAGCTGTATGTATCTTGCTCATTCATTAGGTGATGGGATCTGTGTACAGCTGATGAAAGCAGTGCTACTGCAGCCTGACATGCTGGTGCTTTCACCAGTACTAATGATGACAAATGCAAGAGGTCAAAGTGCGATTGAAGTGTGCTATGTAACATCCTTGCACTGTGCCTCGCTGTGCCTCTTGTCCACTCCTTTGTCATCATGATCAACAAGCAGACAGCCTGTTCACATGCAAACTTCGGGCATGGACAGATATCATCGCTGCTGATAACTCTGCTCAATTCCTGACATACGCTGGCAGCATTCTGGCATAACAAACATCTGCTGATGCATACCAGAGCCATACCAAACAGGCGATGCTTTGTACCACAGATCAAATCTCGTCGTTGCTGATGTTAATGAGGTGTCTTGGTTCTCCCATGTCAGGACTGAGTATGCAAAGATGGCTTTCAAGTCTAGGGACAGAAGTCACAGCAAGACTGCATTGCAGGTGTCACAGTGAGCAGGCAGGTGGTGATCATTTACCTCCGTTGTGAATGACTGTGCCCATTTGCGACTCTGATGTGTCCAGCCCCTGAAGGACAGAGAACTGACAGCTACAGTGGCTGCTTGTTCCATGGGGATGGCCATATGTTCTCTCACAGAGCCTGGGGCAATGCTTCAGCGTGAACTTTGAAAACAGCAGACAGCCTGAAACGTCTAAACAGCACCTGCGTGCAGTGGCAGAAGACTGAGTCAAAATTACATGCAACAGTGAAATGCAACTGCACTGTGCATGCCACTGTGGTTTCTTGCCGTCACACATTCATCATGTGCATCATGATCAGGCAGGGATCAGAACAAATCACATTGCACTTCAATAACATGAAACAGCAAGGCAAAACTGACAGTACTCTCTATGAGAGTGTTTACAACCACAGCTACACAGCAAACTTGCACAATAATGGTATTGCACACAACTTGGAAAGGCCACAGGCAGCTTCGCAGCATCACAACTGCAAGATTTGGCATGTGCCGCTCCATGGGACTGCCCAGGACAGTTTTTCGTCAGCACAGCCTGCCCTCCTCACGGCTGGATCCAAAGCACCACGCCTGTCTACCACACTGGATGCTGTGGAGCCAAATGACTTCCCTGTATGTTTGCACCACTATGTCAAGGCTCAGGCAAGATGAGCATTGTTTGAAGATTCTGTACATATCACAACTCTGCAACAATATAGAGACACATGCATCACCACAACACATGATTTCTGCTAAGCAGCTGTAAAGGGTTAAGGGTAAGTTTGCTGATTGTGCAGTCAGTTGCAAGCTGAAAGTTCCTGCAGACCTAGATGGCTTGCATTTCAACCTGACATGTATCATGATTGCCAATTCCCTCTTGTACTCACTGCCTGGTTGCAGGACAGGTGATCTTGACAGGCAGCAGCCTCACATGGTAATTCTGCTATGCTGGTAGCAGCTTCAGCAGCATGGCCCTCTAGGGCTGAGGTCAGCCTGGCAGGAGAGGTGACACA
>JAABUO010007048.1_pt1 | contig 12865 bp, 17 predicted proteins | sample 5559291 | NCBI WGS metagenome assembly JAABUO01 (sample SAMN10711878, study PRJNA513372) | rock metagenome | isolation source: Antarctica rocks | place: Antarctica: Victoria Land, Finger Mt sud
TAGTGCAGTGCAAGTCGCCGGCGGAAGATTAACGATCGGATGGACGGTGGCGTACTACATCATCTTAGTAGGCGGGGCCATGGTATTCGCGCGGGAGCTATGGCCAATGACGGCGTCGAAGCATTCGTTGATGAAAGTCGAGGCCAGGTGAGAAATGGGGTTTAAGATGACGGGATGCAGACTCTTAAGAATTTCTCAAGCGCTGATAATACAACAAAATAATATAAACATCCTGTGGGCTTTGCGTTTTTGAGATTTGAAATCTCAGTCCTGCACGCAGCAATGTTCGGTTCAGCTCCTCCACCAAACCGATTCAAACCCCGCCAACGCCGTCTTCCCCTCGAGTGAACACCTGCTACGCCATCGCCTGCGTGAATGAAAGCACTGCGCTGCCCAAGTCCAAGTATGCCTCCCTCGCTCCAATCAACCCAACCACTTCCCCTGATCTCTCCTCTCGAACAGTAAGAGTATCCCCCCTCCTTCCCTCCCCTCGACAATCACTCCACCTCAAACAACGCAGGCTTCATCCCCAGCCGACACAATCTAGCCACACACCCCCACAACTGACACAGCGTCTGCACCCCCTCCAGCACCCTCATATGACAGAACCCAATCTCCCTGATAAACTCCAGCCGCACGCCCTCGCTCAACCCGTCCACGCTCTTCGTGACCCGAAACATCGTGCTGATGATATCATGGCTGCTATACCCCAGCTCCCACAGCTCGCTCACGCCGCTCACAGCCTCTTCGACGCGGCCCTCGTGGCACGCTTTGATGACCGCTTGCACCTTGACCGGATGCGGGCTGTCGACGACACGAAACACGTTCTCGCCGCTCACGAGCCCGAAGCCCGCGGCTGTGCTCTGCAGGTTGTTAATCGCCTGCCTCATATCCCCCTCGGCGCTAAACACCAGCGCCGCAACCCCATCGTCCGTAAACTCAACCTCCTCCGCCTCGGCAACCTGCAGCAAACGGCGCACAATCTCCTTGTCCGACAGGCGGGCGTAGCGCAGGATGGCGCAGCGCGACTGCAGGGGCTCGATGATTTTATTGGCCATGTTGCAGGCGAAGGCGAAGCGGGTGGTGGAGCTGTAGATTTCCATGGTGCGGCGCAGGGCTTGCTGGGCGCCCGAGGTCATGCTGTCGGCTTCGTCGAGGATGACGAGTTTTTGGCGGCCGGGCGGGAGGGTGACTTTTTTCTGGGCGAAGCCTTTGATGCGGTTGCGGACGACGTCGATGCCTGGGGTAGGACGGTTAATGCGGCGGCCAGATATTGGATAGCTGGAGTGTAAGACGTGCCTCGCTCGTCGCTGGCGTTGAGCTCGAGGACAGCCTCTTTGTACGCATCGCCGAGGAGCTGCCGTGCTAAACATAATATCGATGTTGTCTTGCCGATCCCTGGCATCCCCGAGATAATGACATGCGGCATGTTCCCATCTTTGGCGATGATTTTGAGGCGCTCAATGGTTTCACTATTACCGACTATGTCGTCTAGGTATACTGGTCTGTACTTTTCTACCCTGAATGATTGGTCAAGATTGTGTGTGGGCGATGGAACTTTGGGGTGGGGACAAACCATGGCAAGTCGTACGATGCAGCGGCACCGTTCGTGTTCGCTGTAATGCTATTGCCAGCAGCAGCCGACGATGATTCCGCTTTGGATGGCATTGTGGAATTGTTGGTGGAGGGCAAGGGTTCGGTTCAATTTACTTCTCTGCGGGAAACGCGGATACTTTGTGTGCAGGTGAGAACGCGTCCGTTTCGCGATGGTCTCAACGCCGTTTTACGAGGCCTTCTCATCATCTAATTTTAGTATCCGAAATCTTAGAACGAGGGTACGGTATTAATCGGTAATTTTCAAATCGACGTATAATGGCTGCTTAGAGGTGTTGCCCCAAAGGTGCAGCATAGTGCATCCTGAACTGGTACCTGGATTGCCGCCTGGACTTCCATAGGATCTGATATGATCCATGGAAGCCAAGACCCAACTCCACTAGAAACCTCTAGCTATGGAAGCTTGCGCCCCTTCAGGGTGAGCAGCCGCCTGATGCCCAAATTATCAGAAACTACTGTGTCCCTTTTACGTCCAGGTTCATCAAATACTTAGCGTGTCACCGTGATCAGACCAATGTCTTAGGTTAGAGCCTTCGAGAGCCCTGGCCTCCGACCTTTGTCTACTGGAAAACTGGCGACAATAGACAGTAGATCTAACATCAGCCTCGTTCCCTCATGTTCTTCAAATTAACCCTTCTGTCCTCAATAGTCATAATCCCTTTTTCATTCTACTTTCTCCTGCTTCTTCCCTACCCTCGGATTTATTCCTCCTCCAAGCGCATGAAAGCTTTCTTCTCTTCATACCCCTGTCTTCTTCGCTCGCACAGCTTACGCATCTGGCGACTCCTCCATTTCCCGTACCGGCCTTTCAGCATGGCCACAAATGTCTCGACCTATAAATGAATAATCCAGACCCAATCAAGCATTGCAATGTGCGATTGTGTTGACAATGTGATTTTGGATGTGAACCAGGTAGACTTGCAATTGCTCTTTTTGATTCTCTTCTGGCTGTTGCCAAAACGTGTCAAATTCCCTGTTTAGGCATGCTATAACAGCATCCTGGTATCTCACTCCTGTATACCGTTTCAATTCCATGACCGGTCCACTCATAACCACTTTTTCGATTAATTGCGGGTCTAAGTTGTGTGTAGGCAACGAGGGCCGCATGGTGTGACGGTGGGCTTGAGAGACAACATTGCGCCATAAACCATTCTCGAAGAGAATGACGCCCAGACTGTACATATCGAACGATGGCTGGAAAGAAAGGGGGGCCGGGCCTTTGTAGTCTGGATGTCGATATACATCGTCCTCGGGGCTGAAGAAGAGCTTTTCTGACACCTCTCCAGGATGATTCGGCCTGGAAATATCGAACTCCATCAAGTAGGGCTTGCTAAGATTAGGTTCATTCATTTTGTTTTGCTTTTGGCCAGAATATGTAGGAGATTCTTTGGTTGTATATTTTTGTGCATCCAGCCTATGTTATGAATCTCAAACACCGACGAAAAAAGAGCCTTAGCAAGCTCGAAACGCTCACCCAAGTCTGGAGTATCACTTGGCTTTTTGGTACGGGTCAATAATTGGTGTAGAGTCACCGGGTTCTGACTTGGTAGAGTGTCTGGCGGTAGACGAAAAGCGTAGCCCGTCAGATTAGGATTTTGGTCAAAATAGCCTACACAATGAAGAATAGACAGGTTCAGAGGCTTGAGGTCACTGTTCAGGATTTTAGTCAGATCTTCCGTCCTTCGCCTGAATGCAGCAGGATTCTTTCGTCGCCAAGTGTCGTCTTCGCAGCAGCGCCAGTCAACAATAACACTTTCCTGCCGGTACATCGCCATTGCCCGAAATTGATCGGTTTTATATGGTATGCCTTGCCATTGTAATTGATAAACCTCGAGCTGATAATCAGATGGTACGCTTAAAGGCGCTATTTCGATTTTGGATGATCCACCAGGCTCATCCCTGCGGTGCCCCTGCTCAATCATGTTTCTAACGCTGGCCATCCGTTCAATATCTTGATGCTGAAGAAGAGCGGCTGCCCCTTCCAAATGCTGAAGGTCTTCGGCACTACAGTGGAGAGGTATGTCCTGAGTCGACGACGCGATGACCCTTGGTCCAGTCGCGAAGTCATCTTGTCAAGGCTATCATTTCAGTAGGAGAGTTGCTTTATAAGTTGCTCCATCCTCTTCTTATCTTTAAGGCAAACTTCACAGTCCGTGAAAGACTCGAGAGAGTGTGCTTTGCTGGCGATTTGATTGAAAGACATATTTTCTGAATCCACTCCCATTCTAATTGACATTAGATCTTCCTTCAACATTTAGAGCAGAGTTTCACGTTACCTGAGAGGCCATCCTTGACTGGTAATGTTGTGTGTTGCCCATAGCCCTCCATGGCCCGGTTATTTTCTTCGAAAGCTTCATAAATTCGAAGAAATATACACTCGAAAAGGTTCCAGAGACCCTTGCCCTTCAAAATTTGAGGCAGCGTTAAGGTTGATGTGCGGATCTTGAGGAAGGTTCGAACAAGGGATTAGATTGACTGCCACAAGAGAGCGACTAGACTGATCGACTGCATAGGACGAGAATCTTGGATTGTGGATGGTTCTCGATACTTAGCTTCTGGTAAAAACAAGCCCGCGACAGTGAGTTTGGTTTTGTTATTAGTTAGCTGTAAGGTTGGATAGACTGGTGAGTCCATCCAGCGGTCTCAGTTATAGATACTCTATTGAGGACGTGGAAATTATTGAGATAAACCACGTTAATCTAGGAGAAATTAGCCAAAGAGGAAATAATAGGGTGGGTGAAGCTGACTGACGTATAGACCATCACTAGAATGGTCGCTTATTATCCTAATATTAAAGCATGATGTACCAATTGCTGTCCCCAGCTTCGCCGGCGTGAAGTTGAAAGAAGTTGAAGTAAAGCTCCAGGTCGAAGATGAATATGTGAATCGAGCCCCTCTTATGTTGCCTGTAATGTCTTATGAGAATACTTAACGATCGCTATTGGAATAGCTTGCGGCTGCAATGGATGTGTTCGCTAAAAACGAATGGACAGTTTTTGGTGATCCGGTCGCACTGTGATATTTCCGATGGGAAGGGGAAAGATTGGGCGGTCTTTAGATGTCAGGAAGAAGAACAAGGATCATGCTAATGTACGCACCGCAGTTTGCGTTGTCCTAATGCTCCCCCCATGCCTCCACTCAATGCCGCCGATCATTGTAAGACCAACCCATTACCATTTCCTTCGTGCCATCGGTTTTGGCGCGCTAGACTTTTCATTCTGGTACGGCCTTTCAAATCCCTCTTCGTGGGTCTGGAGACCTCCCGCAGAGGTTGCCCCCGGAAGAGGATTTTGGAAATAGTACGCAAGCTCCGGGGGAAAAAGCCAGGGGATTGTGAACAGCCTCAGGGGCATTTGAAAAGGAGACCTCTGGCTCAAGATTGAAGTTCCACTGAGGATTTAAGGTCAGATGGGAAACCAGTAAACTGTAGGAAAATCTTACATCCACGTCAGAAAAAGAGGAAATATCTTTCAGTACCAAAGAAACATGGAATTGGTTTACTGTTTCTAATGAAAACGAGAACAATGTAGAAAACCATACACTTGGAATTTACGCGGATAAGTCAATTGCAGTTTGGGTCCGAGGGTTGAAATCAAAAGTCGCCAGGGAGCTAAGCGGCTTGGTGAAATGATAGTGAAAGGGGGTCATCTATTAAGGAACGTCGAGGTCGAAAAATTCCGTGTTAGCCGCTTACTGCTTTCTAGCGATATTTGATTACGACGCGCTCGGTCGAACAATTGCCACCCCATTCCAAGTAAACTTTACGTCGACACATAATGGTGACACAGATGAAAGAACGATATCCACTCCTCAGGTATTCGCAGGTCGTAGCTATTGTCTGATAACTTATTTCATTCACTGAAGGCGTACTTAGTGCATATTATTGAGAAGCGATTGCCAATATTGATGCTGGCTTCATCCACAAGAATCAAACCCAATCCTATTACAACGGGTGCAGCAGAAGGAAGAAGACTTTGATAAACGGTTCGACTGATAATCTTTGCTAACACTCCTTGGTATACGTATACCGTTGCAGCAGCTTTCTAAGGAAGTACCTATATCAGCACGAGGGGAGATGAACAATCGGCAAGCCAATAGCACCGATTATACCAGCTCTTCTCTCTGTGATTGATCCAATGCAATCTCACATATACCAAGTATAGATGAAAAGCCCTAGTCCGTAGACCATGCAAAGTGAATAGACAACATCTTGGTCGAGTGAGAGCTTCTGGTCTTCCGACTCTTTCACATCCTGAGGATAGGATGCTCGGAGCACAGGATCTCTTTTCAGAAGCTGCGCGTGATTGGGTATAGTTGGTGGGAGAAAGGCATACCGTAATGGAATGACGAAAGAATTGAATGTAACCAGCCACAGTACCGGCGGCCACGCGATGTGGACCAGAAGATCTATCGTCAAAGAGGTGGTTGTAGCGTGATGATGCTGCATTAAAGAAGCGATGCTCCGCGCAACACCCAGTCCACAGACAGCCATGTACAGAACGTGGAAACCTACTTTGCTGCCCCAAAGCGAGTCAAGCATTCTTTGCGATAGGGGAGGTCGGGAGTTGATGTCCCGCTCGTTCATCTCGCTTTTGTCCGAACCGGAAGACTTGAACTCGAAAGTTTTTGGTTCAAGCCAACTTGGTAAGAAAGCACGGATTAGTGCTACGGCGTGATCTATGCAGATTAGCATTAATCCAGGGCTTGGAAGCTGTTTACACACAGGGTGAGATCCAGTAGGCGGCATGTCCCTCACACATGGCGATCCGATACCCGGTTATGAGGGAGACAATACAGTCATCCAACCATTCGCTTGCCATGCAAACAAATGCCAGACGGAGAAGAGTGCGACATTCCTCTTTTGTTGAATATATGATTAGGGGAGATCCAGACAACAAAGTAATAGGCGCTATCAGAAGAGATATGGTTGTCGAAATGTTAGAGAACGACAGGATGGTGTAGATTAGTCCCGTCAATCGTTGACGAACAGTTAATTTCCTACTGGCTTCACCCCATAAGTAGAATCGCATATTTATTGCAGTTTGCACCCGACCTACATGCTAAAATAAACGGTCAGTCCTGCAAAAGGATATATTGACTCTTTGTCTTACCCATCTCCCTTGTTGCTTTACGTGGGCCTTGTACGAGTCAGGAACTCGGCCGTACTGCAGGATTTCATCGACATAGATAGCTTTCCAGCCTTTTCCAAGTAGAACGTTACTGCAGTACATGTCTTCTCCTACGGAACCAGTGGGGAATCCACCAATACTGTCAAGAGCAGCGCGTCTTATTATATAGCCTGAGCCTCCACACCATGTTGCGCCAGTCACCTCTTTCAATGGTTCAGTGATTTTGAAATTGATATCGAGTCCTTGCATCAAGGGATCATTACTCGGAACATCGTAAAACCGCTTGTCCTATCAGTATACACTTTCCAAGTGCTTATTGCTTAGAAAACCTACCTGCGGGGGCTGCGCTAAAGCCAGCTTGTCGTTTTGCAATAGATGTGGCAGAAGTGCACGAAGCCATTTAGGATCAGCGATCATATCAGCATCTAGTGCTGCGATGAAATCTGCAGCTCCACCTGGGAGGGTCTTGACGTATTCAAAGGCATGTTTGAGATTCCCTGCTTTAAAATGGTGATCTTTGCCTTTCACTCTAGCAGTGTAGTACATATTGTTTCTTTCTTGGGTTATATCCTTGACAGCAGCAGCTAGCTCTTCAGAGACACTATCGTCCGACACGATTACCCGAAAGGAATTTGCAGGATAATCAACCGCGCACGCAGCTTCGATCGTATGCGTGACTGTCTCGACATCCTCGCCAGCGCAGGTGATAAAGATGTCGACTCGTGGAGGATTCTCATCGCGGAGTCGGAGATGCTGGGCTTTATTACTATTCCCAAATGAGAGACATCTCAAGAGGTGATTTAGCAAACTCGGGACTAGGACTGCAATGAGCTTGGCCGAAGACGATAAGTGATGATTATGACTTACAGAAAATGCCAAGCTCAGCTGCGAAATATAGCGAAGCATTCAGAACTTCTTGGAAATCAGCAGTCTGCGTATATGCAGCAACAAGACATTTGATACGAAAGCAAAGATAGATAGCGAGCGTCACAACCGACACCAATGACGAAAAGGGTAAGATGGCCAGACAGCGGTATTTGATTCGAGCAAGCTCGCCAATTTCTGAGTCATACATTGGGCTGGCTTTCGTCTCAATTTGTGGTAATCCTCAATAATCCACGTCTGGAGAAAATGTTTAGTTACAAGAGAAAAATAGATCAGACGGGTATAAAAGCTGAAGCATGAGACATATATCATTCTTTTCATTTCCGACCGGACGTCACAAATTAGGTGAGGATGTCATCGGATGACGACAGAGTTGCTACACGTCATAGCTACCCAGCGCTTCTGCCATCTTAGAAAGATACAGCACCCTTATCACAGCGCAGATAAATACTTATAGCAGCGGTAGTTAAAGGCGACAGTGACCAGGGTAGATGACGTTGGATGTTTGATTTTTGTAGTGTAGATTAGGGTTTCAGAGAGTGCAAGGGGAGCTTAGGCGGGTGACCTGCAGCTCCCCATCCTTGCTAGAAGGGCATGGGAATGTTGATTGTGGTAGGTATTTAGTGCTACAAGCTAAACGGTTACGTCCGGTGAATTAATAGTAGGTCATTCATCTCGGTTCATTTCTACAGGTGTCTGCTGTTCTGAGGAATTTCTGGAGAAGTATATTTACAATGCCTCCAACTGATTGCGGCCTCTAAAATGCTGTCGAACCAACGCCTAGCAATGCCGCTCAACGCCACTGATTCCTGTCCTTTCTTAATGCTTATAAGGTAACCGATGCCCCGCTAAAGTCGAGAAGCCCAAAACATGCAAGACTAAGCAAATGCTCGTGCAGCTGCGATGCAAGTAATCCCGAACAGAGCCACGTATGAAACATGTCTGGAGGAAATAGCAGCGCTTTTGTTGCTGCTTGTTGGTTTCGAAGTGCTGCTGCTGCCTGTGCCCGTAGCTGTAACTGTAACAGGGGCAATTCTTGCACCTCCGGTTCCTGATGCCGTGGCCTGAACAGGATTTGAAACGGCTGAGGCACTTGGAACTGCATTGTTGCCGGTACCAATTTCCAAGACATGACTGGTAGTCGCGTTGAAGTTGGTCTGAGCAAGGGAAATCTCGTTGTTGCCCAAGTCATAGACAACATATGCGCTTCGTATAAAGGTATCACCCAGAACCGGTGTCCTTCCGTCTGCTGGATTGATGCCGAAGATACAAATAATGTTTCCTTGTTGGTCAGTACCCGCAGGAATGACAAGTTCACTGGCAGGGACAGAGATCTTGGGTGAGCTGAAGGTAAAGTCGACGGTATCTTGTGAATTGGCAAGATTGCAGTCAACAATTGCTACCTGCTGCTGTTTGTCGTATTGCACATTCCACGCTCCATATAGAGCGTTGATCAGGTTGTTTGGAAGATATGTCAGGCTGCTCCCCGAATCTAGGAGCACGGGGGTGGGCAGGTCTTGAGACAAGGTCTGATTCTTGCCGTTGAACGTAGTACTAACCCCGCTCAGAGTCATAAGGAATTCATTGAATCCTCCGAACATTTTTTGGACAGGTAAGCTCCCTAGCGTTCCATGGAATTTGTCGGTATCAACGCCCCCAAATAGAATCGATCCTGTATTGGCCTCTAAGTCATCCAACCACAGACTGTAGGCATTCGATTTGATCAGACCGTTGTCCGCCATGAATTGGGGCACGTTCGGATAGGCCTGTTTGCTATTTCGGTTCACTTGGACTTCATTGCTCGTATATCCGATACCAAGGATGCCTTCGGGAGAACCAGAGCGTAGCCCTATCCCGAACTGTACACCCTTCAACTGCTGCCCGCCAATGTTCAGGTTATCCGCAGCATAGTTGCCCACTGCACCCGAGCCGTCGACATATGATATGTTGAAATCGTTCGATACTAGCTTGTATGTACTGGAGGCGCTGGAATCGTATGTCCCTGAAACGGAACATGGTGCTTGGTTCGTCTGGCACAATTTTGAGTTTGGAGCATTTGTCCACAGGTCACTACTACCGGTATCGATGTGTAATCGGAGAGCTTGGCCGGGTGTTCCTAAGCTAACATTGGTAAAGTATAAGGTTCCCTAATGGAAGCTCAGCCTTTGAACTGGGGAAGTAGATTTTGACCCAAATCTTACTAGGTTATCTAGAGTCTCTGACACGACTTGCTGTCGCCGTTGGAGATCGCGTTTAGCAGGATACTTAATATGCTTTCGCTGAAGGCTGAGTCCAACAACACCAGGTGAGGTGTCACTTCGCTCCGAGAGATAAAGGGCGTTAGAGCTTGTAGCTAAAGATGCAGCTACCAGAGCAGCGAGCTTTGTGCCTTTCATGATAATATATGTGAACTGTTACTATAACTGAGAGCGAAGGTTAGGTTGAAGATTGTGAGATATGTGCGCAAAGAAAAGAAAGATGATGCGTAGGTAGTCTATGCTTCCATAGACAGATGACGCGGACAGTGAATGGGTAGGACAAATCCGGAGGGAATTCAGGAATCCCTGTGGTTTTGCCAGACGATCCTACTGGACAATTTATGATCGAAAGCTGAAGTAACGAAGGATAAAGAACTTGATTGGAGACTTGTAGTGTGGCTGCACACTGATTCCGTGGTGAGCGTGGGAAGGCAAACCCTAACCGGTACATAAGTAGTGAAAGCTGACGCAATGGACAGTCTGTTTTGCAGCAGCTGTGTAACTGACTGCCGCAAAAGACGAACACAGTTCCAATCTGATCCAATTATGACTAACGCATTAAGAAACCTGCAAAGACAATGATCATGAATCCGGGATGACACATTTTCCGAAGCAGAATGGTGGAATACTTTTTAAGGCAGTAGAATCTCGAACACTCTGTGTCGCAGCTTCCGGGTTCCCGGTGACGACGAATGCACGTGGGACGTTAGCGTCGTGTGGCTTGTTGCAGTGTGGCAGTGCAACTAATCCAGGAACAAATCAGTGGCGTGGCGTGTGTGGGAGGCCTCAACAATCAATGCGCGAAAATCGTTGGACAAAGGAGACCTGTCCATTAGGATAATGGGAATCATTGAGTTACTCCAATCTATCCTCGCCTATTTCTTTGTGGTTCGAGACTCGATTCGTTTCGCAAAGGCGCCAGGGCAAGTCTTTCCAAAAATAGCTGTGATCACGGTCCATTTCGTCGTAGAGGCTGCTGGACTTTGCAATTACTCGACAGCTGGAGTTTCAAGTAACGAACCAAGTACGGAAGTACTTCTGTCGCTTTCCGTAGGCTGCAGCAAGCTGCAAGTTGGTCTGTGTAGCATTGACGTTTTGAGTAGCCGCTACATTCAAGTATGGTCAACTGCGGTCGATATGATCGCAGATGTTTGAAGACATTTATCACAGCTGATACGTCTAGTAGGTCTCCGAATAGCTCTGCTTCCTGTTGATGAGAGAAGTGAGGTTGAAAACAGCGGCTTTGAGACCAACTACAAATTACTGAAGTAGATACTTGTCTAATTAAGTACTACAAGTAAGGGGCAATTGATGATTGGCGCCGATCACGCTAAGCCCTAAAGTTATACCCCTCGGAACCCCTCCAGCTGAGATGTTACCAATAGTCATGTCTATTGATCATTTTCGTGATGAACCACTACAATTGAATTATCCAGACTTATTTCCTTTACAATTTCGAGAGCTAAACCTTTCCAGCCTCAAGCAAGGCTATTCACATAGCCAACGGCCTCGAACAGGATCTGTATACTCATCTATCATTCGCCGTCTTCCTCAGACAAGATGCCCGGGCGCAGAAAAGCTCTACTGATTGGGATCAACTACACTGGCTCCAAGCACCAATTGGCCGGCTGCATCAACGATGCCTCGAATATGCAGAGATACTTGGTCGAAGACCGCGGATTCTCCCCTAACCAAAGTGACATGGTCATGCTGACGGACACGCCGCAAAACAGGGGATCACCCTTTGAGCCAACCGGTGCCAATATGATGGCTGCCTTCAACTGGTTGGTGACGGGCAATTCCCCTGGAAGCTCGCTGTTCATATCTTACTCTGGTCATGGGGGTACGATTCCCCCAATGGACTGTGATACTTGGCGGCCCAATCTAACGTCTTTGCAGGTCAAGTCAGGGATCCTGATGGAGATAGAGAATCAGGGTGAGTACTGGAAACAAACCATCAGTTAAAGAGTTGCCCTGACACACAAACAGGCTGGACGACACCATCTGCCCCTTGGACTTTGAAAGGCATGGACAAATCACCAGTGATACTGTAAGCCTCGCCGAGCTTTTCTACAAAACGTTACTGGATTTGACCGACTGAAATAGCTACATCGAGTTCTCGTCTCCACAATTCCCCCCGGCTGCAGAATGACCATCATCTTCGACTGCTGCCACTCCGGCTCCGCCGTTGAACTCCCCTACGTCTACCGCCCAGACTCCTCCGGCAACATCAACCTCATGGACAGCGTAAAAAAAGGTATGGGTCTTGTCGCAGCCGCCTCGGACCTCATGCGTGGAGGCTTCTCCGCGAACAAGGTCCAAGACGCCAAGATGCTGCTGGGTGGTGCCACATCCTTCTTCAAAGGTCTACAACATCGTGATGAAGCAGCCAACGAGCAGGGTCTTGGGGAAGAGCGTTTCCAGGAAAATTGGAAGGGTGAAGGGAAGGATGTGTGGATGTTCAGCGGCTGTGCTGATGACCAGACCTCCGCTGATACTAGTATTGCTGGGTCTGCGACTGGTTTGTCCTAAACTCTCGCGCTCTGGTAACATGAGCTAAAGAGAATGCAGGCGCAATGTCGTGGGCTTTTATTAAGACGATGAGGGAGAACCCTCGGCAAAGCTACGTCAACGTTCTTCAAAACACGCGAGTAGCATTGGCACAAAAGTACCAGCAGATACCACAATTGTCCGTCGGTGGCGAATATGATCTGAACCAGATGGTCTCGGTACGTAGAAAACTGCTAATGAATACACTGAAATATATTGGCTGACAAAGGGCACAGTTCTGAGCCAATAATGGGGTCATTTTTTTAGGGGTTTGACGAACCTTAGCTAGAGGATTCTTGACATGTGGATCTTAGTATACCACGACAATGACAGATATGACCGAAACCGCTTTCCCTTCTAACCAAAGAAAACCCCTCTGGAATTCCCACTACCCGCCCCTCCCCCCCATCCATCTCCAACCCTCCCTCC
>JAABUO010007051.1_pt1 | contig 12864 bp, 17 predicted proteins | sample 5559291 | NCBI WGS metagenome assembly JAABUO01 (sample SAMN10711878, study PRJNA513372) | rock metagenome | isolation source: Antarctica rocks | place: Antarctica: Victoria Land, Finger Mt sud
TGAGACCTACTCTGCTTCAAAAAAAAAAACCTATACGATACAACCCCATTTCCACTTTTCTCTTATGATCCGAGCGCCTCCGTCTCCCCCCTTGGCCAAACCACGTCCGAAAGCGTTCTTCGAACATCACTCCCTTTCTATCCCCCATGAAAAAGGAATACCTTCCCATCCGTCGCTCTACGGCGTATAGTTTTGTTCTTTTGGCTGAGGTTCTTTTGGCTCGGCGGATTTGGTATCCCGAGACTCTTATGCGTACACATCTCCCCCATCACCAAGTCTTCCCTCCTGGCAGTACTCTAGTCGTCGTGTTCTCTAACAACCCCAACAACCCCTCCCTCGGGCGACAAATAAGACAAACCGTCACACTCTCTCTCTCTTTTACAGACCGACTCCCGCCATGCTTTCCCTGAGTAATAACCCCCCTTCCCCCTTTGGCCAAACCATCGAGACTCGATCTTTCAAGACCACACACTCCTTATATCCTGGAACCAAAAGATCTTTTCTTTCCTCTCTCTTTATAGAGTAGGAAATGTCTAGCTCGAGATGATGTACAAGGTGAGGTGGTGTTCGTGACTCATCCTCTAGACGACATTCCGCTACCACCGAAAAGCTCTCGCAGTACCCTAAAAAGCCCTTTCCGTGTGCCCACCCCATCCCCTCCCTCGGCGATCAGATAAGGAAAGCCCCTCATACGACCACATCACTTCCACCAGCCCTTGCAGCCAACGCTCTTTTTCAAATTTCCGACAGAAGGGGGCGGCTAGACTTTGGTTTGGGTGGGATAATGGTGGTGAGGAGGGTTAGCGTTAGAGGTGTCTCTGACCGAGCTCGTCGTTTGTTGTGTTTTGTCTTGTTTTTCCCACTCGGGCCTTACTTCACGCTCTGGTCTATGCAGGACTCCCTTATGTCGGTCCCTCGTCTGCCGATGTCCCTTGGTTTTTTCCTTACAAGCAGGGTTGGGACTTGTTACATGGAATCGCAATCTGCAAAGAGCAAGGATAGTGGGATGAGGAATAGAATCGGTTAGTGTTGTTGTGAGTGCGATGGATATGATGGAGAGCATCTGGTCTCGAAGGGTTTTGGGGAGGTTAGGGAAGATAAAGAGGGGGTAGGATATCGTTTTGTTAAATTCAGAATGGTTTGTGGGCTGATTCATAATATGGCAGCTGTAGGCTTCCATGCTATCGAAGGCAATTTTCATGCATAGGGGCGGTGAGGAGGAAGGGGGGCAGTGCTGAGGTAGTGGCGCTTCGTACGGTTATGTTTTTCTGATATTTGAAAGGGAGTTGAGATCGTTCTCCACTTTTGGTTTACCGATGTTTTCTGATTAGATTGTGATCTCTTCTGGTTTCTGGTACTGCTGCTTTAACGAAAGTGGTTGTTTTATGAGATTCGCAACTCTAGGCATAATAGCTTTCTCGAAAGTGTCTTGCCAGTCAAATTTCCAAAGCCGAACTGGGTGTTCGGCAAAGAGCTTTTGGGACACTTTAAGATCTTGTTACAGTAGAATGGCTGTTTTCCTGGTTCCGACATACTGCTTTAAAAATTCATTCGAGAAAGCCCTAGAGAAAGTCATAGAAAGAGAACCCTCAGTGATTTAGAACCAAGTCTCAACCTGGCAGCGGCTACTGGAGGATTCGGAAAGCAAGTGCCCGGCATTAACACGGCTTGTCTGCGTCCAAACCCGCTCACCGTAAAGCAACGCAAAGAAGTCCCAGTCTACTCTATGGGTATCTAGCAGCTTCATATAGACGCGGAAGCAAATGATTAGGAGGAAATATGGAAAAGATCAGCCAGTACTTCCAACGTTGGTTCTTATCTTCACTCATTGGGTTATAATCTTCTATTAAATCTTACCTTACACAAATTCTTAGCTTGATAAGGAGCTAGCATGTCGGACAGAGCTTCGATAGGGGAGATCTCGACGGCATGGAATAACTCTGGGGAACCATCTGGTCGTGGCTGGCTGAAGGCTTTATTTGGAGATATGACACAACGGGAACCCACCCCTCTCCAGGGCACCAGAGGTGGCTAGCCCGTGATCAATCAGATGCCTTGCTATCGAAGTCGAGGCATCGCAGCCAGCGAACAAACGCGAAAGGCTGGCTGTACAACGGCACTTCTAATTTCGAGAAAATGTGCGATTCATATGTTTTTCTTCTTGCCACTTTCAAGCGGGCATAGTCCTTCAACTACTTAACATCGAAATATCATACCACGTCCTATTCTTTCTACCGAGTCTCAATTCAACCCCTTTTGGCACCCGAACTATCACCTACCAGATGTTCTGCTCGCTGACAGACCATAACGATGCTAGCGGGCCATACCATCGCTTCATTGCCGCTCAATGTATCAAGTTCGGCGATGGCGCGCTTTATCATATCAAAAAACAAGAGCTAGGGTTTAAGACGAGATTCAAGTTTGTGGAGGACGTGCTGAAGAAGTTTGTAGGAGTACCTCGATCCTTCTGAGTCGATTACGGGCTCCCGCGAGATGTTTGGGAACCCAGACTCGGACAGCATATGCTGTTTGCTTTCTCTTCCTAGTCTGCAGAATCATCTACGTCAATGAATCCCACAGAAGTCATAATCAGGCATATCGAGTCTCTTCTTGTCCTAAAGCATTGTGCCACGTTGATGTTGAGTTTGTGAGACACGCACAATTGGCGACCATGTAGCAGCTACACCATGTTCCAGTCGATTTCGCCGCTGCATTGATGCTGGAACCCGCCATCAACATTACGATACTGACCCCACTATTGCTCAGCTCCCTACTGCCACTATTTGTAACACCTCTGCCGCTTAACAAAATTCCATGTGCAGATTGGGTCATGGCTCCGCTTCCGCTGCTGACATTGATATCACCTGTGCATCCATGTACTGCTTGATCATGGGAATCGGGCGGTTGGGCTGTATCATGTAGTTGATACTTACGTATTAAAATAATTAGATGGTGGCACGAACTGTCTGGACGTTAGTAAAACACTATGTCAAAAATTGATACTTTAGCTCTTCAGAAGTTCTGTTATCCCCCTATTCGAGGCACCTAGTCCGAGATGTTATCTTTTTCTCTCTTTTTATTTACTGAATATCCTCCCACAAACCCTTTTTTTCGGTTCCATGTTCTGTCAGCCGATTGGGAGCCCACCTTCGCACTGTCAACATTGATTCGCACTTTGTATACAGAATCCTTGTTCAATCTGTCGAACACCCTCTCTTGGGGGCTCTCCTGGTTTCGTCTTGCCATTCCGAGATCGACAAGCTTCTCATGAAGTCATCGGCTTATAGCACGTACTTGAAGTAAGGATTTTCCTTGTCCGTCAAGTCTTGGAAAGCCAGTCTATCACGATCTTCTTCATTCAGTTGAAGGGCATCTCTCCGCTTATTTTCTGCGCGCAGGACGATGTAGAGAGTGATAGCTGAGATAATTACGATGCAGTAGCTTTAAAAGTGTTAGCGGTTAACAGAGACATCGTTTAAAGACTGATCAGTATAACTCTTCATACCAGATGATAAGTCCTAGCCAAAGCTCTGGATAATGGCGTTTGAGAGTGGGCGTCTTAATGAGTTGCGGTCCAACAATCTGGGAAGACATTAATTTCGATTCCATTGCGCTTGAGGACAGTATGAGACCTACATTCCCGACACAATATGCAATGAATATTGCCGCAGCCGTAAAGCTTTTCTTAGTCGCACCCGCCACGTTTGCCATCCCGATACTAATAATTAGACTAACCACCGGCCCAAAGAATCCAATAATTGTATATCCGACCACAGGCGTGGCAGCATGACGCGACCAGGTGCTTTTCCAGATCATAGCACAACCGGCAATGACAGGAAGACAACAAAGAATAAGGAGGATGATGCGGATGTTTGGGATCCGGCTTGAGAGATAGCCGGTCAGAAGGATGAGGATGAAACATATACCGCCGAGAGGAAATTGGAGGAGGATGGAGTCCAGGGTTGTGTAGCTAAGACAGTATCGTTCAGCATGAAAACGGGATTGAAAACCGCGGATTTGCTATACCCAAACGTGGACACTATCAACGGACCGAAACCACTCACAGCGCCATTGACAGTGTACCTGTGTTTAGTCAGCTTGGAGAATGCAGATTTTACTCGGAGAACCGTACGCTCCAGCCATCATCAACGCCACAAGCCAGACCTTGATATCCAGCAGTCCTTCGCGTATTTGAGACCACTTGATCTTCTGGCAGCGGACACCGGTCTGTCCCTTTCTCAATCTTTCGACTGCGACTACACGCTCTTCTGGCGATAGAAACCAAGCGGAGACGGCCGAATTTGGTATCGCAAAACATATGATCCCAAACAATACGGTGAGGGCTCCCGCAAAAAGGTAAATGTATTGCCAACTCTTCAAACTTCCGCCTTTAATTTGTGCAAAGCCATAATTTAACGCACCACCAATGATGGTCCAAGCCCCCGTGGACGAAAACCACCAACTTTGCCTCAGAGCTTGTTCCTCTTGTGTATAATAGCTACTGACTATGCACATGAACCCTGTCGGTATAATGCTCTCCACGAATCCAAGGAAGAAGCGCTGAGCATAAAGTCCGCGAAAGGATGTAACGGCGGCCGTAAGCATGGCAATCAAACCCCATAGCATGACAACACCGCCGAGTATTCTCCCTAGTTGGAATCGTTGCAGTGTCAGAGTCATGGGAAGCAGCCCAGCCAGCATTCCAAAATAAAAGACGGATGTAGCCCAGCTCAGCCTTGTTGTGGATGTCGTAGGTGGTTTCGTGTGGGTGTTCACGACACTGAGGGATAGGTCCTTGGCCATCCCGAAGAGAACAGCGCTACCTAAGATTGCCTATCTTTGTCAGTCTTCATAATGGGTGGAACATACGAGTAGGTGTTGACATGCCTTGTCATAGTATACGAAGCCGTAGCCTATCCACATTAAGGGTATTAGAAACAAGTCAATCTTTCGAAGGACTCGCCGCTCAACGTTGGGATCCATGCTCTGTGCATGCTCAGGTACGATTCTTGCAGCAATGTCCTTGTCGAAAGAATCGACGCTGAACCCATCTTCAATGATACGTGGTGGGACAGTCGAATGTACTTCCTTTTCTTCTTGGTTTCGTTCAAGTGGGTTCATCCTGACTTATTCCTGCTAGATCTAGAGCAGAGAATCTTTGGGTTGATGATATTGCCAACGAGAAGCGGAAAAAGTTCCACGAAATGGCGATAGAAAAAGAAGAAGAAGGAAGTGAGAAAGAGAAACCGTCTCGAACACCAATGGAAAATATTCAATACTAAGATGCCTTCAATGCCACTTGAAGCTTGGAGCTACCAGAGAAGGTCGAGACCAATGGATAAAAAGAGGATAGCACAGGTTTGTCCCGCGATTAGTCGACGGAAATTCCCGTTCTTTTGATCGGAACGACGTCGGCCAATCGGGACGGATGACTGAGCGATTAATTACTGTATAGTACTAAGGTACGTACTCATATGTAAGGTATCAAGGTAAGGTAGTTTGTTGAGGAAGTGGGTTGGAGAAGTGGTGAAAGTTCGTATAAAGAATTGACGCCATATCTATTTTAGCGCGGTTTTGTTCGAAATCAAAGTGCCAAGCCGCGGTTACTGTGACATCGGTTGCGCTCGTTGGTCTCCATTAAAAACTACAGTACAGAGGTACCTTACTTTATATCTCTCGGTATTGATGTCTGAGCTGCCTTTCTCCGTGGTGAAGAAACTGCGTCGCACAAGAAGATACAATATCCGTTTCCACTTCGTCGGCTTTTGATAGAGAGGACAAGTATCAAAATTGACGACTGTCGCAGTCTGAAAGACATTTCCTTTCCAGAAAACGCAAACTAGCAACTGATATTTCTCGCTCGCTTACTTCATATATCCAAACAATGCCTGGAGTGCCAATCAGGGATTCAAGAGGAGTAGGGTAGATCAGATTCTCACTATCCAAGTATCAGCAAATCTGTCACGTAGGGTTGGTAGTCACATAGTGCTGTGAAAGGAGCCAATTTCATCCCGTAGTATTCGTACGATTGATTTGTAGTTTGTTGTTTATTTTTTAATATCACTTTTTCTCTCCTTTTTGAGTCCTTTTCTTGTTCTTTATTGTCTTACAAGCGCCGGACACCTCTATGGCTAAACCGCCAACAGATCTACGCGCCCATGACTTCCTCGAAGAACTTTCCTAAACAGGGTTTATCTCATCCGGCTTCTCCAACTGCAGCCAGTGACCACAATCGGCCTTCTCAACCCTCATATCCTTGACAAACGGCCTCATACCCTGCTCTTGCATCGCAGCAATTGCAATCAAATCCTTTTCGGCGCTAATCAGCAAAGTCGGTTGCTACATATGGCTTCTCTCCAGCGCAAGGGAAGCTTCATCGCTGGTGTTTACGTTTGCCATCTGAGCTTCATACCACATGAGTGGTGGTCCATAACCGCCATTCTCAGGCGCAAATATTTTATCATGGATAGCCATCTCTGCGGACGAGACATAAGACGCAAGAGCGGTTGTTCTGCCTTCTGTGAACCATGACCATGCAGCGCCGATGGGGGCCATGTGATCTTTTGTCGCCGTTGGATCCGCAGAATACACCAAAGAGTCGGTGCATTTGAGCTTTTCCCAGGAATCATTATTGGTAAGTCGAAAAAGCCAGACGAAAGGATAACAGATGAGGACAGGTCTCGGCTATTCCTGCAAGGAAATTGCAACTTACAACACGGTATGTCTGCAGCGTCAGGGTCATTGAAGAAATGCCAATACCCAAAGATTGGCTAGCCGAACAGTCTCTCGGTAATCTCGTTAATCATATCCAAGGAGAAAGGGCCAGAGGGCGCTTGGTAAGCTACACTCAAGAAAGCAAAACCAACAGATTGCTCGGGGAAGTAATTGGCAAGGCGAGATAGTAGGAAGGACCCGCTACGACGAAGATTCGCGTCAGCTTTTGCTTGGATCTTGCCCTGATGAATACCCACAAGTCACTGCCAACCCCCTGGACCTTACCAATCTTTTATGTTTCGAGGATTTCGACAATCTCCTTGCTCATCTTCTTCATGCGATACGCTTCCAACTCCTGGGGCTTGTCGGTGCCGCCATAGCCTAGCAGATCAGGCGCAATGATTCCATACCCAAGTTTGGAGAAGTAATTGATTTGATGCCTCCAGTCGTACGAGGAGCTAGGCCAGCCATGAAGGAACAAGATGTAAGGCTTTTGGTCTGATGGTTGAGTGTGGACATAGCTGTAGGCTGTGCCGTTAGACAACCGTGTCGTGATGTTAATTGAAGGGAATGCGATATTCGCCAATTTGGTCTAGAGATAGGACGAGATTTGCGACTTGCCTATAGCATTCACCGAAGACTATCGTCTGATGTTGAAAGAGACGCCGCACCAAACGGTCGCTTATCTACAACAGCCTTTCGGGTTTTCGGTGTTTAGTTGCTTACCGAGTGACGCGGACATGACTCACAGTTTCGAAGGACTATTTCACTATGTGTTGTTGCATGGTAGAGGATAGACAGAAATGGGTCTTACGTTGTTTATGCAATATTTTATTTGGTCTATTTCTATACATGAAGCACTGCTGTACCGGCTGATGCTTGTATGCGGTCTTGGATCAGTAAAGCACGCTTTTCGTTTTCGGCAGCGGTATTCACCATCCACTACATACTTCACGCGAGTCATTTTCTGTCTAGCGGTCCAGTTTCTTTTCTTTCCACCAGAAAACGCAAAATGCTGCCGCAGCGAGAAGGCAAGTGCACAACCCAAAGCCAGCCTGAAAGGCTGCGCCATAGCACTCTTTGATTACTGTGCGGACCTCTTCCGGATACTCTTTGATATATTCGATGCTTTGCCGAAGCCTCTCCATTATTTGATCTGCTTGATGAGCTCCCAGACGCACATGAAGCTGGGTGTCAATAACGCGCTGAATAAGAATCCCGCATAAAGATGCTCCCACTGCCGAACCAAGAGATCTGAAGAGAAAGGAACATGCAGTTGCAACCGCTTGATCCTCCGGAGAGACGTTGGATACTAATGTCTGTCAGCAAGAAATGAGAGGACTTCGCAATAGTTACTCACATATTGCTATTAAAGACACAGTCACTACCATCCCTTGGGGTACGAAACTGATGACAGAGCCAACATAGATACCCGGTAGAGACTTCGAACCCATTCCTGCACCCCAGGCGATCGGGAGAGACCCCAACATGGCAGTGATTGCGGCACAAACACCAAGCCAGTAAAATCTGCCAGTTCGCTTGATGATAATTCCTCCTAGGAAAGTTCCGACCACAGCGGAGATGGCTAAGGGTATCATGCCGACGCCAGATTGCGCAGGTGTCATTTGCATGACAACTTGAAAAAATAAAGGGAGGTAGAACCCAAAAGCTGTGAAAGCTGCATACCCCAAGAAGTTGTTCGCATAGCATGCAAAAAGCGCTGTGTTGAATATAATGTGACCAGGTGTAAAGGGTTCTCGGGCGAGTCTTGTCTCGACCAGGAGAAATCCCACGAGCAGTGGGAGAGTAGCGCAAGTAAAAGCAATAGCGGAGGGATTTCTCCAGGAGATGTTGATGCCACGATCAAGTCCAAAAAGGAGAGCAAAGACTGTAAGTACCAGCAGAAGCGCACCTAAAAAATCAATGCGTCGGAGCTGTTTCGTACAAGCTACATCATCTTGACGTTTGGGAAGATGCAGAAAGAATGCAACCGCGAAGATTGCAACAAGGCATAAGGGTACCTGACCAAGGAACGCCCTATGCTTCAGCTCAGCAAATTACAGAATTTCAAATCCCGAATCCCGGACAACGCAGACTTACCATCTCCAGCCAGTACTCTGAGCAATGATACCGCCTGTGGATTCATATATCAGTTTTCCATCACTCAAAAGCGCTTCAAGGGGTTTAATACCTAGAGGACCACCAGAAGTCGATCCTATAGCACCAATGAGATTGAGATAACCCTGCCAGGTTCCTCTCTCTCTAACCGTGATTATGTCGGACAAGATTATGGTCACAACTATGGACATACCACCTCCCCCAATGCCCTGGATGGCCTACGCTATTTAAGTACTTCGGTGTGCAGATCAGAGCGTGTCGAAAACTTACTCTAGCGACTATCAGAACAGTCATGGTCTTGGCTAGTCCACAACCCAAGCAGCCGAGTCCGAAAAGGGTGTACGCAAATAAAAGACATGACTTGCGCCCGAATATATCGCTCAGCTTGCCGTACAATGGCTGAGAACACGTCATGGAGAGGAAATACCTGGCGAAGAGTCAGATACCGTCTTTCGTGGCAAAAGCACATAGTCATACGCAGTCGCTATCCATGAGGAACTTCCCACTGCATTCAGATCACTACTAATATTCCCATTGATGGCGAATACAATCGATTGGTCCAGAAAAGCCAACAGTATCTGCATTTGTAAGCCTTTCACGACGTCTTATCTCCATATTCAAAGCCATACTCCCACAGCGAGTACCGGCAAGACATATTTGATGGTCTTCGCTATCGCCAAAGCCTCTTGGTCGTTTTCTTCACCAGATAGCCCCGTTCTTTCCGCATCAGCATCATTGGCTTTGTGCTGGCCTGAGCCACTTGGGATTGCTTCAACTCCGTTTTGAGCTTGGAGACTCGTCACAGATGATTCGTCAATATGACTGTTTTCTGACGCTCTACGGTCTTGTCCAAGGAGTGGAGATCGCTCTGTCGCAGTGTGGGGGTCAGACATGGCTTGTCTTCGTTGCTAGTTTCTTTCTTGAGGTGCGACAAATGCACGTTTATCTTGTTGGTTAACAGAAGCCTGAGTTCTTTGCTAATTAGGGCCAGATAGAACCGAAGGCTGACAGTCGCGGTACGCGTGGTTTGCAATTTCCCTTAGTGCACTTTCATTATTCACTACATCGGACACAGTCACATGGATTTTCCGATTAAGTTGCGATTCGCGGGAAAGTATCAGGTACTACCGAGGGGTCGGACCAAAACACATACAAACCTGTGGAAAAGAGTTCTAGTTTTCAACACTTTACACTCATGACTACAGTCCGAAATCATGCTAATCTACATGTTATGAGTTTATCCTAAAAATCCGATGAGATTGTAGAAACAAACAGTCATGGATTGAGGTACATTTTGGTGAGGATCAATTGTGGTGTTCAACTCAATGTGCTTGAGAGAAAGCCTTGAAGTGTGCGCCTCTTCTTCTTGGGTTTCACGAGTCAGAAATGCACGGCTGACACAAGGATTGTTGTTTTTGTCAGCGCATCTATCAGGGGATTGAATTGCTGGCTTCTCACTAAATTTTAGCTGCATTAGCTCTAATTCGAACCACATCCTATATAGCTTATACACGGTATATCTACCACCCCTGAGATGCTCACCTAATAGTGAATGTGTTTCCCCTGCGCATCAATCCTAAGTGAATAGGTACGTAGGGAGGTGGGTAGGTAGATGAGTAAATAGGTGAGTGTCAAAATACATCTAGGCTAAGAAGCTTGCGCTACTAGAATGTAGCATATTCAGATATGTATCGCATATTTCAACAATGAGTAGATAGATGAGTAGGTAGGTAGGCAGGCAGGTAGGTAGGGGTAGATTAGCTGACATGGCCCGATAAAAGCTAGCAGGGTAGATTTTAGTGCAAGCGAACAACTAAAACCCCGGCAAGATACTACTCCGTTTCCGGGGTATTATTTGTTAGTACGAAAGCCACAGTTAAGGGTTGTTTTGTATGTGCTGATCAATCGACTCCCCTGTATTTGTAGATCGTACTAACAAATAATACCCCTGAAGTAGAGTAGTTTCATGCCACAATATCGATTGACCAATCAATCCTCATCAAGCCGTTAGCCAGGCTTTCCTGCCCCACGATATTCAAGTAATTCAATCGCATCTCGTTACTGCACCATCCCGATGAGGCTGGAAATGATAATGACACTCGTTGTGACTTGTGCTGCTTCCTCGTTTTCCTAGCAATTTCCACTACATTAAGACGACAAGGTAGGTGAGGTCATAGAATCAGAGGCATTGACTCGCTTGCTCAAGAAGTCTCCGCGATTTCTTTCGCCCTCATAACACAATGTCCTCCACCGCGCACGCAAATACGGTCTGAAGTCACTGGTACTTGTACACAGTCCTTCTCTAGCTTACATCCACATACAATTTGTTATCTTTCCAGGCTGATCGGATCACTCACATCCCAGCCACGTGCAACGGAAGATGCCTCTTACCACCAGAGTTGATTGAGTAGCGGTCTGCCGGGGAAACCTCCAGACCACGACCGCTAAGCTACGGTATGTTGCTTTACATAGTAAATATATATGGAATAACTTTCTGCTCTTCATTGTTGATACGTTAATTCTTCGACTTGCTTTCGTACCTGCTTCAAGAATTCAATAATCTGATATCGTAATGTATAACACAGTCTCTATTGGCGGACTACACGTTCGTTTGCACTTCGGTAATGCTAAGGAGCCGTGGCTAATATTGTTCTAGGCCATACTATGGACACTTACCTCTGTAGCGATCGTCCTATCCGCGGGGCGATTTGCTATCCGTTATATCAATAGAAAACGGCTCTTTTGGGACGATGCCTCCCATCTACTGTCCTTGCTCTTCCTCGTAGGACTTGCCGCAGCCTATACCAAAGGTTTCCCATACTCACAAAGAATTGTGAGGATACAAACAAAGAAGGAAAAGGCGCCGCCGCTTAGCGATCCGTTCTATCATCAGTATCTGCAGCTCAGACTAGTCGTGACACTTCTAGTGTTCTTGGTGCTGTGGACCGTTAAAGCAACATTTTTGATATTCTACCGCTTCTTGTTCGAGGTTTCTCAGACGTTTATCCGGATGTGGTGGGTAGTCGTGGGTCTTACTTTTGCAAGTTTCTGGGTCTGTATTGGCAGCACTCTCACCATCTGTGGATCTGCGAGTGATCTTTACAACTTCCGTAAGTCTATTCTTTTCGAGGGCCGTCATCGCTTTTCGTAGCTGATTTTTATAGAAAAATGTGCTGCACCGGCTACTCAGCACGCGCTAAGAGCCACATATAAATATTGGTGTGCTCTCAATGTATTGACAGATCTTGCTGGTATGATAGCAATCCTTCCTTCACATGCAGTCCTCCAGACTAAACTTGAAACTTCATAGTAATGGCCTTACCGCTGTATATGCTTTGGGGACTGCAAATGCGCACGGAGCAAAAAGTTAGTCTTACATGTGTATTCAGTCTCGGGCTTGTGATTGCCACCTTTGACATTCTTCGCACCGTCGAGTCCCTCGCTTCCGGGACTTTCTCGGGCGTGGCGCTATGGTCGAGTATGGAGGTCACCATGGCAGTAATCGTGGCTTCTCTACCAACTTATCGCACCTTGCTTGGTATCAAAACAAGAAAGGGCACGGTCCGGTACATCAGCTGGGATCGATATCGACGAATTGATAAGAACAATAGTCGAAAAGCGAGCGCAGGCTTCGACAGCGCAAAGAGCGATCCCAGCAAAACATTCGCAAGTGTCGATGAGGGAGTACTTGAATCGCAGATTTCAGCACCCTCGGCAAATGGCTCATCAGTCCCGTTGGCTCATATTGCTGGTTCAAGATGACGTCCAATTTCATAAGCTGTTTGTAAAAGGACTTTGTAAGGGCGGGAACACTCTATGAGAATTGTAAGACAGTTTCTAATCATAGCAATTCTAAATGTCAATAATTTTCAATTCAAAGCTTTCCTCTCCTCTCCTGATGTAGGATTCAAGTCAAACGACAAGGGTGTGCTTCTGTGGCACCCGTGGGCGCAGACTGAGGCGCAGTTCCTCTCGATACCTGCGATCCTCCAAGTTTCAAATCCTCGAATACGCCCTACACACGAAGATTTT
>JAABUO010007053.1_pt1 | contig 12863 bp, 18 predicted proteins | sample 5559291 | NCBI WGS metagenome assembly JAABUO01 (sample SAMN10711878, study PRJNA513372) | rock metagenome | isolation source: Antarctica rocks | place: Antarctica: Victoria Land, Finger Mt sud
GAGCCTTGCGCTTATCCTGAGCAGCTACAGCGCCCTGCTGCAGCTCCATCTCGGCATCAATGAGGGCCTTGCGCATGCGCTGCTGCTCCACCCTCCCCACTTTTGTCTCTGAGTCTGCACACTCTTACTTTGGGTCAGGTCATGTAGGTTAGGCTTGGCCAGCACTAGATCATGTGGACTCACACTTGTCTCTCTGAATCTGCATGTTCTTGTTGCATCAAGTCCTGCATAACTAGACCATGGACGACTGCCTGTGGTTGACAACAAAGACCAGCACGTGTATGGTGACTTGGATAAGAAGTCTTGTGAATGACTGGCTGTCTTTGAAGACTAACCAGACTTGGTACAGTTGTGTTGTTCATGGCATGTACTGAATTGTCAAACCATGCTTGGTGTACAGCTGTGCTGGAGAGGCCCTGCCCACATTGACTACCTTCATATGGTGTGTCAGCAAGCTGTACAAGGTTTCACCAACAAGCAATGCGATCCCTACTCGGCAATGACTTGGTCACAATGGTTGCCCTTGCGCATATTCACTGTCCAAATTGCGCTGCACAGCATGCAAGCTCACCAGCCTCTCTGAGCCTGTTCTGGGCTGCTAGCAGCTCCGCCTTCAAATGCTGGAGCTCAGCAGCCTGTTCTTCCCAGGCCTGGTTGCTTTGGCTAGTAGGCTGTGTGCCTGCTGCGCTGCCTGGTCTTTCATGCTGTTGCTGCAGGGACATGTCCATCCTGCAACACAGCTTCCTGACACTGAAGACTTGATGCGGGCACTCTGCTTGGCATTCGCTGCATCTGTTCTCACATGTGCCATCTAGGTACGTGGCTATTGAGGTGATCACCAGTCAGTCTGCCTTTTTTAGTTTCATTTGCTGTCGCCAGCAAGCACATGAGCGCAGACAGACATTTAGAGTGTCTTATTGACAGAAAGGTAGAATGTAGCATTGACAGAAAGGTGTAGTGCAGTGAAGTGACTGATGACTCAGCATGAGACTGTGCTGCATTTTTGTAATGAGCATTGCAAAAGTCAGCATCAGCCAACACGTGAGCAGTTGCTGCAGCCGTGTTGACAGGTGTGGGCGTACAGGCAAGAATCTTTTGCTTGATGCATGCACATAATCTTGCAAGGGGTGGTTCCATGCCTGAGAGAATGGATGAGGGCCTTCAGCTCAGTCATTTCATCGCCTTGACCAGGCCTTGTGTGCACGCTGGCAGCACCCATGGACCCCTGGTGGCTGAGCGTGGGACCCCCCACGTGCCTGAGCTGTTGATGCTGATGCTGGGCCAAATCCTTTAGCTGTGTCGCAACCTGAGCCCTGCAAGTGTAGCTGGGAGGTCAAGCTGTTCTCCAGTTTTGGTCCAAGAGCATGCATATTGTACAGCAGGGGTGCATCTACAGCGGCATGTTAGGAAATGGCAGAGACTGTGCACCAAACCGGAGCCCTATGCATGTGTGCGCTGCCATGCATGTCAGGCCATCATTGACCGTTGTTGCACACTCACCATTCTGTGAGCTTGTGCTGCATGACAGCTTTGCTAAGAAGTGCTTCATACAGCTTGGATGCCACTGCCTCCTCAACCGCAGCATCGTCAGGGCTTGTTCCCAGGGGTAGAGCTACAAGAAACTGGTCCACATCATGCCGTATAGCAGAGCTGACTTGGCCAAGGGTCTCGCGGTAATTGTCATGGAGCAGCGCTGCTGGCAGGGTCTGCGCAGGGTGAGTGTAGTGTTGAGTTGGCTGCTCATAGGCTGGCTGTAGAGCAGGAGTCTCAGATCCATACGCTGCAAGGGAAGACAGAGAATGTGAGGCAGTGGGGACAAACAATTTTCGTGCTACTAGACAAGGATCACATGGTTGTGGAGGCTTGAGGGTTGCTACTGTACCTGAGCTGTGTAATGAATCCAGGGATGAGCTGATACTCATATGCTGGGTGGCCTGCCTCTCCTGCTGCTGCTGAAGCTGCTGCTGTTGCGCAAGCAAAACAGCAGCCTGCCGAGTGGCAAGACTGACAGCACTTGCCTTTGATGGTGCATCATGCGCGGCACCAGCGTTGTTTGAGGCGCCACTGTTGTTTTCCTTGCTTGGATACTTCTGGTATCTGCATGTAGCAGCATGGCAGCTCAGCCTAAGTTCATACTGATGCCGAAGCCGGACAGAAGATGCAGATGCGACTTGACGTGACACCTGGGATACTGTCTGCTCTTCATCCCTCTGATGAGCTGCCAGCACGGCTGCTAGAACTCAACTTCAACGCTTGCAAACTGATCCTGCTGATGGAAGGCTTCTGCAGGCCACTGGGCCTTGAGCAATCCACCTCGCAGCGCATCGATCTACACTTGCTGCAAAAGCCACGGCGCTCGTGCGCGCAGAGCCTTCAGGCGCCTTGCTGGTTGGTTAGGCAAGTTGACTTGCAGTCGATGCATTTCAAACGGGAAGCTTCCTTAAGGAGGCCAACGTCTGGGCCAACGTTGTTAACAGCAGAGCCCTTGGCAAAAATTCGAGCAACGGCGCTGACTGTTACTATCTCTTTACTTTGCTCACGAGCCAGTACTCAACCGCGTCGGGTTGCGCTGCAACCGCTTTAGTAGGCAAGGAGTCTGGATTTGAGATCGGCTGGAAAGATCACAGCGATCACAGGTGTTTGCGCCACTGGGAACAAGCAGCTGCGGTGTATCTGCGAGACGGAAGCTTTCATATAATGGCAGTCTTTGGTAAAACAGCTCTTGAGCTGTACAAAGAAATCGCTATGTGTCCTCCTGAGGTGTTTCCACCCTACAATGTAAGCCATACATCGAATGATATAACTGCAAAAGGATGGTTGCATTGCTCAAACTTAACACTCCCTGTGATAGGACGAGCTTGTGAGACTTGTGCAAAAAGAGATCCAGGAGCACAAGGCTCTGCTGGATGCTGCTTTCATGTAAGCTTCTGGCAAACAGACCCAATGTTTCCTTCACACCATTGTGGTGAAAAGTAGGCTGGCGCATTCTATGCATCTGCTGAAGCAATTTTGTGAGTTGTTTCAGATCTTGACAACCTGCAGCATACAGGGCAGCAGATGAGAAGGTACAGAAATCAGAGCAGGCAGGCACCTTTGGCTCAGTCCCTGCCAGCAATAGGAAGATTGATAGCTTCCCTGAAGATGTGTCCACCATTGTGGTGCATCACAGCAGCATATTGCGCAACAAAAGGCTGCTCCTGGCATACAGGTGTGCTCATGCTGGTTCAGGGGTTGATCATGCACTGCTTGCATCATGTACTTAGGCTCCTTAACAGCAAAACGCTCCAATCTGGCTAAGTCATCACGAAAGTCAGTGATCACCAGGCATCAGGCAGACACTGGGATGTCATTCATCCTGCAGGTCACTCAGGTGGTACAGCGCCACTGCAGAAGTCAGCCTGTGACAAGTGAGCCTTGTGCTTGCAGTCAAATGCGGCTGGAACGCATCAAAGCCCTCAGATGGCAAGGCAGGAGCCTGCCTGAAGACGTCAAGAGCAGCATGAGCACAGCAGAGCTACAGGTCAGCCTGCATTCTGCCTAACCAGTGTCCCACTGCGAGCCAGCCCGCATGTTGAGATGACATCAACAATCATGTAGTAATAAGAAGAATAACAATGCTTTCTGGCTTGTGATGAGCTAGGAGCGTGAAGGACAAGTCTTGTCCCTTGTCGGCATGCATAGATGGTCACCATTCTGCAATTCAAGCTTGCACTCAAAAGTTGAGCAGCGCATGTCTTGCTGTGTTGTAGCCAGCACCCTTGCCACAATTGTCAAGGCTTGAGTGCTTGCAGTTCTTCAAGGGATACGATAGGCTTTTGACCAGATACATGCGCCCTGGTGAGGGCATTGGACAAGACCTGACAGTGGTATGTTGCCGTAGATCAACACCATGTCTTTGACCGCCCTCAGTGTCTCTGCTTCCTGCCTTCTGCATCCAGCAGCAAGATGAATGGCAGGTCACTTTGCCCAAGGTCTTGCATTTGCAATTTCAAAGTCCTGTGCACAAGATGCTGTTCCTCAGCTTGCAGCAAAGTCACATGACAGCAAAGTCACATGACAGAAGCGGACTGCAGGTCCATCACACTTGTGATTGATTGATAGTTGTGCACAACATCTGAAATGATAATGTGCAGGATCTGATTCCGCCCAAAGACCCTGAAATCCAGGTCAGAGCGCTCAAGGACTATGGAGAAATGGTGGCCAGCAATGGCACCATCCACTTCCAGAAGAATGCTGTCTTCTTCATGGCCCAAGAGGATGCAGAGCCCCTCATCAGACACCGCATATTAGAAAGGATGGACATGGCTGACCTGCACTGACTCATTGACATTTGCTTTTGTGATTGCTTCAGCTAGTGACTGCACTCTTTGCACCACAAATTGCACGCAGGTGCTTTGTGCACCAACTTGAGTCCTGTTGGACAACTAGTTTGGTCCTGCTGTGCTAAACATATCAGCCGAGTGCACTGTGACTGCATCACATTCTGGTGGCAACTTGCATATGCTGTCGGTGGCTGCGCTAGGGTCAGATGACCAAGGCTGTTCATCCCTGTGTATTTGAATTGGTGGAGGCAGTGCTGCCAATGTGACACGAAGTTGGCCACCAAAGGTCGATTGTATTTACTCAGATCTGATGACATACTGGGTAGTAGTGCAAATTTTCAGTTCTCAAAACCCAACTTGCCAGCTATTGCCTTAAAAAGTCACGGTTCAAGCTTGCAGAATCAGTTTTCACCAAGAAAGTGACACAGCATGATAAGGAAAGCACAGCAGTGTGACAAGTGGTCAGTCAGGTCAACCACTGATACAGCATACTGAGCAATGCATCAGCAACTTGCTGAGCAGCCAACACAACAGAAAGATAACGCCATTTATGGTCAGCCAGGAGCATCAAGGTGTCAAATTTTTACACATCAAAATACGCTGACGGGCGCCCAGCAGTGTCCTCCATCTGCCATCTCTTTTCAAGGGTGTGTAACCTGCTTTCTCGTACGCTTTGACTGCAATGTCATTTGTTGTGTACACATGCAGTGCTGTTACGTTCTGATCCCATTGCATTGCCTGCTTCTCTGCAGCTTGAAGCAATTGTAGAGCTATGCCCTTGCGGCGCGATTCTTCCGCCACAGCCATACAGGCTATGTAGGCATAAGTCTCACCAGCAGCAGCACCAAGAGCTTGTATGACTTCCTGCAAGCAAGCGTGGTTGGCTGTGAAGCTTTCACATATTAGGGTTTGTGCCTCAGATGAACGGCTCGCAGGGGATGAAGTCCAGCACTTGCTTGTGCAACCGTGATCAGTTAGGATGTCGTGAATTGTCACTATTGAAAATGTGGAGCGCTACGTGCTGTAAATCTTTGACAAATCATGATCCATGTGCCTGTATACCTGGTTGCTCTGCAATGACACCTCTACAACCCCTGTCAATGAAGTGTTGGGGCCATTGCCCTCAGCTACAAACGCTTGAAACCTGTAGCAAAGCCAGATATGAAAGGGCCTCAACAGATCAATCAGTTTGTGACTTGCAACAACACAGAAGCATGCCAGATGGCACAAGCGGATCAGCTTGCACACTGTTGCAGCCTTTGCTGCAGAAGAATGCTTTAGTGTCAAAAGGGTTTCAGCAGAGCCTTACCTTGATTTGTCTTGATCTTTCAACTTGGATTTGATTATACCTCGCACATCTGCCTGCAGAGGCAGTGGACTTGGGTCAAGTTTTGGCTGTGAGAGCAAGCATGCAGCATGCAGCAGGATTAGGCATTTGAGTCACCTAATGTTTTCTGAGCATAGCTTCAGCAAATGCTGCTGACCTCAAATAGCTTCAAGAAGAAATCATCAATCCAGACATTGTCCCACGGATCATAAAACGCTTTAGCTTGCAAGCAGGTGAGGTCCTCTACATCTTCTTCTCTGTGTATCACACCTTCCAGTTAGCAGATGGGTGTTTTGACAAAGCGTCTACAGCAGTCAGCTGCAGACCTGATCTCGCGAACGACTCGAGCAGCGTGAGATGTGTGCACAGCTAGAACGGGTTGTCTCCCTTGTTTCCAGCTGCCTTGATTGCAAGGACGCTTCTTTTCGAAGCTTGCTGTTGCTTGTGAGCCAACTCTGCAGAGACAAGTCTGCTTTGATCGAGCTGCCGAGCCTCGCAGCTCGCTGGACCACTCAATATACCTATCAGGACTGTGGGTTTCATTGCATGTACCTCAGCAAGCAAGAAGAGCGTTTTAGCGTTACAAAGGGGTGACTTGCAGTCCGCATGCTATGATACTACGCCGCTGCACACACGCGTTCGATGGACCGCGCATGCAGTTTGTACGGCAACAGTGCCATGCTTGTTACTTGGGACATGCAAATGAAAGTCGCGACTTCAGGCAGCATTGTTAGGTTACTTAGAGTCCAAGCTGAAACTCGACTGCTCAGGAATCTAACCACATCCGCTTCGACAGATTTCAATCTCTTTCTGTCATCTGCAGCAAGCTCACAGTGCTGGTCACTTGCTGATGTACTAATGTGGGTTACAGGTAGTTGTACTGAGCGCATCATTGTGACTTGTAGCATGTGGTCAGTTAGGCAAATATATATATATATATATTATATATTCACGAAGACCACTGCGAAGGCGTTTGTCTGTGAAGGCGTGACACAAAATAAGGAAATGTGGACTTGTACAATTAGGGCAGAAATGTAGTTTAGGGCAGAAATGTACCAGTGCTGACGTCATGAAAGAGTTGTACTGGAAAATGCGCAAGCTGCCCAGAACTCTAATGTACATGTACATACAAGCAATCTAATTGGTGGCAGGCATGGCACTTGCATCAGCAAGATCTGTCCTGGCAGACATCCTGCCCACATTGTTGCTGCCAACACGCGCCAGCCCACCATTCTCACGATTCCTGCGTGAAGTGCCTAGGATACGCCACTTCAAAGCAGCAGGCATGAAGCTTCTTCGCAACATTCTGCGCTCCTGTGGCTGCTCAGCGATTGCATCTTGATTACAGCCTTGTGACTGCTCTTCTTCTGCCACACGCGCCTGATGTGCATGGGTCCCCTCAAATTCGGTGCCAGCAGGGGTTGCAGGGCCCATCCCAACAAGTACAGGGCTGGCCCGTGTTTGCCCTCCAGTGACAGGGCTGTCTGCAACATGCCCTCTATCCCTGCCCCACAGACGGGCTGTGGCAGGACCAGAAGAAGAAGAGGATGATGCCTGGCTGAGTAATGCACTGGCGGCAAACCCACGCATATGACCTGGCTTAAAAGCTCGCAGAGCGTGTGACTGCTGTGACACTTCAAGCTTTTCTTGAGCAAGCTGAGGCCTGAGACTAGAGTGGGTAGGAGCATTGTAGTCATCAGCTGCTGAAAGGGCGGGAAAATGGTACCAGTCTTCCGCCAAGCTCTGCTGCTGTTGCAGACTTCCCATTAATCCTGCTGAATGATGGCGCCAAGCTCCCTCCAAGCCCTGCTGATGCTGCTGGTCAGCATCAGTCATGTCAGCAACCGCATGACTTGATGACGCTACAAGCTGATGACTATGCTGGACACCTGTCTGAGAGTCAGTCTGATGCTGCTGCTGGGGACGGGAACGCTGCTGCTGAGGACGGATGTGCTGCTGCTGCTGCTGAATGGCTCCAGCATTCTCTTCTTCACTACTGGGTGCAGCAGCTTCTTGCTGCTGGGGCTGTTGGGCACGGGCCCAGGGCCAGGGTATGAATATGCTAAATTGATAGCTGACCTCCAGTTTGATGACTAAATTGCACATGGGGCACGTGGGCTGCCTGCTCTGCCTGCACCACATGGTGCATAAATTTCATTGTCAACTATGATGTACAGACATTGGCATGTCACGAGCAGCATGTCAACATGACAAGGCTTAGCATGTGGCTGGACATCCAGGTCTGAGCATCAACACCTGCTTGAAGACAGGATTGAGCTCAGGGCATGATGGTATGATGTGCAGCTTCATACCAGCTTCACCTGCCCTTGTGTACATGTCACGTCCAGCTCAATGAAGCATACATACCTGGCCACTCTGATTGATGCTGTATGTGAACACTGTTCCAAGCACATGGCAATTCCACACCTCGTCACCAGGCATGCAGCTAAGATTTATACTGATTTTACTACTCAATCAGAAAGCCTTGATTTAGTCAGGAGCTTACACATGGCACTGCGCCAGCCACTTTGCTATGCATGAGTCATGGAATGCATGACCACATGGCAGAGCCTTGCAGGCATCTGCTGCCAGTGCCTCTTCATCTTCCTCCTCCTCAGCCCCTGCCAGTGGGTCTACCATCTGGGTAGACTGGATGTTGAAGGGCACTTCCATGAATCCCTGCGGCCGCATTGCAAGGGCCTGATGCTGGGCCTGTTCTTCTTCCGCTTCTCCAGGGGTCTGGGCTTGGGCCTGCTCTGGGATGGCGGGAGTAGAGGAAGATGAATGGGCACTGGTTATACTCATGGAAGACCAACAGACTGCACAGTTGCCGTTCATCTGCTCAATCTGAGCTTCATTTGCATCCTGCACGCCACCAACATAAGTACCCTCAGCATCACAATCATGGTGGTGAACTGTACATACCCACAGCAGGGGGTGTCAAAGGGGTGGCACATGTTTTGAGGGCCCAGGTGGCTTTTTCAGGTAACCCTCCGCCCCCTGGAAGCCAGTTGAAGAGCACACTGGCCGCCACAAGGGATATGCACAGGACATCTCTACCATTTGATGTTGAGTGAGAGTAACATTTCTCAGAAAGCTTTTAGACATTGATGTCAAAGTTATTTGTTGATATCATGCAGTGTAAAAGTGCACACTCTAGTCTTCTGTGAGCTTGTTACCAGACAATGCTGGGGCATGCAGAGTAGATGGGCAGCACAGGTTGTGTGAGTGCTCAACATTGTGCAGGCTACACACGCGTGAAATCTGCAATGCTTTGCCTTGCATTGCATGGTTGACCTGCGTGCCTGCTGGACAGGGTCCAGCAGACACGCAGCCAAAGCAGCTGACAGGTGCTAAAAGCAGCTGAGAAGCAATGCTTGGAATGCAAAACAAGACGCCACTCAAGCTGTGAAATCTGAATAGCTATGCAGGGCGTAAAAAAGGTCAAGACATAGATGAGCGGAAGGGAATCCAACTCAGAAGTCTAAATCAGGCATCTGGGATTGTTAAACCCTGTGGGGACGTCAGACCTGGGAGTGTGAAACAGGAGGAGTGACAGACCTGCAAGCCGACAGGAACGACTCGGGTGAAGCGAGTCCTGAGTCTCTCCCAGAGCTTGGCGGCAGGCTGACCCCAGAAGACCAGGGAAGCAAAGGAGCTGAACAGCAAGCCGGCACCGTACAGCCAGCAGATTGCCGGGAAGCTGTACAGAATGGCCTGCAGGCACAGCGTCAGCAGTGAGAGTACATTTGGTGACATTTGGTGACATTTGGTGACAGATGGTGACATTTGGTGACATTTGGTGGCATTGGGTGGCATTTGGTGGCTTTTGGTGCAGTGCTGACAGGCAGTCCACTTGGCCAGTCTGATTTGCACTATATCAACATAGGAGGCTTGCTGAAGCGCTGATGGCCAAAATCTTTTACAGGAAGCTACTAAACTAAACTATCCCTAAAGATAGCTCCCTGTAAAAGGGCCTGATTTTGGCAGTCAGCGCACCAGCAAACCCTAAGTGTAGTCATGGCCGTATGCAGCTGACCCTAGAGCAGACACATTTGTGATGGATGCATCAATCAGCAATAGAAGTGCACGTGCAAGACTGTCATTGTGCACATCAAAGTTTTGCAGTGATCGTCCGTTGACTTCCCTGATGAGCCCTAAAGACAGAAAACGTCGATTGATTGATTGATTGATTGATTGATTGATTGAATGATTGATCGATTGATTGATCGGCCCATTCCTCACCTTCTTGAAGATGGTGCTGACTCGGTGGTTCAGCCATATGACCCGGCGAGCCACTGGCGGCGGGCGCTGCCTGAAGAAGAGGTACGCCGCAAACACGCTGATGAGCGTGAAGTACTGCTCGCAGCTGAGGCGCATGATGGTCAGGGCGGCTTCCACGCACAGCGTGAGGTCCTGGTACTGACTGCTCTGCATGCGGGAGATCTCCTGCGTGTGTTTGGCCAGGTTGCCCAGCAGCTTCCGCTCCCCCTCACACCCTCTGGAGACGTACTGCTCCAGGTTTGTGGCCAGCTCTGTGGTCTTGAAGACGCTGTCTGCAGCAGAGAAGCGAGCAACTTGGGGCGTTGGGGTCAGTGCATCACAGACTGCTTGGTTTGTGCAGACTGCACATGTGATGCTGTGTGCTCTTGTGTGGTTTGAAACTGTGTTGCCTGCACTTACAGGTACCTGTCTGCCACAACTTTCCGGCCATAGCTTTGGAAGAAAGGCAAACATCTACTAGATTGTACATCTAGGGGGAAAGGCCACGTCTACCAGGTTGTGTAATTGGAGGTAAGGCCACGTCTACTAGGTTGTGGATTAGGGGGAAACGCCACGTCTACCAGGTTATGCATTTAAAGGCAAGGCAGCATCTACTAGGTTGTGCATTTGGTGGTGTGGGCATATGCCTGTATGCTTTGTGTGAAACATAGCAGGTCATGGTCTCAATCAAAACAGACAATCACATGAGCAGGCAGCATCGCTAGAGAGCCCACCGTCACTGCTGAGGGCCTTCATCACTGGTGGCGCCTTGACAGATCAAAGCACAGCGGCTACAATCAGTTCCAAGTCAGCCCCAATCAAGAGCACACCCAAAGCAGAGCACAGCAGCTGTTGTGTGTGTCTTAGAAAGCAGAGTGTTCATCACCTGGCAGAGTACTGTTAGCGCCCAGTTGCCATCCAGTTGCCTTTGCGGCATGTAGCAGTCCAACGCTGCGTGGGTGCGTGTGTATGACCCTCTCCAGGTGGAGGGGGACGTACAGAGCATTGAAGGCAGCAAGGGAGGAGATGCCCACAATCAGTGCCAGCACCCTGAAGTTTGCTCTGCACCAAAATACACAATTTGTCTGACGAAGTTCACGACATCGTCTGCTGACGGCAAGACCAACAGGGACGCGGCTACAGGGATGAGATTTGTTTTGTGGGTGTACATGCTGCAACTTGATAGCTACTACAGCTACAAGAGAACCTTGTATTCAAGAACAACACGCTGATAGAGGACCTTACAAGACTGCAGAAAGTCAAGGTTGCAGCAGCAAAAGCGGGCAAGGTGCATCCAGACATATACACAAAGAGATCTGACAGATTGCACTGATTGACTACTTGCAGACTAATACTCAGACACATTACCTCAAGCGCCCTTGAAAACCCTGATCTGCCTTTCGATCTTCCCACAAGCCAGTCATGATGACAGGGGCCATGTTGGCAGCCTCCTCTGGGGGGTTCTGGTCGAACGGGGGCACCAGTCCCCTGCCAGCTGGCATCAGTAGCATCTTCAACCTAGATGACATGATCTGCAATGCAAAAGGACAGACCTCCACACTACAGGTAAGCAGCCATGCATAGTGGTGGGATGCAGCTGCTAACAGAGACTGATGCACACTTGACAATGCTGCATGCATGTCTCAGTGTATATCTGGATGCGTCTTTCTGTGGGTGCTTAACTGTGGATCTTGTGGGATGCAACAGGGGCATCTCATGAGCCATACACTTCTACTTGGCAATGGTGGTGGGTAAACCCATAGCAGTTCATGGAACACAATCAGCGGCAAATAAAAAAACAGAAATGCTGAAAAACTCTGCACAAGCATATCATATGCGGAGACAGCAATGGCAGTCTCAACATGCTACACAAGGAATTGGTGTCAGTGAGTACCTGGACACAAGGGAGAACCACAAGCAGCTCTAGAGCAAAGTGAGGCAGCTCAAACATAACACTGCTGCATTCGGCACCCCACTGCTGCTCCCAGCTGTTGAGCCAGTACGGAATCAGGCGCCAGCAGAAGCTGACTAGGCTCTCCTTAGTCACCACCTCCTCACCTACAGAAGCAGCTGGGCATGGGGTGATCTGTCCTCTGCTGGCGGCTCAAAGCCCAATGCACTTATCATTGACTACTGGAGTTTGTGCAACCAGGTCTGATGAAACAACATCTTGACTTGGGACAATGAGTTATGCAGAAAGGCATCTTTGACGCAGCACCCAGTAGCAACGTGCACATGCATGTGTTACAGTTGCTACAGTCTCCACATTATACTGCATGTGTGGGCACACAGGAAGGAATGTTTGTGTGTGTCTGCAACTGCATGCTGGCACCCTATACCTGGTAAGAGACCATTGAGGCCAGCATGAATGACCAACTTCTGCAAGCCCAAGCATGCTGTGACAACAAAGCTCCAGATGACCAGAGCTTTCACCCAGCCATCGAAATTCCAGGTAAAGTCACATCTGCAGTATCGATAGTCACTGCCACAGAAGAAGTAGACATCTCCCCAGCCCTGCCATCACACAAACTTGAGTTGGGACCACAAACAGATGCTGTTTACAGCTTCTTTTCAGTTGCACTGTTGCGACTTCGTTCATTGGGGTCGGAGGTAAGCACAAGCCAAACCTCGAAAGGGTCTCCTGCTAGAGCTGTGCCTGTGGTGAACTTGCACATGGCAACAGCACTGCCCGCTCCCCATAACAAATGCACTTTATCCCAAAAATGCAGTGCGTTCCAACCTTTTGACACAAGCCATGTTGTCCAGACAGCAGAAGACAAGTAGGCCCAAGCAAAAGGTGCGGATGGAGCGTCTCTAGCAGCACACAAAGCGGCAAGAAATAGCGCAGCCGAGATTACTGCAGTGGCTGGCGCCATATTGCACCACGCTGCCGCTTCTTGCAGTCGTGACAACCTCAACGACCAAAGCTTTGACGGTGGTCTTGCGGCGGG